>Ga0099824_1000141_pt1 | contig 63424 bp, 28 predicted proteins | sample SiratrowhiteBW_FD_76837 | JGI IMG/M metagenome (GOLD analysis project Ga0099824, IMG submission 76837) | Root nodule microbial communities of legume samples collected from California, USA - Siratro white BW | ecosystem: Host-associated > Plants > Roots > Nodule | place: USA: California... | reverse complement strand
TATATATATATATATATATATATATATATATATATATATATATATATATATACATATTATTTCTGGTATTATTTACGTCTAATGATTATACCAGTTGATAAGTCATTGGATCCTTCTGAGTGTGGCAATTCATGAATGTTAAAAGCATACTGTTATTTGACTCTTAGGTCGGAAATAATTTTTCTTGCTGAAGCTGCATGTCAAAGCTCAATGAGAACAAAAGTATAATAATATATAATTTTGACATAATTGCCGGCAAATTGTTTCCATGTGTAGTTTTCAAAGAGTTTGACCCACTCTATGCACAAGAAAAAGGTGTATGTCGTCGTCTAATAATGTTTCACCCAAAACCTTTTACATTAGGTCTTTCATTTTTAACTACCATGTCAAATTACGCGTCATGATTATGACATTACACTTGTTCATGACAAAATGGTGAGGATCCCAATCCGAGATATTATTTTCAAGAGTGAGATAGCCAAGTTAGAAAACCCCTATTAAAATTGATGTTTATATTATATCTAAATGATTACGATGTTTACTAATTAATTAACTCTTATTTAATCAACACCAATTAGTGTATGCATGTATAGACATAGTATTGGAGTAAGTTCCCGTGTCTGATGAAGAAGACAAAAGTGTGCTCAGTGTCTTATGTAATTCCAAGATCGTGCTCTGTAAAAAAACAGGTTACCAATTAATATTTGCCATTATGCGACGAACAATTTGAATGAAATGTTTAACTACTTTACTGTGCATGTCGGTTAAAGAACGTTTCTAGAGACATGGGGTCAAAAATTTGGCAGAAGGGTTAGAAGAAAAGTAGGTTAAAGATGCAAGTTACAAGTATTTTAAAATTTTACTTCGTTAGAAAAGTTAAAAAAAAAAAAATTCTTCTAATTTTCTATTCCAACATCTTCTAAAAAGAAAATGTCATTCCCTGTAGCAGTTTTTGGTACACACTGTGGATGGTGGCACAGTGAATATAAAAGAGTTTGATTAAAAAGATGAGACCCCAGCCCCAAGTTAGGGTGTCAGACATTAAATTGGGGGTTAGTTCCCGATAATAAGAGTTAAGGATCTCATATTTTGTGTAATAAATTATGGTAATCGTTGATTTAACCTAGGGTTTTGAAAACCTGACACCCCTCTATTTGGTCAATGCTAGAGGGTTTTTCAATCATTTCAAGAGAAAAATGCAAAGCATATATTTTCTTTTCCTGTAGTTCACTTTTTGTGAAAGATGCAATGTGCTTTGACAATTTTTTAAAACTAAATATGTTTTGAAGAAAATGTTGTGTGTGGACAGTGTGAATGAAAAAAATTAGTCAAAGAAAATTGTTCACTGGTAGTATATATATTGGCAGCATTCATAGAAGAGAGGAGAGTGAGAGTATGAGATAGTAATGTTGATTGTTTGATAAATAAAAATAAAATAAAATAAAATAGGATGCGATTTATTGGTAATTTTTTTACTCTATCATTATTTTTTTTTCTTATATCTTATTTATTACTTTATATATACTTATACTTATTCGCATTTTAATTTTATTTGTTTTTTCTAATAAACAAACAAAAAAAACAATTTACAAAGTTATTCAAAAAGTATTATTTAAGAAATGCGCACTTATAGTAATTTGGCCATTGAAAGAAAAATTAAGAATATAAATATATATTATATGAAATGTTTAACATTTTAGAGTGTATTTAGAAACCAATTGGATTCAACTAAAATCAGGTTCAATGTAAACCAGACTCACCTTGTTTCGACATTTATGTCTTGAAAAGTGTAAGATTTTGTGAATGAAAATGGATTTCAAACACACTTTCAGTATATGGAAATAACTGAAAAGGAAAATTAAATATTCGTTCATTGATAAATTTAGAATCTCTAAAATATTATATATTTTTGTACTTAATGAATGAGGACTGTATATGTAATATAAATTTCCATGTGGGAGTCATTAATTAATTCAGTTTTTTGAGGTGCATATGCATAAATGGAGAAGCAAGCAGAAGCCCCTTTAGTTTGTAGTCCTTTCTCACTCACACTTTGGTCAATGCTTTTATTTTTTTATGTTTGCATTAATTCTTAGTAGCTTTGTACACGGAACAATATATAAATCGATTACGACCAGGGAATTTGAAATTCTAAACAACATAAAAGCATTGTTCTATAACTGACTTTTCCTATTTAAGCAAGAAAATGAGACACCATTTCATCAATTTAATATTAAATAGACATATATTTTTCTACGTTTAAATATTTCAGAACGGTAGAGATATTATATATTTAAACATTTAGGAGAGGGGAAGAATGTGTCACACATGATGCTGTTTTTATGTTTCTAATATGCTTCATATATGCATGACTTAAAAGAAAAGTTTCATACAGAATCACCATAATTTTTTGTACGGTGAATTTCTGGGTTTTGACAAATAAAGAGTTACCGTTATTACACCCTTCTCCCTTATATATGGGTTTAATTTGTAATAATACAATTAATTTTTTTAATTTAAAAATACATACAATAATATTTAAAACATCTTGGGAGGTGTCCAATGGAAGATAGAACTAATGAAATAGCCTTTAGTGCGTACGGTGGATTGCAATTTAATGGATACAAGGTACAAGAAACTCATATTATGCCATAAGTTCTAGATTTTACAATTATTATTATTATTATTCCTGGATAGTGAATGATTTTGGTCTAACCAGACAGAGATAATTTAGATGTAATACATAATACAATGCAATAACTAAAGATAATTTTATAACTCAAGTTGAATTATAATATTGGAGTAAAAATAATAATAAATGCTCTTAAAGCTTATGTGGTAAACAAGGAATTTTCTGTTAAGTTATATTACATTATAAATGTTCCAAGAAAATAGAGGCAAGGAAAAATAAATAGATTTTACTATTCAACAAGAGGTGATTTAACTAATAATATCGATTACAATATGGATTCAACTGTTGTTGTAAATCGTTTGATGTTATGTCAATTGTTGCAAGTAAAAGAAAGTTATACCTATAATAAATTATCTCAGTGTTATAATTATATATAGCATAATTTTGTAAGAAAATAGCAGTTTTTTTAATAAAGACATAATAAATATATTCTAAAGAGGGTTTTTAACTGAAAAGTTTTTAAAAATAATAATCAATAAAAAACCATTTTATATTAAATATATTTAAGGTTTAATGCAGTAAATATTTTTGTTTTGTTTTTGAACAATATTTGTATGAATTTAGAACTTAAGTTTATATAAATAAATTCTCAAACATTTGAGAAATATAAATCAAATTTATTAAGGTATAGATAATTGTATTTATTGGTTATATAAATCAAATTTGTTTTAAACTTTAATATAGATACATTATCATTTCACATATGTTTAGATGTGCTAACTCTAAAGATCAAGGAATTAACGTTTATAAACTCATCTATTTCTTTAAAAACATTCACTAAGAAAATGAAAGAATTAGGGACCGAAATTTTAGAAAGAAATTTTAAAATATTGAAATCAATTCGGTACTAACCAATTAGATTCTGATATCACCTACTTAACTAGATATCAACATGTCTACCAAAATCTAAAGTATTATTTTATTCAACCCTTTCATTTAGTTAAGATGGGACCAAGATAATTTTGAACACTGTTACTAATTAAGCAACAGTAAAGTAATTTTTAATTAGTTTAAACACATGAAAGTCATAATATTAAAATGAAGATCACGTGTTTATGAAATTTGGGGTTCCTTTCATCTAAACCAAACATACATACATATGATGATCACGTCTATCCATTTTAAGCTTGGATGGTTGCGCCTATAATGTGTATTAAATTAGGGAAATTCCGCATATGTAGTCTTCTTATCCTCTAATGTCTCATTTCTCCATATTTAAAACCCTTCAACACTTCGAAAATAATAATAATAATAATGTTTGTGTATCATACGTCTCACTAGTGTCATTTTCCGAGATATACTCTCGAGGAAAACAAAACGCAAATCCTCCTGTTTTTCTATTCCATGCCTTTCTGGAATTCTTTTCCATGTTTTCTTTCTTCAATTATTTTAAGAAAAAAAAAAAGAGAGAAATAAATTAAATTCTCTTCTCATCTCTCCACTGTTAGCTGAACATCACTGCCTCCTATCTCTTCCTATCTATCTGTCTCTCTCTCTCTCTCTCTCTCTACCGTCCTCTCATCACACACACACACACTCTTCCGCTTTCTCTTGAGTATGTCTGTTTTTGTTTACTAAAGATTGCTATCATTCATTCTTCCTTTTCCCCTTAGCTTTCTCTCTCTCTGTACAATCTTCTTTCTTCTCTTATTGTTATTAATTCTTTCTTTTTTGTTGGTTCTTTCAAAAGCACAAAGGTTTCTTCCCAGATAGCAAGACTTAGCTTTCCAGATTCTTTCCCGGGGAAAGCCTAAAAAGAGGAAGGAAAATAGAGAGAAGGAGAGAAAATAATTGATTTCATTCTATGTGTTGAAGCCACTCTCTCAGGAACAAAACAAAAGGATTGATGCACAGTTTCTTGCCTGTGAATATTGCACTTTAATTGTTTTCTCTCAAAATCTGATTTTAATAAAGGAAAAGAACCACTCTTTCCCTCTCTCTCTCTATATCTCTATCTATCTATCTCTATATCTCTCTTATATATTCTGTAACCATCAAGCTATATACCCCTTCTCAAGAAGATGCCCTTGGAAGGGATTTTCATTGAACCTACTTCAACTTCTACACCTGATCTTTCCCTTCACATAAGTCCACCAAGCACTTCATCTTCCTCTTCTCTGATTTGCAACAACACCACATCTGCTGCTGGTGCCACCAACTATGAGGCTCACAATTCAACAAGCACAAATTTCCCTTCTCAAGCTCACACTGAGCTTTCTTTGGGAAGGAATTTCAGTGGCGGAGGAAGAGGAGCTATTGTTGAAGAACCGCCACCACACAACAGCACCAGCAGCAGCATAAACCCTTATTATCAAACCCAGCAGGCTCATTTTCATCATCTTCACCACCATTCTAGCACTGGTAATGCTTCCAAAGCAGCAACAACAACAAGCACCACAAGTTCGTCCAATCACTTGACTCACATAAATTATGGGGTTTCTTTGCTTGATGTGTCAACGGAAGGATTGAGGCCAATCAAGGGGATTCCGGTGTATCACAACCGTTCATTCCCTTTCTTGCCCATGGAACATTCGGGAGACAAGGATCATCACGCCAAAATGTGTTTATATCATCACATGCCTACATATCCCTCTTTGTCCTCTTCTTGTTCCCCTCTGTGTTCTTCTTCTTCCTTTACTTCTTCTCCTACACCCTACTTTGCCGCAGCGGGAGGTACCCCGGATCCCATGTCCTATTTGAGCTCCGGTGGGACCACCGCTGCGGCGGCCGCGGCTTATAGGGCTGCCACAGCCACAAGGTTTAATGGAATTTCTGGGGAGGGCTTCAAATCTCATCATCCATTGCACCACCATCACTCATCATCACACTATGGGGTTGGACTTGGAGGGTCTCATGAGGCCTCTTCAGGGTTGATGAGATCAAGGTTTTTGCCCAAGTTGCCAACAAAGAGAAGCATGAGAGCACCCAGAATGCGGTGGACAAGCACACTACACGCTCGATTTGTCCATGCTGTGGAGCTTCTTGGTGGCCATGAAAGTAAAGATAAATTACTTATCTTTTTCCCCCAACTTTTTTCCACTGTTTCTTCTTTCAAATTTCGTCCCTTCTTTTTAAAAAATATATATTTATTTTAAAAACTTTTGACTTTCGCTTCACTTGTCATATTATATCTTCTTTTCTTGCAATCAAAGAATGTGCAATATTAGACAGTTAGGTAGGTTTCTTTTTTATTTCTCTTCTTGTTCATGTTCTTCTTTTCCTCTTTTAGGCTTTTGGCTAATGTATTTAGATGATGAATTTTAGGAGCTACACCAAAGTCAGTTCTAGAGCTCATGGATGTGAAGGATCTCACATTAGCTCATGTCAAAAGCCATTTGCAGGTATGTTTGGTTTCTCTCTCTATCTTGTTTGTGGGGCGGTTTTTTGGTCTCTTCAAGAGGCACATTCGCCGATGAACAAAGCAGTGAATGTGGGAGTGAATCAATTTAAAGACCGTGAACTGAGCTTAGTTGGAGGCTTTATCGTCTGAAACAACCAGACACACACACCTTCTGCTCACAGAGAGAGAAAAATAACAGACAAAAAAAGTCATCATTTACCAATAATACACCTCTCATTACCACCTTATCAAACATCAACCTCGTGATTAATGAGGAAACTCAGACAATCCAGAGCTATAACATAGGGAGAGAGAGAGAGAGAGAGAAAGACAATGGAAGGGGATCTAAATCAGAATCACCAGCTATTTTATTTAATTTTCTTAAATTTATGTCACGAAAAATTATACGGTAACTATCTGTATAGAGGATTTTTATAATATATATAAATATATACATATATTTGTGTGTGTGTATAGTTTAAGTTTTGTGAGTGTACTTGTTTAAGTTTTCTTCAAATTGTGGAAATGAAAATGCCTTGTTTTTTTGTTAATTTTTTCAAGATGTATCGAACTGTGAAGACGACTGACAAGCCTGCTGCTTCTTCAGGTAATTCATATTGCTCAACTTTCACCCATTTCTTTTTCTTTTTTTCTTACAAAAGTAGTTATTTCGTTTTTATATAAAACTAAATAAATAAAAATGCCACTTACCTCGTTCTTTTCAGACATTTTCTACTACTACTATATTCGGATTTTTCACCGCAAGTATTATATATTCCCTTTGTTTTCTACCGTACTCTCTTAGCCTTATACTGTTTCTATGGCTTTCAACTATCCCTAAAAAGGGCTTTATATATATATATATAAGATATCCAAGAGGACTTCCACATTACTCCAAGACATATTATATAAAAATTATGTGGATGCGTGCATGCATGCACACATATATTAATACGAATGCATACAAAGATCTTGAAGGTCAATTTTGTGTCATTGTTTTTGTTGCAGGCCTTTCAGATGGATCAGGAGAAGATGACATGTCTCCAATGGGAAGCAGCGGTGGTATGCGTCAATTTTCAGACCAAAGAAGCCTTTCAGATCGAGCAGTGCAACAAGATATGGATTACTCTTCGGCCAATACTCTATGGAGTAACTCTTCAAGGTAAACATTACCATTATCAAATCCTCTTTCTCATTTTACAGACTATAAAAATGGTTTCATATGTTTTTTGTGCTTGCATGGACGTACGCTTTTAGTTTGTTTTGGGACACTGCGTTGCTTGATTTGTTAGCTTTTGCTTTTGCATGGTATCTCTTAGAAATCAACGCAAACCCACGTCCAACCTCACTCTTTTTTATGAAGAATAAAAAGGGTTCCTGTGGCAGCTTTTGCTTTACTTGTGTTTGATTTTCTTCTTTCTTTTGTTTCCTTTATATATCTTTGTACCTTGCTTAATTTTTTCATCTTAGATATGTAGCCAATGTCAAAAGAAAGCTACAAGACATAATCCAACGTTAATCAGCATAAAAGAAAAGCAACCCTCAGTTTCTCAATCACTTTTCTTTTTGGTCCCTCTCTTTTCTCCCTTTAGAAGTCTGTGTCTCCTATTTCTACCAAGTAGTAACTACTCTCGATGCATATTTGATCTTAATTATTGAATACTGTAAAAATTGTGGTTGCTGCAGAATGCATAAAACACAAATGGTTAAATTCTTCCTTTTGAGTGCGTTTTCCTTCAAGGTTTTTTCTACTTAGCAAATAATGTATTTTGAATATAGAGTGGGGAAATGTGCGTATTTGACTAAGTTTTCCCTTGAAGAGGTTGTGACAGAAAATGCTGGATAGATTGTCATGTAATTGATTACTTACTGCACCTACTATATTAGAATAACTAAGTGATTAACATTACAACGGAAACACGCCTACATATAAAAATACATGCACATAAGTTTATATTCCCCAAAAAAAAGAGCAAAAGATAGATTTACACTCCAAGTGGTTGAATTGCCTCTCTTACAAGTAAAGATAGCCTGTAACCTTTTTAATTTTTTTGAGAGTTTGTACTTTCATATAAAAAGAGAACCACAGTTATGCTATTACAAGATAAAATAGTTATCTACTTTCATTTAATTTCAAACTACCATATATAATAGCTTCATTATTTTTTACAATAATTATTTTAAAACTCACAGCATGAAAAGTATCTCATACAAATCATTCCAATTAATGTCTTCATTATAACCATGATATTGTAAAACTTGAGAGGCCTCACTCATTCTCTTATTCCGTTTCTGGATTTACTAAACTTTAGGCTAACACCACACCTTCTTTCTGGCGTACGATTGAATTAGTAAACTTAAACTTCTGATCTAAAAATTTCACATCAAAATAAACGTCATGTTTGCTGGAAGAAAAAGGCTCATAATCGTTGAGTTATAATAATGGAGTTCTACTGTACGTATAACTGGCAGTTACCATGTGCTTGCCTGACCACATCAAAATATCGTAATGAGTCCTTTCTTACTTTTTTTATATAGTGTTTCAACATTGACAGTACTTCTGGAAAGAACTATATGATATTTTTATCATTGTTTGTCACGACTGCAATATGTAGGCTTATGTTTGTTTTAATTTATTCCCTTTTAATGCAATAAAAATACCAGGAAAAGTAGTTCAACACCCAAAGTTTACAAGTTGGTTTAAAATTTTCACTGCTTATATTAGCTAAATCTATCGTTTTTGTGGATCACAAATATAAGACACTTTTCGAATTTATATATGTATGCGATTCTACTTTGAAATATGTGTGATTCTATCTTTGAAATTAAGTCCTGAACCAGTAGTTAATAGAAGCTAAGTTAGTTTGCTCCTCCAGGTCTTCATTTAGCTACCTCTGAGAAAAAGTGACAACATTAAATGTATAAAAGATATTTCATGACTGTGATTAGACGACACATATCTTTTTCAATCTCTTGTGTAGTTGTGTTGACTGCCAGGCTTTAATGATCAGATATGGTTTTGATGATTTTATAAGAGATTCGTGTAATTCATTAAAGGGGTTTAGGGTATCATGATTAAGATAAAAAAAAATTAGCCAAAAATATTCAGGATACATACTTTTCTCAATAACTCATAGGAGAATACCAACGGATAGTTGATACATATCTGATTCTTCCTCAACAGGTTTTAAATTTCAAGTATTGAATATGGAAAAAGAAATACTCAACTGGGATTAGTCTTACTTTTTTGATATTCCGGAATTGAATATAAGGTTATCTCATTTGGAGAATAAGTATGGTCCAAAGTAATAAACACATATAGCCCAACAATGTAGAGTGGATTGAACCCAAAAGCTTAGAGTGATTTTTATCCAAGTGTTTTCACTTTTTTGGACTGCACCACCATGACTTGAATGCTATGATCTTAGAATTCTGTTAAGACATATGAAGCATATAGCTTTCTTTGGCAAGAATTGAAATTTCATCTCCTACCAACTATGACAGTTCTTAAATTAATATAAAAAACTTTTCTTTTCCCTATCCTCCAACCTCTCAAGGAATAGCATTGATTGTGAATTACACAGTTTCTGTAGTTCTTGCAGTGTGAATTGCGATGGAGATTATTCTAGTTTATTGCAAAGCACACACATAGAGAAGTTTTACAATTGAACAAAAAAATTTAAGTAGTTTGTGATGATATATATTGTATATGATCTGTACGAACTATGACACTAATGAAATTTCTTCTTTCTTGACTGATACATGAATGAACCTGATCAGCAATAGAGAATCATGGCCACAAAACAGTTCTAACGACATAAATGGTTTCCGACCCCCGATATTCCAGTCACAACAAATATCAGGAGGGCATCAAATTCAGGTACTAACATAGGTTATATACTTTGATCTGTTGTTACCATTTCGTACTCATTATTTAACTCGAGATAATTGAAAAACTTTAGTTTTTAACTTTGCTTGATAAATTCATGTGATCTAGAGGTAACTGATCTCACTTAATTGGTGAATACAATACTTTGTAATTATTGTTGTTGTGAGAATGATTGTTTCCTGTAGCAGGATTGTGATTCAACCCAACTGAAGAACAGCTTGTCAGGATCATCAAATTTAGAATGCAAGAACCCAAGCTTGGAGTTCACATTAGGGAGACCAGATTGGAATGGCAAAGGACAAGCCTAATTTTCATTGGTTTAATTCTCTTATTGTAGCTAACTAGTTTGCTTCTTTAGTTTAATTACAACCCACGGTAACAATGATAACATCATCATCTTTCCTCAAATATAGAGAGGTGGTACTATAATATATATTCAAGCAGAAGAAGAAAAGCCCTATATAGAATTCTACTAAGTTCATTTTGGAAGTTTTCTGGGTTCATGAACAATTTTGTTTAACCTTTTCTTGTATTTATATTTTATTTATTGGTGAGGAGGAGACACAGCAACAAACTTATGTAGCTGCAAATGCAGAACAACAGTGAAGAAACATAGAGAGGAAGGGGAAGAAAATGGAAAACTCATCGTATTCTCCTATTCTTTTTCTCTTGCTCTATGTCAATTTTTTTTTTTCTCAGCGTATACGTCAAACCCTACTAAAATATTCAGTAACAGTTATGGCATTTCACATGAGAAGAAAATCATGAGCAGGATTGAAACTTTGTAAGAAGTATTCCGACAAAAATTAGAGGTTTACGTTTAAACCAAAGAGACCAGAAAACCATTGCCAAATGACTTAAGTCATGAATCATATTAATATCTAAATGGTAAAACGAAATAATGAAAAATAATGTATTGTGATTACTGTACTAATTTTCAACTAATAAATTATTGAGTCTCGTGAAATAAAATCATTATTCATAAATAAGCATATGAAGACAGCATTGACGTATTAGTTCGAGCTCATTGTCAAGCTAGAGACTGTGGTGAAGATCAAGACATGTATATACATCATGATGTGAGAAAAGAATAGAAGAAAAAGGAAAAAATGTGGAAGCATTATGCAGTGGAAGGAAAAATTACAAGCCTATTTGTAGTGTGCAGTTTGAGACGTTCATGCAACTAGATGTCAGAATAATAGAAAATAAGGAAGCATTGATAATGGAAAAATGAAAGAATTTTGAGGTTATTGAAACCTAGAATGAGTACAGCTACCACCACTTTTCTTGTAAGAAATTTATGCAGTGCGAAAGCAAGAATGGGAATATATTAGATGAGTTTTTAATACCCAAAAGAATAAACTAATTAAAAGCACTCAAATTCGCTGCAATTAGAGATTTAATGCATTCACTGGGCCATCTAATTGGAAGCTATAGATGACAATTTGAGAGGTTATATTTCGTTTGTTAAATAACGTTAAGAAAGAAGTGATTTTAGTATATAATAATTTATTGATTAATTTGCAGAAATATAAAAATAAAAAATTTGTTTCATGTTGGTTTCTAGTACGAAAGAATCATTAAAAAAAAAAACACAAAAAACGAAAGAATCATTAAAGGAAGGAAATTAATTTTAGGAGAACTTGTTTTAAATAACTTTTAATTAGGTTTCCAAAAAATACTTTAATTATAATAAGATTTCCGTTGCCTTTTAACTTTTGATTCTTGAAAAGATATATAACAATTTCAAACAAAAAATATATATTCTTAAATTATTTTTTCTTTAAAAAGCTTAAAATATTAAGTCACATTCTTTTCTTTAATTTTTTTACAATTTCCATCGATAATATATATGTATATTGTTTAAAAATTGTTATTTTCTCAAATTTTGTGTTGTATTGTTGCTTAACTATTTCATAAATACTCAGACAATGTAACTTGCTGTAATAAATTAAGTTTTAGAATTCATTCATAATCTCATTATTAATTGATCGATGTGATATTATGAGAAAAAATAGATAAAGTGTCTCTTTCACTTAATTTTTAAATCATAATTTAAATGAGAAACTTTATGACTTGATTTAATAGATGGAGACTTAAATAATAAAGCTTTATATATAATAATAAATATTATTACTTAGTGTCATTTAAGTGAGAAGTCAAAGATTAAGTTGAATATAAAAAAAACCAACAAACAAAACAAATTATACAATTGATCTCCAAAACTTCTTTCAAGAATGACTATAATACATTTGCTTGTAGTCCATCTTAATTTTATTATTATGGTCTAGAATACACAATTCATATTTAAAGACAAGTCAATCCAACACAGATGAAAATCCTCTAAACTCTATCATTCAATTATTCACAAGAATCTATAATCAAACTATTATTTCAGATCTTATGTCAACTCTTATTTTAAATATATTATTTTGCCAAGCAATAACAACTCCAACTCTAATTAAATGAAAAGAAAAACTAGAAATACCTCAAAAACTTTAAAAACCCTATGATACACTTAACCAAACAAAAAATCATCCAAGAATTAGACTGTGGGACAATATCCTAATTTAATTGAATTCGTTGCTGACAAAAAAAAATCGTGAAACCTTATAATATACTCTCAAATAACGAGAAAGAAAAGTTAGAAATGTTTAAAAAAAAAAAAAAAAAAAAAAAAAAAAAATAAAAAAAAAATAAAAAAAAAAAAAAAAAAAAAATAAAAAAATTTTAAAAAAAAAAAAAAAAAAACTTACAACAAATCAAATTGTAATTGAACAAAACTGATTTTGATTCATTCATCTCTTAAATGGAAAGATTTATTGGAACAAAAAGATAAAAAAAAAAAAAATAGCTTCATAACCCTAAAAGGAAGAAAAAGAAAATTAAAAAAAAATAGTGAAATAGTGATTTTTTAATAAATAAATTATTAAATGTTAGGATTCCAAATTATATTTTAGCATAGCTTAAAATGTTAACATTTATCTTTTTAAAATTATCCATTCTAAACCTGAAAAAACTTATTCTTACATATAACTCTTAAAAGAATAAAAGTGAAAACTTGGATTATTTTAACATGATTTTTTTTTTTTAAATTATACAAGTGAAAATTGATACATCAATGTATTGATACCAACTCAACATAGTGAGTAAAGAATGTTGTGCGAAGACATTTGTTTACAAAGTAACAATATTACAAATTCATTTTTAATCGAACTCAACTTTATGGCCAGTGAGAAATTTCATTACGATTTCTACAACTAAAGTAATACAATACGTAAACAAATATAGAAAATTAGAAGGGAGTGATCAAACTAACTAAAATAGAGGATTTCACAATACAGAAAACGTTAGTGTATACGTCTTCACCGTTCCTATTCAGGCAATCGAGATTTATCTCAATCCGACTTTTAGAAAATGAACTTAGAGACCAAATTTACTATGTTAGTTGAAATTCAATTCCTTTAGTTCACTATGTTCTCCTACTAAGAGTTCCATTTTCTTAATGATCAGGCAAATGCCAATTAAGATCAAGATATAGAATCCATTGAGATTTTAAAGAAATCCATTGTGATTTCATTACTGATAAACTTTGATCTTAGGTGTTGTCTAACTTAATTTTCGACCCTTAGTTTAATATTTAAATTGGAAGTAATTATAATAAGGGTCGAACTTTATCTATGAATATTCAGTTCGTAGAAAAATAAGAACAAAAGCAACTAACCAATCAAATTATTATCTTAATTGAGCATGTAATTAACAACTACATAAAGCTTTAAGTCGGGATTTCTTAGTCCCTAGAATAGAAAATCAGATGAGTACTTAATTTATAATTTTATTCATTACACATTATATTTATTACATTTTATTCTAATTTCCTGTATAATTAATGTTTTGATATAGTATATCATATTTAATAAATTGAATTTTGACATGTACAATTTTAAACATTCTTAATAAAAAAAATTAATTTTAAATCATCATATATCACATCAATAGAGATGATGAGCCTTGATTTTAATAATTTATTTCCCTAATTTCCTTTTCAATTTTTAAATGCCTTATTTCTTTAATTCATTCATAATTACTATAATAAAGTATTTATTATTAATAATAAAAGTATTTATTGTTATAAATAGTTTATTTTTCTTTATACATATTATTTAAGCTTAAGATTATATTGGTGCATTAAACTTAAAAGTTAATCTAAAATATTATTAACAATGATTTTAGCATTAAAACTTAAAGCAAATTAAATATATTTCATTACCTATAAGCAAAAAGAAAAAAAAAAACTATAAGCAACACAGATAAAACAAAAAAATAAACTATGAGAAGATGCTAAATTACAAGTTTTATAAAAATGATACACGTATAGCACTCCTCATGGTTGTTTTTTTATAGAGGCATAGAGCCGAAGATCTCCAGGAAGTTAAACAAACTTTCAGCAAGAATTGTTTTGTCATGAAATACTTTTTTAGTACAAATGTAAACTCTATCTTTTAGCTGAAACATAAACAAGCGTGAGTGTAATGACAAGGCATTACGCAAATTCTTTTAAAAGAGATAATTATGCACCATATCGTAGTTTGCATGTTTGAAACTATAAACTCTTTATCCATATCCACCAAAATTTGATTTACTCAACTGCTGAATTTGACCCCAAAAAAAAAAAAAAAACCCAACCCAAACTAACAAGTTTGGGTCAGCCTATCAGTTTAATCAAACCTATATAGGCCTTTGATATTCGCACTAAAAAACTTTCACTATTTTCACCCTGTATTTTGTTTGTGTTTTTAATAGAACTTATTTTAAAAGGTTAAATTTGATTATAGTGTATTCCCAAATTAATCTCAGATTCTCAAAAACGTATTTTAAATACAAAATGCATAACGGGGTGAGAAATTGATTTCAGTAAATTACCAAAGGGACACTAACATAAGCCTTAAAAGAAAGGCCATGTTTTCCAGGATTCGGAGTATCTCTCACTTTTTAAGTTTGCCCTTTCTTTTGTGCTTGTCCAAACCCTGTTTTCGTGGTGGAATAAAATCCGTCCTCCATCACAGGTAAAAAGATCGAAAAAAGAGGAATGCCAATCCGGAATCCTGCATTCTAGCTTTAAAACAGAATGTAAATATATACAAGAGTATGGATGTACATCGTTGTTCCCACAAATGCAGCAAACATTCATCGTTCCAAAATTACATCATTTACACAGAAATGTAATTTCATATCGGTTTTAAGTTGCAACACACAATAACCTGGCTTATTTATCTAAACATCTCTCAATTCATTGATATGGAACAAAGGATAGGGATTGAAACCAAACTATGAAGGATCTAAGAACAAGGCTTCATACCAGCCACCAGAAGCTAGTGTCATTCCAAAACGGACATGCAGCTTAAGATTTGTACACGAGTTTCCATTTGTTATCATCCCCCTACTGCTTCGAATTTGTATGTATTACGTAGCGGGCATGCCGTGCAGTTGTGTAAGATGAAATTGCAGAGCCAGTCACGCCCAACGAGTGTTTAGCAAATCCAAAGCTCTTTCTAGTTACCACCCACACCGAATAAATGAATCCAGTCCAGCCTGATTCAAATTGATTTCCATGTTCAGTAGAGTTAACCCACATAAAAAATAATAAGAATGATAAATAAAAAGCAACATTACGAAAATCCATCAAAGAAACATCAACATAATCTTATTTTTAGTTAAGAGAGTGATGCCATAGAACCTCCCTGGTAGCTTTGATCTTCGTATAAATATTCTATAATTTTATTGAAATTCTATTGCGGTAATCCAGCACATCAGGAAATATTGGTCTATGGCAAGTGTTTAATTGGTAAGCTCCTGAGTGAAGCAAAATCCTGATAGTAGACATATGCCCATTAGGAATTCAGTAGGTATTTTCACTAAGATAAGCAAAATGGCAATACCAGTGCAATTATATTCAAAATTTTAAACATCCATTTGATCAATGTATATACATTCAGTGACTAGGAATGGAAACAAGTACAATCTTACTGCCAGTATACAGAAGAAATTTTCTACAGTGGGAAGGAAAACAACCAATAGCCAAGCCATTAATCTGACAAAATGTCTGCCTAATTGCAACAAAAGGATGCAGTTTATATCTTAAATTTTATTCAGAGGCACATCTTGTTGAAGAGATATACGTCTATAGCTGTACTCAAACAATTGAATTTCACAGAATTGATTAAATTTTTTTATAACGTAAAAATCAAACCTAAAACACGAAGCATGGAAAATGAAAGAGAAAAGGATGGTGACCAAGCAACTTGTTACCTGTGATTATCAGAATAGCCACAAATGCCCAAAATATGGTAACTGAAATAGCAAATATGGCAATTGATAATGCTCCGATGTATATAGCCGTAACAAAAGCAAAGAAAAGAGCCAAGAATCCTCCTGCAGCTGCCAAAGATATCAGCAGCGATATGACTATGGCATTTATGGTCGCAGCCAGAAGGAAAAGCATAAATGCAAGCAGTCCTGTCAAAGCAACAAAAGCAACTGCCCCAACCTGCAGCCGTAAGGAAAAACAAAAATCATAAGCATTCTAAACAAAAGAGAAGTTTATGTTATCATAACCCTTCCTTGATATGAATATTATACAGTTTTTTATTTACTTCAACTTAAATTTTGAGAAACGTGTGTAACATGTAAATAAACGACATCAAATCTGATAAGTGACAATCATCCGCCTCCTTGTGATTATTCCAATGTTCAATCTAACAAAAAGAAACAAACCCTCAATGCTTTGGAATCTAATGATGATAATCTTCGTGTTAACAACTCCGTCAGATCATCTCTTTAAGCATCTTTTATCATTAGCTTACTTTTACATCTCAATACAATGCTATAACTTTTCGAAACCACTACTTCTTAATACAAAAGAATGCATCTTTATTGGGTTTCTTAACGATATCCTTTTACAAAGGTTGCAAGTTGGATCTCATATTTTGCGAAATCGATTGTATCCAAAATTGAGTTGAAACAACTTTAGGTACAATTTGTATTGGATCAAGATTCTTACACTAAAATTTTCTACTGATTTGCTTTTAAATAAAAACGTCAAAATAGAAATAAATTTCACTTCAAAATCAATTTGAACTAAAATCAATGTTGCAAACACTTATCCAAACACACAGAAAAACCTACCAATTCGTGAGTAGATATTAGTGCAAAATATTAAACAGACCTCTATACACATCCTAATTAAATTCTAAACGTTTTAAAAACAAAAACGCTTCAAGTTGAAAATCAGTTAATTACACTGAGGTCAATCAACTTGATTGAAACATTTAACCAATAGAAACGCATGCAGAAGCTAAAATCACATCCTATAAAAGCTAGAAGAACGAAGAGATTCTTAAACGGTGAGGAAACGCCATTCAATGAACAAATCAAAAAAATACAACTCGATTGAATCATTTATTCTTACGGAGATGACGAAGAGCGCGCGGAGGGGAGTGCCGCCGCGAGACCAGAGGAGAACGTCGCGAGCAGAGTTTCTGGAAGCTTCCGGAAGGAGCGGAGCGTTGTCGGCGACGGAGACCTTGATCCGACGAATTACAGATCCATCGTCACCGGGTTCAGGGAAGAGAATGGCTGAGGCGATGCGGTTAAGGACTTCCGGCAAGGAATCATCCACTGTTCTCTTCTTCTGCTTCAACTTCACTTCTTCTTCTTCTTCTTCTTCTTCTTCTTTATCGTAGAAGCCGTTACCATTACCATTGGCTTTGGAACTTTCTGCCATTTTCAGTTGCAGAGGAGAAAGAGTATGTAATTCGAATCTATTTTTTTGTTATCTTTTTAAGAACGGAGAGAAGAGTTGCATCAAGGTGGGTCCCACGTGTGACTGCAAATTTAGTGTGAAGATGGACACCTCATAGAGTGAGAAGCACTTCGGCAGCATCTTTTGAGCTTTATGTTCCACGTGGACGGTGTGATTCATGGCCTACACCTCTAATCTCAGTCTGAGTTTCTCGTAAGAATGAAGATATTGAACACTTTTAAATATTAGGAGAAAAGAAGAACTTGTGTTATTTTATGACATGATTGGACCAACATTAACATAAAAAATAATTTATATTTTTAATAAATAAATTAATTATGTATAGAATTTAATTATAAATAATCTTTAATTATCATTTTTTATTTATGATGTGTGTTTAAATGAATTTCAATTTATATAGGTGTTTTATTTTTCTTTTAATGTCATGAGTATTTTTGAGAAATCCATTTAAATATATTTTATGCATAAATTTCTTAATAAAATGATTAAACATGTAGAAAAATTAGGGGTACAAACAAGGAATGACAATTCTACGCGGACCACACTGTACTCACATAAAATATTAAATAGGAAAAATATTATGTATGCGAATATTGATGCTATGATATTTATTTTGTCTTGCATCATATTTTTTGAGCATATTCAGTCATATATACATGTATACTATAAGCATTATTATATATTTGTTCATTAGCTAATGTTGAAGAGTGTTTAAAGTTTATTTGCAAAATGTAAATCAATTTTCAGATTTTATTAAAATTGATATATTTTTTAGTTAACTTAAAATTTATAATAAATTACTTTTTAAATTTCAGTAATCCAAGTTAACTTACTTTTCTGACTAAACACGCTGATTTGAACAGGGGAATACTATATTCGTTTCATCATCAACGTGTTTAGTTCATCAGGAATAGCAGAGGAGACTGATATGTTCATCAAACAACCGACAGTGTTATGTGTTGCAAGCTTGGAATTCCAATGCAACCAAATGCTGTTAATATGTGTGTGAAGAGTTTGTGCTCGGAAGTTAATATTACAGAAGGATTACTGAAGCGGCCAGTGCTGGTGCATTGGCCTGACTGAGATTTGCATGCAGCCACCAACAAGTTCGGTCAAACTACAGCTAGAAAATTTACTAGTAGTAGTGACTGAATTGAAAAACCATAATCAAAGGAAGTTCATAAACGGTTCCGATGGAAAATTTTATCATTCATACTACTTACAGGAACATTAACGATTCTGGAATAGCAGTTCCAAAAGCTGCCTTCTTTACTAGACCATGGTGATCTATTCCATTTTGAAACACTCGGTGGGCTCAAGGGCGTTTCTGATGGCAATGAGGGTGTTGGATTATTTGCCACATGTTTGCAACCATCCTACTACAAGGAAACAGGTTTGCAACCAAGGTCTAGTGACTTATTTACTGCATCAACTACCAGTTGAGTCTTTCTACTGATTTCCGGCCATTTGGTAGACGGTTGAGACCCACAATCTCTAATACCTGCAACAAGCCTAGAAAACTCTTGCACCATCAGAGCTTCTTGAGGGAGCTCATTGACCACATGAACCTCCTCTGGTTTCACATTCCACCCAATGTGAAGGTCAACAAACTTGGCTCCTAATGTGAGGTCAAAAGAGGCACTAGTCTCTTGGTAGGGGATTATGAAGTCCCTGAGATGCACAGAGCCATCGGAACCACATACGGCCAGGTCCATGGAGGTGTGGGAAAGAAAGGAGCAGTGAATGGTTGCTAGTGTTTGGTTTGGTTGGTCCCACAGCAAAGAAGCTGTGATGGACAAGATGACTCCAGCACTGTTTCTTGTGACATCAGGAAGAGCAGTGACAGTGGTTGGTAATTGGTAGCCCTTTGCCCATAAGGAAGCACCAATGCAGTACCAGGCCAAGTCACCAAGTGCACCAAGACCATCCAACTCTGGCTTTACCCTAATATCACTCGCTAAAAATTCAGGTGTTGATGACATAGTTGATGTACTGTGGATCTTCAAAAAATTGGCAGATTATAAACGGTGTCAGATTCTTTATCAATAGAGTTTAATTTCCATGAAATCAGAAAGAGTAATGAAATATTCTCTGATTGACAATGTTTGAAGTAACAAAATTATAATAATAACTAAATAAATCAAACGAATTGGATTACTCACAAACTGAATTGGTCCAATGCAATTAGCAGAGCCAGGAACAAAGCACAATTGTTGAATGTGTGCAGTTCTAGGGTGATGCAACCACATGCTTCCGTCCATGAACTGGACGCCGTTAGATTCGACGGCTGCCAGGATCCGGTCAAGCTCCGCCACGTCAAGAGCCGTGGGCTTCTCCACCAACAAGTGTTTCTTTCTACTAGCAGCCATAACCGCCCACCGCACATGCAGACTCGTGGGGAGAGGCACATACACGGCGTCCACGCCTGGGTCGTCCAACACCTGATCGTAGCTCCCATAAACCCTCACGCTTGCTGGAAACCCGTTCTCAGCTGCGAACCTCTCCGCCTTCTCCTTGGAACGGCTCGCGATGGCGCAAAGAGTGGCGTTGGGGGCAAGGCCAATGGCTCGAGCCACTTTCCGAGCGATATTGGCGCAGCCTAAGATTCCGAAACGCACCTTTTTACTGTTATCGGCCATGATATAAGTTCGTTCCTTACGGGGATTTTGGCGCAAGGTATTTGAGTACTTATTTTATCTCTTGATGATAGTGTCCTGAATGGATAGGATATCAGTGATGGAGATGCCATAGAAACTGTTTGGTGGATCCAACTCATTTACAAATTATTTAAAAATTTAAACAATAAAAATTTCATTTCAATTATAATCAATTCCAATAGTTTGTAAATTAAGCCTTTGGTTTAATAAATGAAAAAGTAAATGTGGGGAAAAGAAACTAAAAGAAGGGAAAATAAAATGGAAAGTCAAGTAATTTAGATTAAAAAAATTGGAAAAATAATTTTTAATTGATTTGATTAATAAGATATGATAATTAATTTAGTAATTTGAAAAATTATCAAAGCATTATTATATTAAAAACTAAAGGTAGTTAAATATCATGAAATATTTAAATACGTGTTATTTGTTTCATTTAAAAAGATTTACTTGGTTACTTGTTAAGTACTCTTATAAATTTTATGAAATTTATTGCATAATTTTTTTTTATTTTTTATATAAGATTATGTTGAAATAATCTTTTAAAATCTAAAATTCAAGTAAAATGACCAAAATATTAGGGGAAACCATTACTAATTATGGAAAGAGTTTAGTGTAATTGATGTATTTTAGTCTTACAACATCAGTTATGAGTTATGCACAATTGATTATTAAAATCTTAGAATATTATTATGTAATAATGAAAACTATATAATCCATTATGACTGCGACATAATTAATTATATAATTTGAAAAAGACATTAAATTCCATTTGATTTCCTAATTTATTTTCAAATTAATAAAAGAAATCAACCACATTCACCACAAATCAATTTTCTTTCTTCTTATACAATACTAAATTAGTACAAGCAAACAAATCATAAAGAATTTCAAAGTAGATAAATCGAATTTTAATCATAATCCCTACTTTTAAGTTCCAATTTTAGAACATTTTAAATAAAGACAAATAAAATTTAGGTTCCAAATCAGTCATTAAAATTATTATATAATAATTTTTTTACAAGAACAATTGTAATTAATAACTTTTTTCTAATACGATGGAGTTGATATACTACTTTACATTCTCCCTTTCACTTATTTGTAGAGAAAATAGTTAAGAAATTATGATAACGCCTTCTTTCACTTTTTTTTTTTTATAAATTAATACTATTTTATTAATGTGAAAAAAAAACAAAATTATGTCAATTTTCACAACAAAAGAAATATTTAAGACATTTACTAAAAGATGAAACATTCACTTGAGATGGACTATGATTCATGAAGATGAAGCCGTGGTGTAAATAGTAAAAGATGAATGTTTAGCTTAGATGCACAGAAATGCGGTTTTTATACATAATTTATTAAGCATAATATCAGTTTGTCTCAATTTAAATAAATTGGATTATGATTTAAGACATCTTTAATAGTATATTTCTTTTTCCAAGTTAAAGAACTTGTTAAGAAACCCCGTTACAAGAAATTTTCTAATGATTAGATTAAAAAAACATACATATTGTTACTAGGATTTTCGAAGAATAAAGACTGGAGTGAAAAGATCACTTGGTTAGTTAGTTGGATCAATTGTTCCCTTGATAAATATGAAGACCATGAATTCGGGGTTCACAAGGATGAAAAGTATATATAATAAATATTTATACAACCCACTTCATTTATAGATTTGTCAAATTTGAAAAGTGTACGTTTTTTTGTTTGTGGCCAATTGACCTGCACAGTCAACGATCACTTGGACTAACTAACCAAACTCACAATATAGTAGAGATTATGAACACAAGGAAGAAAATCTAATATGACAAATTACAAAATTATCCTTATTTGTATTACATATTGTTTTTCATTTAGAATATTGACATAATTTTATTTACATTTTTTCTATTATTTTTTTTATAAGTAGAATCTCTTTTCTTTCATTTTCTCTACTGTAAATAGTCTTAATTTTTATTCTTACTTTCTTTCTTAAACTACACGTATTCGAATACATATAAAATATTCTTCAGCTTTATCTATTTAAAACTTTACTAATAACCTTTAATAAATCCAATCTCCCAAATATCTTTGTCAATTTATAAAACTTGAACAAGAAATATTAGCCAAATCCCAACAAACTTAACGTGGGTAAGCAAAAACAGAAAACACTCTGCATGCATATTAACATACACCTAAAAGACGTTCGAAATAGTAACGAGATTTGCTTATACCCAATAATCACTTCGTTTGTGAATGGTCAACCGATTCCCCTTAAACCACGTTAGCTTCTAGTTCCACAGGCGGAACTCTCTGAACAAGTAACAACTGAATCGCACTCTTCAAAATCACACTCGCTTAAGGAGTTCATGCAGATCAGGAATTCCATTAGTGACTGTTATCTCTCTTTCAGGTTCAGCCGCCACACTCTTTTGTCGTTTCCCCTTTGGGTTAGTTATAACAGAAAAGAGAAGCAGAAGAGAAGAGATTGGAATGGAGGCCTCAGAGTTTCCATTGGAATTGCAAAGCAAAGCGTTCCAAATTCTAAGCTCCAACGATAACACACCCGTTGAAACCCTCTTCTCCCACATTTACTCTCCCCAACACCAAAACCAACACAGCCTCCGCTCCCATGCACTCACGTTCCTCCAATGCTGCAAACACCACCACCCAGATCTCCTCCTCATTAAACTCTTCTTCCTCTTACGCACCGACGCGCTCCTTGAGACACGCGCCAACGCCGCACGCGCCTTGCACTTCCTCAAACCGGCCGAATTCTGGCACAAACTCAAGCCCATCGCCCAGGCCCGCCTCAGGGCCCACTTCCTCGCTTACCTCGCCAAAGAATCTTCTCTCCACGTCCTCCGCCTCGCCGCAATCCTCTTCGGCGATATCCTTTCCCTTACTTACAAAACGCGCCAAAACTGGCCGGAGGCTCTTGATTTCCTCACGTCTTTTATCGCCTCCGATGACGACAACTGCCGCGAGTTCGCATCGCTCGTCTTCAAGAACCTCTCCAATGAATCTCGTTTTCTCGTCTCCAGCGCTCTCAGCGAGAAAAACGACACCGTCCGCGTGTTGCACGCCTCATTTTTTAACACCCTTGCCTCCTCTAACCGCGACGTCCAGGTCGCGTCGTTCGGCGCCGTCGTGAGCCTCGTCCGGTTGTTCTCCGAACCGGCAATGTTCCACGACCTCCTCCGTGCTATCATGGTTGGCGTGTTCACGCTCCTGCATGGCTCCGAAGGTTCCTATTTCCGAAGCGCGTTTGCGGAGTTAATAAATCTGGTTTCTCAAGAGCCGCTGCTTTTGAAGCCGTACATGAATGACATGGTTCTGGACGTGCTTCAGATCGCGGAGAGCGGTAGTTTGAGTGAGGAAACGCACTGTTTAGCGTTTCAGTTAGTGGTGGTCATGACGGAGGTGAAGGAGTACGAGCATGTGTTCGTCAACCTTCCTCACGAGACCGTGAAGAGGCTGTTCTTTGTTCCGATGAAGATGCTACGGTACGTTGCCAAGGATGGCTGTGATGGCAAGCGTGAACTGGAAATTGAGAAAGCTGGAATTAAGGGTTTGAAGAAGCTTTGTGCCGCACTCGGAGCGAGTAAAGCAGTGCCTCTTGCGTGCGAAGTGTTCTTTCTTCACTTGGATAATGCGGAATGGAGGGTGCGCCGTGCAGGAATCACAATGCTGAGTGTGATCGTAGAAGACTTTTCTGATGAAATGGTGACCTGATCTATGCATTTTTAGCATTCTGTAATAAAAATTTAGGAATATTAAATTACTTCTTGGTAGGAATATATATTATTGTGTAACTAAATATATTATTTCTTATAGAGATTGTTATCACAGTGATGATTGGTTAGTAATGATTTTCGTGTGCTGTGCAGGTAATGATGGGAAGCTTTATTGGTGAAGTAGTGAGGAAAGTTTTGGAGTTGATGGAAGACTCACATGCTCAGGTTCGGATGGCGACTTTCAAATTCATGATGGCCTCTTCAAACTTTGTGCAGGCGGTGCAACTCCTTTACCATCAAAGGTTTGTGCATGTGTTTTGCAATGCACTTGACAATGAACAAGACCTTGATGTAAAGGTATGATACCTGTGTTTGTCTGGTATATATTGTTATCTTGTAGCAGCTTCCACTATCCATTGGTAGTTGCTCCTGTCCTGAAATACAAATACCTGGAAAACCTTTTAAAGATCATATATATTTACTGTTTTTATTTGAAATGAACACTTAGGGTGTGAACATTGGCAATGCTTGGAAGCATGAACCATGAACCTTGCCTGATATCTTGCTCTTTTCCCTTTATACTCTTCAATTATTTACATTTCCAGTGTCTTCAACACATCTTTAACGTTATTGTTATCATCAGCATGGGTGTCTTCTCCTCTTTTAATTATCGTTTTCAAACATGTCTTGATAAGCTAGCAATCTCATGTTGCTTTTCTAGGAGCAAGCTGGATCAGCAATGCAATTGTTTCTAAAGAACACTTTGCCAGAAAGCTTAACGCTGAATGAGAAAGCGGATACTGTATTAAGAAAATTTTTGCCTTTGCTTCAGGTAAGAGTTATTATCTTACATTATGCTGGATTCAATCCGTGTGAGGGTTATATATCACATAATTTACCATTACTAATTTGCTAGGATCTTGCCAGACCTACATTAGTTGTAAGATTTTCATTGTGAGCTTTCCATCAAAGCTCATAATATTTTAATCTCAATGATCCCATCGCTATGGTCCTCTTATTTTTTTGTTTTCGGCTTTTCGCTTGCGCAGGACAAAGAAAGCTCTAAGCTAAAAAATATTGCTTTGTCAACTTTAAATATAGTTGTACAACGGTGTGAAGAAGTTGCTCACAAGTATAGTAATCTTCCTTTTTCCTTCCTGTATACTCCAAACTTTTTATGGATCTCAAAACATTATGATACATTTGAAAACTTGTTTGTTTTACTTGGTAGGTACTGTGCAATTTATCTTCCGATGTTACTGGAAGCATGCAATGACGAAAATTGTAGCATCAGAGAGGTTTTCCCTACTGCTAGCTTGGTTTCATTCCTCATGCAATTTTCTATATCCAATTATTCATACCCTCTTATTTTCAGGAGGCAGCACGGGGAATTCGAATTTGTGCAGAGCTTGGAACACCGCGGTTGAAGCCTTTATCAACAGTATTTTGTTTGTTCCATAACTTGCTATATTATTAATGATTTCACAACTAATTAAGATCTGTTTTGTCCTTCTTAGGAATATTGTCAAAACTCATTGTTTTGATGAACGATTCAAATCGACCACTGAATGAAAAAGCGCAGCAACTGAATTCTTTTCAAGATCTGGGACGTGAATCGGCAATACCACTTGTTACAGGGAGGGCCAAAGTTGCTGAAATGATGCCTGCATGCTGAAATTTGATTTCAGTTGTATCGTACTAAAAAATTTTGTATAATATTATTCATTACTTGTACATCATCTCACAAGACCCGTTAGTCCTAACAATTCTTGAGTCTTTGGTCGGCACTTAATACTTGTGTGCTCCTGTGGCGGTCGTTCCCTACTTCTTAAAGAGTTTTGTGTTCTGGAAGGGTCCTGCAAGTATTCGACTAGTCGAGTTATAAAGATGAATAAGATAAGAATAACAGTAATTTAAGTCCTTGAGATTATTTTTCTATTTAGAGGTTTTTCATAAGTTTTGGGTCAAAGGTCTATTTATTAAGGAATCCATCTATACTTCTTTGCATGATTTGAGTGACAAATCCTCACCAAAGGTCCAATTTATTAAAAATTTCATCTGTACTTCTTTGTATGATTTGAGTGATAAGTCGCCATGTTTTTTTTAATGACACCGAAATACATAAAAGAACACGTTGAACGACTTAAAATACGTTACAGTACAAATATATTTTAAGCATGACCGTGGTCGACCATAATATAATATAGTAACTTTTAGCACAAGTATCATGTTTTGGCATATCTAAGTTTTACTGTTTCTTTGACCTCCTATAAGTTGCAGATGGTTCCTGGCTGGTTAAGTTTCTAGCCGCACAAAAATAATTTGTTTGAAGCCAATGCATGAACAGCTTTATTTTATGTTTGCAAGGTGAGGAAGTATAGAAGAATCTTTTGAATTATTAGATTCAAATACAAGCATGTTTGACTAACGAAATGCTTTAACTTTTAGATTAGATAAAAATCTTTAGGAGCGGGTAATCAAAACCTTGTCAAGATTATTGCAGTTCTTTTTTAGCGGACTTTTATCCACGTGTAAATACCTACTTGTCCATATTCATTCTTTCTTTTGTCTTCCAATTTTTAAATGTTTACACAAGACAGGTAATCGATTTTACTATTTGGAAGTAAGAGTTGGGAAAATATGCTTTGTTTTGTTTTTATTGTGTGCGTGAGTAGATCTCGGGCAAAAAATACTTTTTTTTTTATTGCCCAGTTGGATAATTGGTCATAAAATGCACAAAATAATTTGGTTGAGATTAATTATGAAATTCGAATTTTGTTGGGTCTTTTGTATCATGGAACAATTTGCTAATTTCTTACAGTGTAAACATGATTTTTATAATTTATCGAATATTGATCGCTTTATATGTTCTCCCATATCTGGTGGAATATATTTTAATTACAGAGTCTTATTGATGAAGTAAATTGCTGAAGTCGCTTTGGAGGCCTATTAATACAAAGTTTTTCATCTTTAAATGCCCAACAAGGAATTACTATTGACTTTGTTATACTCCTAGTTTTAAAAAGGGTGATGGAGAGCCATGATTTCAGGATGAGACTGTGAAAATCCAACAATGAAGAGACAATGACAGAGAGACATAAATGGATAAAAAATAAATGAGAAATGGTATATTTCAATTTTACAAGATAGAAATAAAATAAGACTTGGACAAGAATAAAAAAGAAAATAAACAATTTTAAAAAATTATACAACTTCTTATTTTCATATAAATATATATATATATATTTATATATATATATATTCATTTCTACCTACTTATTTTTATGCTTCCCATTTACCTTTAGAAAAGCAAATTACTAAAAAGAGACGAATAAAATGCATAATCTCACTTGTTACTTAAAGAATTTCTGTCTTTTCCTTAAAAATCCTGGAAAACTTAAATAAAAAAAAAGGGAGACATTTCCGGCGAGCTCATTTGAAAGTAAAAAAAAAAAATTAGAAGATCTTAACTTGTGTCCTCCCCATAAGAGAAGATGGGCAAACAGAACTGAGGAAGTCCATAAGCACCTGCACCTATAATTCCCAGACACGCTAGATAATTAATTTGAAGGAGGAGGCGACCCAAGACATATCTCCTAAGAAAGCCTTCCATAAATCTTACTATATCAACAACATTTTCCGTTACGTTTGAGCTTAAGGTATTCTACGATATACATAGAAATCACTAGTTGTCTGTTTTTCTCATCATCCAAAGGATTCTCTGTTTTTTTATATAGGATTTAGGTTGAAAGCACTAATACTTTTGGCAAGGAGGTCGACCACATATCACGTCAACATCTCCCTAATAGCAACAAGCATCATAATCACACCAAACTTTTAAATACAGTTCCTAAAGAAATTGTACCCAAACTAAATTGGAACTTAATGGCAAAAGAAATATCTTTCGCGATGAAGTCTTTCAATGAAAATTCCTTAATCTTTCAACTTACATATTTTTGTGATGATAAATATAGACTTAAATTTTAATTTTTAATACACTATCAGATATGTTTTAATAAGATTTATTGAATGTGGTGTATTATTTAATATCAAGTCAATCACATATATTTAATTTTATATACAAATAGATATCTTAATAAAAATATATATTACAGATCGCATATCGAGTATAAAAAATAAAAAAAATTATTTTTCATTGTTATATTAACTAAATATTTAACACTAAACAAATTTAAAGGAAGAAGGCATGGGAGATTTTAAGAATAGTCACAAAAGAAAAATGCCTTAAAACACATTCATGGAAACTGTAGTAAAAGAGGGAGTTAATATTATACTCTGACTAACACAATAATGCTTATGCATATGAACATAAAATGTTTGATTAAATTTTGTTAAAAAATTGACTTATCACTTTTAATCTTCATTTTATTATTATTTTTTATTTTGGAAACTCAAACTCAGATCGCTATTCAGAGAAATATTTTAACATGCTTATGGGAAGTGCTGTAAGCGGCGGAAACATGGACATGTCTCTGTTTGGCATGACCAAAAGGTGGACTCTCACTTTCTCACGTGCCATTTCTCTGATTGATTAAATCAGAACAAGTCAAGATACCCACACCAACGCACGTTATCTTTCTCTACTTTCTTAAGGGATGTTTTGTTTAGCATTTCTTTTCTTTTTGTGTTTGGTATTTTCATTTTTATAATCAAGAAGTCGCAAAATAGTATTCTCACGAGAATATATGAAAATTATTCACCAATGCACCTGCCACTTTCATTTCTACTTTTTTATTTAAATTATTTAAAAAAAAAAAAACCTAAAAGATGTAATCGAACAATCTAAGTGTTGGATTTTTTTTGAGAAAATTATTGTTATTTATTGTTGCTTTTAAGATTTAAGATAATATTATTTTTTTTCAATTATGTCCTTAATTTGTAACTTTTAGTTAGTTTACACATGGTGAACATGAAAAAACGACTAATATTTATTCATTGTAAAAACATAAATAAAATGATTAGGAATGTTATAATTATTATAAATTATATAATTTTATTAATTTAAATTTATTTAAATACTTAAACCACGGTTCAAAAGAACAAAACTGGTAACAATGTTGGCTTTCAGCACATGCATAATGAGTCTGTTCTTGAAGCAAAATAATATTGGCTTTTGACAATGTCTTATAATTCTCTTGGATTATCGAGAAAAGAACGTATTCTTTATTACTACTTTGTTGTGAGATCTAATTTCGATTGGATTAAGATCAGACGCACATGGGTACAATGTTATTCCTAGTTTCATGTCGGAGTTTTTAGAAATATTTTTCTGGATTAGCGTGATATGATTATAAAAATCGCTAATCTTTTTTAACATGTGTTTAGCTTTAATGGACTAATTAGTAGGCATTCACCGAGCTTATAGGAGTTTTTTGAATGCAAAAAATCAATAGAATATTTGCTTTGAATTTTTAATTAATTATATTATAATAGTAATAAAAGCACTATTCCACTTTGGTGGTCTCAACATGAAAGCATGAGTATATTTTTTATTCTTGTTTATTTGTAATGCATGGTTAAGGTGTCTTCTTTAACATCTTACCGATGTAAATATTGGTTTTATATTGAGAGTATGGGTTTTGTTCCAATTTTACCTACTATCTTTTTGCCAATACAACTATGCATCGTTGGTGCTTTAAAGATTACAATGAAGAACAAAATCCTATCACCAAATAAAGTTATATGACACGATTATCTTAAAAGCGAACCTCCAATGGAAAAAACCAAAACATGACTTTACATTGCTAATATATAACATCAATTTATGGAAAAACTAATGTTAAAATATATACTATAACAATTTTATAAATATTAAAACTACTTTTTATATTATCAGTTACAATAACAGTCAATATAATTTATTCAAGATATTATTATATATGAATTATCTTTGTAACTAATGGAGAAAGTCGATACTACATTAATTCCTTATTTGTACAATTGACGTGGTGTTTGCTTTCATTGATTTAAAACATCTTGTTTTAAAGATAATTAATTTAAAATATTTTATCTTACATTAATAACTCATTAATTTATCATCTTTAAAATATCTTGTGAATTTATCATCTTTGTTTCATCGTATGTGCATTCTGATGTGTAATTTTTAACTCTTAAATTTCATTTACGTTTTATGTTTCAGATCTAAATCATTCTCATATATTTTCCTTAGATGTTGAGAATTTGATTATTATTATTATTATTATTATTGTTGTTTTCAAATACAAATATCAAGCTTTTCAAGCAAAGTGATTTTCTGTATAATCAAGAATTTCAAAAACATTACAACTAAAGTAGAAAATATTAATTTTATTTTTACTTTTGACATCATTCATTAATCGATATAAAAGATTCATATTATAAAAATATACAATCTTTTCAGAGGAATAAACATTCCATCCGAACCATGTAACAACATATACATATAGAAAAATAAGTCCACTCTTGTATATTTCAACCAATTTTTTATGAAAATTTAAAAAATATTTCATTTTACTTTTTCATGCTTTTTAGAAAATTATGTAATTAGTTATTTTTATAAAAAGTGATTTAAAAAGTAAGTTTTTTTAAGAGATGATAGTATTAGGATGTGACCCTACTTAGAAAATAAATGTAAAAAATTATGTATCACATAAATAGTATTAAAAATTCAAATGAATAAAAATTAAATAATATATTTTTAAAAAAATCATAAACTTTTATAAAAGAGACAAGATTAATCTTTATATAAGTTTAGGATTCCAATAAATTTATGGGGTAGATTGCATAGTGTTGGATAAATTCGAGAAAGCATAATCGGGGAAATCTCTTAAGAATGAGAACTGAGCCAACATATAAGAGAATGACATCATCTTCAACCCAAAACCATAAGGCATTGGATTTGTGGGTCTTCTTTCTTATACCACATTGGTACACACTCCCCCTCGAGTGGAAGTATTTTCAAACACGAGTACCTTAATCACAAACGACCCTCACTCGCCCAAGCCATAAACCATCGGCTCTGATACCACTTGTTGGGAAAATCCGAGGGAGAAATACCGGAGAGATCTCAAACAATGAGAACTAAGCCAAACCATATAAGGGAATGACACCACCTTCAACCCAAAACCTTAAGGCATTGGATTTGCGGGTCTTCTTTCTTATATGTTGCTCAACTTTCTCATTCCTACCCAATGTGGGACTTAGACTCACACTTAAATACCTAACAATCCCTCAAGTGAGAGTCACTCCTCCACCATATTGTTACACTCCCCCTGGTCAAACTGTACTCACCCAAGCCGTAAACCAACGACTCTGATACCACTTGTTGAGAAAATCCGAGGGGGTAAAAGCGGAGAGATCTCACAAGAATGAAAACTGAGCCAAACATATAAGAGAATGAAACCACCTTTAACCCAAAACCTTAAGGCATTAGGTTTGCGGGTCTTCTTTCTTAAATGTTGCTCAACTTTCTCATTTTTACCTAATGTGAGACTTCGATTCACACTTGAATACTTAACCCATAAGTGTAGGGTTCCAATAAATTAATGGGTTAGATTGAATAGTTTATAGATGTTGGCATTGTTGTTGGGTAGCTTAGCATGATGAATTTTGTTAGAGCCATGTGTTTGGGATCCATGTCATAAGCTATGACGACTCGCGTGGTTGAAATTAAAGATGAAAGGGTAAGTCCCAAGTTTGAAAGACCAAATAAACAATGAATCTATCGAGGGTAATCATGAATCTATAATTTCTTGCGTCGAATAATATCTCTTTCAATTAAGGAGACATAACCAATTTTATATATTAAATTATTATATCTAAAATTGAAATTTAATAATATGATATAATGGGTGCAGGTTTCCTTTTATCTAATTGAAAATAGATGGAAGAATATTGCAAAGGAAAGAAAGCATGACATGAAATTCTTCCATTGTTTGAAAAAGAAAACGAAAAGCAATTAATATGGGTCCCATATAACAAATGTTCAATTTAACCTTATACGAAAAAAACGGAATAATAGAAAGTGGTTTGGTTAATACAAAGGAAACACCGCACTTAATTACATCTCATTTTTATTCGAAATATATATATAGATAATTTTAAACTCAAAATTCTTGAAGGTATTCTTTATTATTTCTGATTAAGAATATCCTGTAACAATAATAAGATTAAAAGATAAAGAAAAATGAAAAACTATTTTATTCAATTTATTTTTCTAGTAAATAACTTCAATATCACTTTATTTTTATTACATATATATAATATTCTGTTTTTCATTACATTTAAAATTTTATTTTGTTTAATAAAAAATTCATTAAATCTCTCCTCGCATTTATCAAAATGAAACTTCAATGATTAAAGAACTGTAGTAAAAACATTTACAATAGTGTAACTTTTATCTTTTATTTTATTTATTTTGTTAAACCAAACTAAGCATTTCCAACAAAGCCTGATTCTTAAAAGTTAACGATGAATAAAACTAATACACATTTGGCTCAAATAGTTTTATGCGTTTAATATATAACTTATTTTTGTTTCGAGTAAGTAATTTGTTTTTTTTTTCTTTAAATTGGATATTCAATAAACTATAAAAATAAGATTTTGAAAAAAAAACACTTATTTATATATTTTTCCTTGTTACTATTCCGGCTCTATTAATAGAATTATGAAATATTTTAATTTTTTAAATTTATTTGTTAGTATACAAAAACACTTCTTATATATCATTCATCAATAAATTTGGTTTGTGTGAAATATGGTTAAGCTTAATTAACACAGACGTAATCTTTGCATCTCATAGAAGGGAAGCTGAAAACAAAATGTATTATACATTAAAGTGAAATCTTATTTAATCTAGGTGTTTTACTATTTAACTGCTAACTCGTGAATCAGTGTGGATGAAGAAAAAAAAATGAGTGGAGGGAGAAGTGGTGTATTGATTATATAAATATATTATTGGATATAAAATAGAGTTAGGAAAAACAAATAAATAAGGATATATAGGCAGAGGGAAAGTGGCAAGTGGATGTGATGGATGGAATATATGAAAGTATGAAAGAAAGCAGCCCCTACCCCATGCATGGTGGACTTATCTCAACCACTTTTGGAGTGGGCAAGAGAGAGAAACAAAAAGACAGACAAGAGAATCAACCTCCTTCATCTTTTCACCCTTTTTACATACGTCATCCAACCAACCACATCTTTTCTTTCTCCAAAATCCATAACATTCTATCAAAAATAAACAAGCCTTATAAACTATTGCCTCCAATATTCAAGCATTCTTTTTCTCTCCAAAACACATCCTACAATTAGATCAGCAAAATTGAGAAAACCAACATAATAATACTCTTTTAAAATTTGTTTTTCCCACTACCTTTTGTTTTCCCATAATTAAACACCCACAATCTCACTGTCTCTGTTTACTCTTTTTTAAAATTTATTCCTTTTCACTTAAATTGTTTTTTAATGTTACAACAATGAAACCTCTTAGCTCCCACTCTACCCTCCCTCTATTAGTGTCTAAGGAACATGAAAACCACATAGACTTGTTTTGTCTTCTCATAATCAACAACACCAAGAGAAGCAGCAAGGGAGATGCACCATTCATGTCTTCAATTCCAAAGCAGTTTTTATTGGTGATCTCAGAAGCAAGCTGCTTTCACTTCATCTTGAAACTTACTTGAGAGAGGTTATGTGATACTCTTTTACTGTCATCCCCTGTATTCAACTGCTACTTGTCCTCTTGCTTTGGTTTTCTGCTTGTCTTTAGTCTCTTTCTTGGTTTCTGAACAAGTTTCAATCACTGGAAAGACCACATGTTTCTGGATCAACCCTTCTGTGCTCTAGTTTTGCCTTGTTTACACCATCACCAAATTCTAAAGTGACTTTCCTCTCTCTCTATATATACTATTACAACTAATTCCTATTTCCCTCCAAGAATTGGCATTGAAGAAAATGAAACAAGTATCTGCTTGCAACTCTGACATGGGATATGCACAAGTTGCTATTCCTCAATCTTTTTATATTTTGGTTTTTCTTTGTCCGGTGTGCTAACAATAACATCAGTGATTTGGTTCTTGAAAATCTGTACATAGAAAATCTTTAATAAAAACTCCAGATTGATATCAGATCATAACTGAGTAGGTTGTTACTAATTAAGTACTAGGCGTTTGATTTCTTGGATCCATGATATGGCTCAGTGCAAGGTGAATATAAATTCACTATTTATTGGTCAACTTATAGTTCATGACGTGTCTCCTAGCTACCTTATTCCAGATTTTCACATACTTACAAAATAGTGGGCCAGATAATAAACATATGCAGGTAAGATTCAATCAGGAACAGTTCCTTGCATGAAGAGTTCAGTGGAATTTCCAATGAATCGGTTATAGGTATCTAGTTCAACTTTAAATTTCAATCATACATTTAGTATTCTTGTTTTATTGACTTTTTCATTCTTAGTAGAGCCACAAACGGCATAATAGGCTAGAGATAGTCCTATCTGAACAAACATAAGGTAAGATCCAGAAGCCATGCTTAGGAAGAGTGTAATTAGTTCATATTGTACTAGCCAATATTTGATCTCTGGCTCAAATACTTAGAAATGAATTTTTGTTTTAAAAAACAATTAAAGAAAATATCTGACCATTGCATTTGATTTCAGATCTACCACTAAAATCACAAATTCAGTAACAATGGGGGGGCGGGGAACTGAGGAGACTACAAAAAGAAAAAAAAAAGGGAAAAAGAATCTGGTTTTGTAGATTTTTATCATTATGGGGTTGTATCATTGATGAGTCCCATTTGTTAGTAAGAAGATGAGGTAGCAGTGGCTTTTATTGTACATTTCTGGGTTCAACCAATATACCAAAAATTTCGAATCATGATGTATGATGTTAGTGCCTGCTCTTTTACCATTTAGGTAGGCCAACATAACGCAAAACGAAGTGCCCAGTACAAATGCTTTTTTAGCAGAAAGTAGACTTATCAAGGCACTTGAATCACAAAACATGCCATCATTTTCATGTCAATGAAAATGTGTATCTGTGCCAGGCTGCCAGCACTAATAGTACGTTTTCCACAAAGGAAAAATAAAGCATAGGATGTTTGTTTCTATCCCCATAGTGGATAACTAATAATCTTCCACAGGATCAAAAAACCAACATACACAGAGCCTCTTCTTTGGGGAGCATGAGCAGTTTTATCTGCTTATTGTCAAACTGACTCAACAATTCAGAATTTCATTTTATGATGCATACTAACTATTGGATTTTCATTGCAGGACCAATCATTTTTTCACTGCAAGCTCTTAAATGGATCTTATTGTGACGGTGGATTGTTTCACTTGTTTAGTCAATTAGTTTAGAACTTAGAACTTAGACAGCTATAAATCATGAAAGAACACTTTGATCTTGAACTGGTGGCCTCAGCAGAATATGAATCTGAAGTTAACAGCCAGGTTGCTTCCAACATATCTATTCAAGAAACCAATGCAGGTCCTTGCAGTGACAACAACATCACCAACTCTTCTCATGTCACAAAACCAATAGAACTTCATCTCCATTCAGATGCTATCTCCCTTGACTTAACTCTCAACTTCAACAACAATGAGTTGGTGGTTACAGATTCAACAGGACTCTCATTCTCAAGCACTACTAGCGAGAGCAACAACGATCCTCCCTGGCAGAGTACTCCCTCTCCAACCATGCCACGTGTCTTCTCTTGCAATTACTGTAAGCGCAAGTTTTTCAGCTCTCAGGCTCTTGGAGGCCACCAAAATGCGCACAAGAGAGAAAGAACATTAGCAAAGAGAGCCTTGCGCATGGGGTTTTTCTCTGAGAGGTATGCCAGTCTAGCACCTCTCCCTCTTCACGGTTCTTTCAGGTCCTTAGGGATAAAGGCACACTATTCACTGCACCACGGCTTTTCACCAACAACGAGGCCTCCTGAGATGAAAAACAGTGCAAGATTTGAGCAAGCATGTATTGGTCTTCCAATATTCTTGGAGGAGGATGAGGCAGAACTCTTGTGGCCAGGTAGTTACCATCAGGTTCCCTCTGAGGAAGGCCACACAAATCAGAATTTCACACTGAGTGGAAGCTCTGATTTGAGTTTTGTTGGAGTGAATCATCCACCGGTTGACATAGAGAACTCAACACCTGAGTTGACATTGAAACTTTGAAGGGATTATTTCACAGTTTTCTGGCTTCTAGTGTTTATTTATGATATTTCTGTACAGTAGGACATGCATGAAGGCAATGGTGCCAGATTGATCACTTTCATTATTGAACTTGCTGATCGCATGTAATTTTGTTCTCAGGTTTTCCTCTTACGAATCTTGGTTCGGTGTTTTTCTCTGCATTTGTTACTGTATAATTACTTTGAGAGGACAAGTTTCCAGGTTCTGTGTTTGCCTAATAAATCATGTTTATTTTCTACTCTAAATTACTGAGCTTCGACTGTGATTTCTGTATCATGTTCCATGTTGAATAATGAACTATTTTGCTTTTTTAATCAAAGAAAATCAATTGAGACTTATAAATTCATAATGATAAATCTATTTATTAAAAAATTAGGTTTTTAAATTGGACCTGTTTTCCTTATTCCAACAAACAGCCTACAAAGTAACAATTCCAAACTTCAAAATATTGCTGCTGCTTGCAGTACCTTGGAGAAATGTCAAGTAACTTAATCGAGAAATTTTAACATACTACGATTGTTCAAGTGGTTGACTGCAACTGCCTTCGTATGCCTTTCAGAACAGAACATTTCAGGTTCTGCAATTTACGGATTTAAAAATTTCATAACACATGTAATTTGTATTTATTTACTAAAATATATATAATACTTAAATATAGAATTATTCCCATGGGTTGCACGGTTTATAAAACTAGTGCTTTACGTACAATAATCGCATTCATGCAGGTAATTCACACAAATAATAATAATAATAATAATAATAATAATAATAATAATAATAATAATAATAAAAGTAGTAATTATGCTTGAGAAAATATTTTCAAATAAAATAAAGGTATTAATTAAAAAAAATTAGTCACCCTGTTTAAGAAAGTCTTTTAATAAACCCTAAACAAATAAATAAAAATCAATTTTAATGGTAATATGGAAGATTTCTGGGAAGTGATTATATTTTCATAATAAATTAAATTACATTCTCAATAAAATGCAAGAAAAGAAATTTTCCTCATGAATTGTTTCTTGTTACTATTTTTTTAATGAAAAAATTCTTACAAAATATTGAAGAGATTTATATTCTTTGAAAGGAATGTAGGGTTTAATTATTGAGAAATTGATGTTTATCAATTTAGTGACAAAAGTAGATGATGAAAAGGTTTATATGAAAATGATTTAAGGTGATCCAGTAAAAGTTAGATCAGTAAAGTTTAATCTCAATAATATTGCAACCATTATATATTTTGGACATCTCATTTTAATCTTGTTCTTAGTATCTTCATTTATCAAACAAATTGAAACATGACATGCATATATGCATGTATGTAAATATTTTCTAATTGTATATGTATATGTATTAAATCAAATAGATATAAAATTCTAATCATAAGTACGACTTAGAACCAATAATCTTATTTACTACTATTTGTTAAACCAACATAATTCATAAAATATAATAACATTGTATATGGTGTAAAAAAAAAACCATAAAAGTGGCGAGAGAAATACACTCAAAAAAAATATATATAATAATTAAAGATAAAATACACCATTAAGACTAATTAGAATGAAAAATTTATAAAAAATATTATTATAATATTTATATAAATATAAGTATTAGATATCTAAATATGAGTATAAGTCTCACATTAAATAAAAATAAAAAAATAAAAAAATGGTAAAAATGCTTATAAAACTAAGAGATGCTTATAAGACTAAGACTATGTGAAAATCAATAAATTCTGTCATATAGGCACAAATACAAATACTAAATAGAAAGGTAATTGGAAGAAGAAATGTATTAGAAATTATTTTGTTAAAGATTTGTTGACAAGAGGTAGTCTTAAAGAAATGCAATAAAAGTTCATCTACAAAGAAAAATATCTACAGATAAAAACAGACAACTTTGACTATAAGTTTCAAATAGATAATATGTATTTTTTTTTTGTTTTTATCTCTACGAGTTTTTTCTATTTTTGAAATTCATTAAGATCTTATGTTGGAATACAATTTTATATGCTAATTATATTTTTATAATAATAAATTATTTCTGTAATAATATTAATTATTTGGAAATAAAACATCCGTAGATAAAAATAGCTTAATCAAGTTGATTTCGAACATTAGTCCATAAATTTATATACAGAAAAGAATAGACAATGTTATAAAATTCACGGGTCTGGTAGCACGACGACTAATAATTTTAAAAATAAAACTCGCTGCGCCTACACGGTTAATATAACGTGATTACAAGGAGGCTCGCGCGTATACGCTACAGCGTCGGCACAACGCGCAGTGCTACACCAAAAAATTCTCTGTTCTGAATCTAATTTACTCCAGCTACAACACTATTACTTTGCTAAGACCGTTTAAGTCGTATTTCTCCTTCAATCCTATTCAAACTTTCAACGGTCAAAGTGAAAAGTCTCACACACCAAATATATCATATATAGAATACATTATTATTTGAGTTCAATTGATTTGAAACATTCCTGGTTGAACCACTCATCTCACGCAGCTACCTTTGACCCGTGTACCACCTTTATGACCCTTCCTTATCTCACACCCCCTTCCACGTATATATACCAACCGAAACCTCCTTTTTTTCATATCATATTCTAATTCACACCAAACCAAAGAAACACAAACAAAACAAACAAACGGGTTCTTGCTTTGCAGTAAGATCATCAAAAAAAATTCTTTTTTTTTTATCAGTAGATCATCATCAAAATGGTGTTGTCTTGGACTAGAAGAAACGTTTTCCGTCGTGCCAAGAAGGAGAAGGGGCAGATTAAAGGTGGTGGGTTGGAGGTGGAGGTTGTGATCCCTAACCACTTTCGGTGTCCGGTGAGTTTGGAGTTGATGACGGACCCGGTGACTTTATCTACTGGCATCACCTACGACAGGGTGAGCATTGAGAAGTGGATCGAGGGAGGGAACAAGACCTGCCCCGTCACCAACCAGGTGCTGACAACCTTTGACAGCATCCCCAACCATGCCATTCGTAGGATGATTCAGGATTGGTGTGTTGAAAACAGCTCTTATGGGATTGAGAGGATCCCCACTCCTCGGATTCCTCTCTCCAGCTACGAGGTTTCTCAGACATGTACGAGGATCTTGTCGGCTTGCCAGCGTGGGGATGATAAAAAGTGCCAGGAGTTGGTTGGGAAGATCAAGGTTTGGGGGAGAGATGAGAGGAACAAGAGGTTCATAATTGGGAATCATGCTAGAACTGATGCTGGGAATACTCCCGATGCAGTTCTTGCATATGCCTTTGATTGTTTCTCAAGTGCTGACTCTTTTGACAAGCATGTGGTTGTTTTGGAGGAGATTTTGGAGGTGCTGACATGGATGATCCCACTTGGGGAAGAGGTTGTGTCTAAATTGAGTTCAAAAGCTTCATTGAATTCCATGGTTTGGTTTCTAGAAGGGAAAGACCTTGCATCAAGGAAAAGTGCTGCTTTGTTGCTCAGGCAAGTGAGTGTTCAAGAATTGGCCAAAGTTGGAAAAATTGTTGAAGCTTTGGTTAATATGATTAGGGAGCCTATTGGGAGTGCTTCCACCAAGGCTTGTTTGGCAACAATTTTTAACTTGGTGTCATCAGCTGAGAACAGAGGGGAAATTGCGCAAAGATTTGTGGAATTGGACTTGGTTTCACTTTTGCCAGAGGCTATTGTTGATGGAGAGAAAGGGGTGTGTGAGAAAGCACTTGGGGTGTTGGATTGCATCTGTGATATTCAAAAGGGGAAGGAGGTTGTTAGAAACAATGCTCTTATTTTGCCTCTTGTCGTTAAGAAGCTTTTGAGGGTGTCACCATTGGCTTCAAGTTTTGCTGTCTCTATTCTTAAGAAGATTTCTGACAAGAAGGAGGAAGGGGCTCTGATTGAGGCAGTTCAACTAGGGGCTTTTCAAAAGCTCTTGGTTTTGCTGCAGGTTGGTTGTGATGAGAGCACAAAGGAGAATGCTACAGAGTTGTTGAAACTGTTGAACGGTTATAGGAGCAAAGCGATGTGCACTGACTCATCATCGGATTTCAAGTATCTTAAGAAGTCCTTCTGATTCGTCTATTCTTTAGTTTTTTGCATAGGTCATTTTTTTCAAACATATAATTCTTTGATGTAAAAAGATACACACACGAACAAAGCGTAGAAATTGTAGTCTCAAACATTCAATTGATTCTTTCAGTTCATTCTTTGGAAAATTGATTCCATGTAGTTATTTAGAATACAATAATCATTATTGTGGCAAATACAGAGGAACATCTTTGTGTCATTGTGTTTAATATGGTGTATTGCATTTTTTGCCGATTGATTCTGAAGCTAGTTCCATAAAACCAACAAGCAATTGAAACAAAGAACAATCAAATGTACAAAAAGAAGAAGTGATGAGAAAAATTACACCATTCAATGACACTGCTAAAGCCAGTTCAAGCATCTTTATGCTAAAACATGTTGATATTATTTAGGGTAAAACTAAAAAGTACTTCACTCTTCAAATTACTAGGCTAGTTGAGCTTTTCACTCTTTTATATTAAATTATGAACATTACACTTAATTTGACACCATTTGCTTGCAGCTATTAATACCTGAACTTATCATAAACTTTCATGATTGTTTCCTGATGCCACTTATATTCATCCTTTGAAAAATGAGCACCAGTTGTAGAAGAAGTCCAAATTAAAATATGCTCAGCACTCTATTTACATACTGAACCATTCCAAAGAGCACCAAAGAGAAACATCCCCTTGCCTGCATGAAAACTGAGTCCTTGCACATGAATTTGAACTGCATGAGAAAATTATCTCCTGGTATAAGAAGCTTGCTGAAAATAAACAAATGAAGGAAATTTGTCGGACTTAGTAGTCCTTGGGATTTTGAGGCCAAAAATACCTTGACTTGGGGACATGATTTCTATTATAGCGGAGGTGGTGGTCATGATTAAGAGTTGAAGCAATGATGGTGTGGTCACAATCGTAGTTATGATGCATGAGATCTTTTTATAAATTAAAGGTAACATGCTTAGCATCCCACTGTGAAACTAAAGTATTCCAATAAAGTTGGCATCTCAAGCACACCAACGTATGCATTAGATCAGTGGCATGATATCTCAAACAACCAGCATTTCTCTATAACCCTATCTTTAAAAAGGCATAAAATACTACTACTTTCAAGCTACCAATTTCTGTATTTCAATTTTAGATTCTGCTAAACAAGTAAAGCCTATTCATATTATGAAAGGTGATGAAATTTTTTCAAGAACATGATGAGAAACTATAAATTAATTTATGGGATAAAGTAATTTACAACTTTTCTTAAACAGGTTTACACAACTGAGGTAAACATGCTTCCTTTTCTAAATAATAACTTTAGTGAATACCAAATCTTCAAAAAATAAATAGCCACACCAGAAGGGTATTTATTCTATTTAACAACCCTTTTTGACCATGATTCCCTGGTCACTTATTCTCATGCCCAGACACATAAAAAGTGATCTTTCAATGGAAAAATGGGTTTGGCCAAAAGCCATTTTGCTGATTAACATCTCCAAAAGGCATAGTCTCATTGCCACCACCACCACCATTCATCAAATTCATAAACCAGTTCTGCTTCTGCATGAGATCCATGTTGATATCAAATCCCTGGCCATCATGACTCCCTTGTCCCTTGTCTTCAATCTTGGCAACAACATCAGTCACCGCAGGTGCTGCAACTTGTGTTTGACTCTCAGCATTCTTGGTCAACACCTCAATCCTCCTGTTGATGTCCTTCAAATTTTGATCGATCAACCATGCCAGATCATTCAAATCAACCATGCTGATATTGTGCATGATTTTACCAGCACTAAGGTACTGAAACATGAGCTGAGTCATCTCTTTTTCCCTATTATCCTTCCTTTGTTTCTTCAACTGGTCTTTGGCCTTCAGGATTCTCTGCCTCAGAAAACTATCTTGGTTCACCATCTTCTTGCTTTGCTCCAATTCAGGCATTCTCCTGAACTTGGCAAGCACCCTTTGAACCCCCATTGGGGATGGCCAAACCTCAGGTTGAGGATCATAAGGACTATAAACTATAGCACATGCATCAATCCCACAGAGGGTGCTAAGTTCACTCACCTTCTTCATTAGACCCTTCTTCCTCTTCTTGAAAGTTGCCTTCCTAGCTGAGTCATTGGCTATGAATGCCAACTTCACCTTCTTTCTAGTCATATTGCTGATGAAAACACAGTTAGAATATGAAATTTGGAAACTTTGTTGTTGTGGTTCTCTTGTTCAAGAATTGTCTTCTTTATATAGATCACTTTGTGGTAACCAATTTTCTTTTGTATTGAATCTCTGTTCGCACCATTCAATACCAAATATATGTTTACCAAATAGGAGATGTTAAGTTTAAGTGCCTTTCCATCAATGGAAGATTCAGAATTTATTTCTTACTAAGATAATCGAACGGAATAATAAGTAATGCAAGTGTGCAATTTGATGGCTAGAATCGGAATGCATTGGGAAAACATATTCTCAATGAATACAGAAGTAATGTAATTAATAATTGAAAAATCCTGAATGATCTTAAATTTATTGTGATATCTTTTTACAAGGCAATATCTAGTTTATAGAATCAAACCTATGACATCATTAAATCACTGTATCTCTGTGATATTTCTATTACAGAAAAGACCTTTCTCTGATTAACTGTCATTAATTAATTACTATTATTGCATTGCCTTGGGCAAAGGGGCAGATCTTCATAAATTATGAGATGTATATGAGAATAATGGGACTTGTCCTAAAAATACCTATATCAAATTTAACTAAATTTTGACGCTGAGTAATTAAATCAATATAAAGTACTTATGTTTAAGTAAATATGATCCATTTTTACTCGTATTAATAATTGTCTTTTGGCTATAATTTTCATACAGTTTTATGTACGAAAATAGTTATTTAATCGAACATCCATTCGTGGTCACCTTTCCCGAATATGAATCATACTAAAATAAAGTATAGTTTAATATGATATTAGTTGGTCAAATATTAATTCAACAAAAAAAATTACCAACTTATATAATATTAAATTTAGTATGACAAGATGGATTCAACAATAGAACACAACACATGAAATTGTAATATTTAAATTATTTTTATTATTTTCATTTTAATAAACTAAAATTAGTGATCAATTCATCTTATCCACCTATGACACGTTAAGTTGGTGGGCCAAAAGGAATGAGTCAAGATGAAGGATGGACCGAAAATATCAACCTTTCTGACCAAATCAATGTCAAAATTAGACTTTCAAATCCCTGATTAATTTATTGTTTATAAAAATATATAGTAAAAGGCATAAAAACTAATTTGGTCCAACATGGGCCAAGATTATTTGAACTAGAAAAATTCAAATTAGATTAATTTGGGCTAAAATAAACTCAAGTCTAAATTTTCACAACTTACTGCAACCATTTCTCAAGTTAATTGGATCATGTTCTTTTTAACATCTTGAGTGATTCTTCCCTTCCCGTATCTCCATGTTTTTAAAAATATCATTTTTAATCATACAATCTAAAATGTAATTTTATATTTATATTTTGAATTAAAATATTATTATTTTTATTTTAAATTGTATAATTTAAAATACAAAATTTCTTACGGTCTAAATTACATAAGTGACATACAATTCTTATATTTCAGATATAAAGTTTAAAATAAATCTGAAATACAATTTCTTTTTATTCTTAATTAAGAGGTGAGGAGGTGTAGAGTTTATTTCATTTTTTTATTAAGGTTAAAATGATGATTTCATTGAGTTTATGTAAGTGTAGGAAGAATCACATTAACATCTTTAGTTATTTAGGTCAAGCTTAATCTAAATAAAAATAAGGAAATTTTCGTTGTTTGCCTGTGATTACAACCTATACCATACTAACAGCAAAAAATAAAAAATAAAAAACTAAAATACCCTCCTCATTAAATCAGGTCACTTTTGTCACTGTCGCTATCTCTAACTACGCATTCGTTTTTCGTCATTGTGGCATTATTTGAGAAAAAAAAGAAAAGAAAATAAACCTGTTCTAAAAAACTTGTTTTGAAAGATATCATGTATGTTTTAGAAATCTTGTTCTAGATAATTTATTACTTTTATTATGTTTCAAAAAAATTATTCTAAAAGTGAAGTGTATGTTTTAGAATTTTTTTTAGGGAAAACTCATCCTAAAATTAATTTCATGTATTCCAAAACATGTGTTCTGAAAATCCTATTTTGAAAATTCAATCATGAAAACCTCATTTTAGAAATCATATTTCATAACTTCAGTAAACTAGTTTCGAAAGATTTCCTAAATCGGTAGTCTGAAAGTCACCTTTACAAAAAGTAAAATAATCATGTTAAAATATTAAAAAATTTAGCTAGAAATCATGGGAGTATAAGGAATAAAAAACAAAGGCATAGTCAGCCTATCTAAGTAAGAAAAAGAAAGAACTAACTTGTAATCCGTGATCATCACAAAAAATTATATTTTAAAAAATATAATTACTTTATTTAAACTTCTAACATTAAACGGAGCCTACAAAAGGCAACATGATGCACATTTTTAAGCAAGCATTTTTCTTCTAATTACATTTACTTTTCACTTGTGTTAACTTAAATGTTAGAGTTATTGTAAGTGATGTATTTTTGCATTTTTTTAATTATAATTTAACGATTATATTAGTCTACTAAATTAGTACAAATCTCAAGTCTAATTTGAAAAATATCATGTGGAGCATATGTTGATCACTTTGAGAAACAAAACATATGTGGTTAAGTTAAAAAAAAAAAAAATTGATAAAAAAGTTGTTTGATAACATTTTGATAAATGATAAAATCTTAACAATTTTTACAACTATGGTGAAAATGTTGGAAAAGCGAAGATGCAGAGGAAGATCAAACTAATAAACTCAACCAATTATAAGATGTTTTAACATCCAATAAACGTTAACTTTTATCATATATTTTGTGAAAGCAAATACTTTTTTGAGGTAGAAACTTCAAAAGAAGAATAAACAATACAGAGAAAATAATTGAAGACATAAAGGTAATCCAAAATAAAAGAAAATTAACTGAAAATAAAAATAAACTTACGTAACTATATACTTTTTTTTAAATATAATAATGATATATTGACACTCTTTATAGTGATTTACACTCATTTAACATCAAAATATAATATTATTGTATTAAAATATTATATTTTATTATAAAAAGTAAGTTTGATATGGGTGTTACTTTTGAATAGTAGTGTTAAAATAATATTATATATTATTGTTTTTAATATAGACTAACATCGTTTTGATAGCATGTGATGAAAAATGGTTGAATTTAAGATATCATATATGACTTTGAAAAAAGTACAAAATTTGAAAACATTAATGTATAAAAAATAAGAACGATAGTCTTATAAGAAATATAATAAAATTTATATTATTAATAAGGATAACCGAATTTGGAATTTACTTGTAATAAACATTGCGTATATCTAATAATGTATATAATTTTGTATATTTATTCCCTATTGATTATATATAATAAATATATTTTTTATCAATTGCTCTTCGATATATTTTTATTGGCAAACATACATGAATCAATTATCATGTTGTTCCAAATTAAAAAGCGATTTTAAGTTTTAATTTATCATAGAGATACGCTAAATATTGGAAAGAGAGTTTGTCATCGACTTACAACACGTAAGCATAAATGGATAAACATAGTTATACAAAAAAATATTTTTAAACTTCATATGAAAACACAAAATAAATTAATGAACTAATGTTTTTACATTTCCGTTATTTAGAGAGAGAAAGTGAGTTATCAAATCATATATGTTTCTAAATTGAAGAAAAAAAATTCTTTATCAATTAAACAAATACGAAACAATGGAAAGATAAATCTTAACAATTGCCAACTAAACAAAGGATAACATATTTAGAGAAAATAGTATTATATCAGAATGAATTTTTCGTTATCCAATGTTTTACAAGAAGAGTCACCGTAAATATACATCTCATCCTCTTACAATTCACTAGCATCCTAATTTTTATTCTTTTATTCCTCTCTTTTCTATCATATTTATCACTTTTTTCTCCCTACTTTTTATTTTGCTCTCTATTTCTATTATGATATTCCCTTCACGCAACCAACATCAAAATCAAGTGGACATGTACAATTATTCGAATATAAATAGACTGCAAAAATTTAACATGTAACTGTGCTTGGAAATATTTAAAATTGCAATAACCCATAGTTATAGAAACAAAATCATATATAAAAAGTTAAACACAAAAGGAAGCGAAGTTTTATTTAATCAATTATTTTCACGAATGATCATGCATAAAAAACAATTGGTATAAAAAACAAGCTTAAATGTTATCTGATTTGAACGTAGTTTTCGTCACTGAACAACAAAGTAAAATATATATCACTTCTTGGTTTAATTATCACTGTCACTGCTATAATTAAATTATAATCTAGGTTGTCTAGAACTTCGCTCCTCGTATCAAATTTATCTCACTAATTAGTCAATCCTAATAGTTCATAGATAACTAAGATAATCACTAATTAAAATTATCATGTATTATGCTTTGTAATTAAACGATAACATGACGATTTATAATAAGAGGACATCTCAAAAAAGTAATTATTCTATTTCTTTTATAAAATATGTGAAATATGTAGCTACAAATTAAATTATTGTATAAACTATATACTATAAAGAACGTGTGCAACCGGTTAGAACAAAAATCACGAAATAAATTTATAATTTTCGATTGGATTTTGATGAAGCGGTAGACCCAAGTACCTAACACAAAGCAGTGGTCGTTTGGAAGCAGAATCTAAACCATACCAAATTGGGTTTTAACTACTATTGATCTCTCTGATTTCTGAGAATTAACCAATTCCAAATCAGAGAAAGGAAACTGAGAAAGCGGCATAGAAGAAAATCCACACTCTCTGCACCCGCTAATGCACCAGCTCATGCACCATTTTCACTAGGGTTTATTCATCCATGGCGCTCATCGTTCTCTCTCTCTTCCTCCTCCTCTTCACCTTCCACCTTCCCTTCCGCTCCTCCGGTACCTCCTTCACTTCACTCTTCGATTCACGATATCGAAGCTAAGCATCGTTTGGACTGTCATTTCTCACTGATCGCGTTTTCTTTCCGCAGGACAATCGAGCTCCATGGAATCAGTTCCTGATCTTCAGCACACTATGTATGCTTCCATCGAAGGATATCCTTGCGTGCGCCTGCTGAATCTCTCTGGAAACATCGGTTGTTCTAGTGAGTCTCGCTCCCGCATTTTCTCTCATTCGCGGTTTTCTATTATTAACTGCGATTTAGGGATTAATTGCGAGTTAAATAGATGACGATGCTTGCTGTGCCGGTGAATTTTCCTTGATTTAATGTTTTCGAATTGTTAGATCCTGGACGAGATAAGGTTGTGGCTCCTATTGTACGGTTTGAAAATGTTGACAAAATAGCCGAGCCGTCTGCTATACTGGTGTCACTGGAGGAGTTTCCAACTCTCTTTACTAGGTATCATAATTCAACGTTTCTGTTTTAGGAGGTGCTAAAATTTATTGCATCTTCGGGAAGAAATGTTATATAGTTATTTTTAAGTGATGCTGGTTGTTATTATTCTAAATTCACTTTTGATTAGTCAAATTGTGCTTGTTTTCTGAATACGTATTCTCCCTTTCAGAATATCAGATGACCCTAGATTTGCTAGTAAAGTCAGCGGTGTACTTGTGGAACCAAGTACTGATTTGCGGAATAAGTTAAATGGTAGAAATCATTCATTTGCTCGTCTTTTGTTTTCTAACAAGGCTAGAGTGATCCTTCTGTATAGAGCTGTCAGTGATAGTTTTTTTCTGTCATGTTTAGGATTTTCTCCCGATCAAAAGTTTCCACAAGGTCAATTTGCGCCTTACCATAATACCGGCTATGAATGGAATCCAATTGTAAGATATGAGCTGCCCTTTTTTTCATCAAGTTTATCGGCATATTTATAGCTCATGACATCATCGATTATTTGTCCTTTTCTCTTGCTTGTTACCAATAATCGTTTTCCAACTTTGATTTGATCATTTTGTAAAGGTTGTAATTCCAATTAGGTTTTTATGAAAGTTCTTAATATTAATGGATGTACATTGTTAAAACCTAGTGTCATAGAGCTATTATATAGTAAGTAAATAAATAAATAGACCAAACACGTCTTGTATTATGTTCTGAAGCATATAGTGATATTAGATGAATTCAAAAGATCTGTGATGGGACTTTTACCAATTATTTGTTTGGATATTAGCTAATCCTAATGCTATTACGGTTTTGAGACAACAGGTTCACTTTTTTAGAATGATTAATATATTTATGTTTTTATTTTTATTTTTGGCTCAACTTGTGCAGGGCTCTGGTATTATGTGGAAATCCTACAGTTTTCCTGTGTTTTTACTCACAGAAAGTGGGTCAAAGACTCTTCAAGAGGTACTGCTTGGTACTCTCATGTTCTTATACTTGCAAAAGTACTGGTGATTCATTGTACTTTGAGAATGTAGCGAGTCAGTTAATTGATCCGTATCCAGGTTGTCAAACTCGAGACTTTGCACAGACTTGTTTAGATTCCAAAGACTCAAATTGTAAAATCGTAAAAGATTACAGCATATTAAAAGTTGTTGATGACATATATGCGTAACATGATACTTTTAACATATCAATAATTCATCATTTTAACTTCATAATATAGCAAAGTGGTAAACGACCTAAAGTATGATATATGTCATCTGTAAATTAATGAAAACATAAATTCCTGAAGTGACAACATTAGAAAAGGAGCCAACTTCAAAGCATTTGAATTTAATAAAACAATCATTGTGGGGACAACAATTATATTTCATTTCAAACTTAGTTACTTGCTTTTTGATTGGAGAGTTCATGCAAGTTTATCCAAAAAAAAGATTGATGAGTTAACTTGTCTTCTATACCTAGGATCTTAAACTCGTAAGATTAGTTAACTTGAGGATTTTACCCGTACAGCCGACTGCCCCTAGGAAAAAACTTGGTTGTTTTATTTTTACATAATTCATATGTGTGTATATATATATCATAGTAGTCATTAGCGGATAGTGGCATGGAGTGGCCACCATCCAAAATCACTATAACACACACATAGGGAGAGAGAGAAAGTAACCTACGCAAATCTTCACAAGTTTTTGTGATATTGTTAATTCCGTTGCCATTAATTTTGTAGTGAACTGACGAATTGTATTATCCTGTATGTAAAAATAAAGTAGATTGATTCTACTGTTTGTACAGTTTGTAACAAAGAATGAGGACAAAAAGAAAGCTTATACTTCTAATGTGGCTGAGTTTGATCTGGTGATGCAGGTGCTATTCAGATTCTTGTAAAAAATTGTTTTATCTATCGTATGAAGAAAAATGTTTCATTATTTACATTTTTTTTTTGTTATCTTCAATTAGACGGTGAAATCTGGGACGCTTGATTCAGCGTCTTGTTTAAAAGAAGAAACCTGCCTTCCTTTAGGTGGATACAGGTGAAGTTGCTTGGACTCTACTTTATAAGTGATGCTGAACTAGATACGTAGTTAATCATACAACACAGTCAAAACACCAAATTTTCAGATTTTTCCCTGAAAATTTCTCTACAGTCTTGAAAGCAATTCTTTTCTGTATAGAATATTGTCATATATAAAATATGAACAGCTTTGAGTTTTTATTGATGTAAGAAAGGTTTGTTTATATACTGTACTGGATAAAGAATGCAGTGAATTGCCCATGTCAATATGGTGTCCATTATTAGATTAGATAGATTGATACTATCTTCGAAAAGAAAAAGATTTAGCATTACATGTTTCCCATAGTGGAAATGGACTGTCCACGATCTATAAGAAGAATATTTTAACATCCTTCCCTTCTCATTTTTGTTGATAAAATTATAATTTTACTGTTACATTTGATGTTAATTTTGTGTATGTTTCATATGGAAGGCAGTGTCTGGTCATCTCTTCCTCCGATCAACACTTCTTCCTTACAACAGTCTAAGCCCATTTTATTGACAGTGGCATCCATGGATTCTGCTTCATTTTTTCGGGATAAAAGCCTTGGGGCAGACTCCCCTATTTCTGTGAGTGAAAGTGCATCTACTAAATTCTCTCCATTTCCTCTGGCCACAGTTTGTGTTTCTTTATGATATTTGCTTGTCCTTAAATCAAATTACAGTCTAATATACTAACTACAAACAGGGTTTAATTGCATTACTAGCGGCTGTTGATGCACTTTCTCATTTGGATGGTCTTGGCGACCTTAGTAAACAGGTGTGTTCCCGATGGTCCAGGGATTATAACTTTTTTTTTTTTTTAATTGAAGTTTTTTGGTCATGTAAATCTGTCCTCAATTTGTTCATTATCATTTTGCTTTGAGTTTATCTAACTTTTTTTGTATGTCTTTGGATTTTCTTTTACCTAACCTGGGGTTTGGATGGAAAATTTTTAGAGAATAATTATTTTTTTAGATAATTTAATATCTTTATTGAAAAAATATTTTCTTTGAATGTGGTATTTTAAAAGAAATTGAAATTCTAGAAATTTTTATGAGTGTTTTGATTACTTAAACTTGTAACATTTTGAAATTCCACCTAAAAGATAGGAATTTTAAATATTTAAAATTAGCTAATGTTTGATATTCTATATTCTTCTATTACATTAAATATTTAAAATTAGCTAATGTTTGATATTCTATATTCTTCTATTACATTAAAATTTAAAATTAGCTAATGTTTGATATTAAAATTTCAATTTATATTAGTAGAAATCGAGTTAACCTATCCAAAATTAAAATTTGAAATTTAAGAAATTTGAACTGATTTATCCAAACAAATCATTTACAAAATATAGGAATTTAAACCAAAGCAATTCAATTTCAAGCATTGAAAATCTGTAAAATTGTAAAATCCCTCACCCAAACACAGCGAGATCTTTGTGGTGCATATTACCCTGATCGGTCAATATCTTAATTACTGGTTATCTTCTTGGGGTATGGGAGATAATTATCCATCATCCTTCCCTTTGTTATGAGATTATATTTGAATTGTTTGTGGAAGTGCACTAATTCACTAATGGCGGGAAACTTACCGTGGCTTTCATCCCAGGGTGTGGGTATATAGAAGAGTAATTATACGAGGTTTATCATTCATAGATGCATTATGGTTCCTATTGTTTGGCGCTTTATGCTTTTCAACTTCCAGGGTTGCTTTTTAAAACGTGTTAATGCTCTAAGACCAAGTACTTTACTAACATATTTCCAGTAGTCTAAACTTGATTGCTGATAATATCTTGAACTCAATGCAGCTTGTTTTCGCAGTTTTTACTGGAGAGGCATGGGGTTATCTTGGAAGTAGGAGATTTTTAGTAGAACTTGACTTGCACTCAGATGCTGTTCATGGTCTTAATCATGGATTAATCGAAACGGTATTTCTAATCTTCCTTGTAAATATAACTGCTGGGAAGTATTGGAGGGGATCTACTGTGCCATATTTAAATCTATAGGCTAGACAGTTTATAAATGCTTCTACTTGATTTTTTTTTTTTTTTTTCTGCTAATAACCTTACACTTTCCTGGCTGGTATCTCACAGGTCATTGAAATTGGTTCTGTTGGAAAGGGTCTCAGCGAAGGTGTTAACAAATTTTTTGCTCATACAGAAGGGGTGTGTAATCTTGATTTATCTTTCAACTATGTGCACATTCATGGCTATTGTAGAAAATTTTGCAATAGTAGTTGGATAGTGTGTATTGTTACATGGTTTCTGTGTATGCACTACCAGAATTAGAGAAATATGCCAAATCTCCTTAGAGTAACACTTCATGAATGCAGGATTCTTCTGCATCAAATCAGACAGTGGCTGCCTTGAAACGTGCACAGGAGTCACTGTTATCTGGAAATATCAAGATAGCATCTGCAAGTTCTTCAAATCCTGGGATACCTCCATCATCTTTAATGTCCTTTTTGGATAAGGTACAGGATAGATAGTACAAGTTTTTTCCTGCCCCCTCCCCTAAATGATGGTATTTTTGAAAAAAGTACGGCAATAGCTATCAGAAGTTAATCCTTTGTAACTAGTGTGGTTTCATAAAAATAAATTTTTTAAAAGTTCAGACCTTGTAAAGTACAATGGTAAAGACCTCATAAGGTAAGGACATGGTCAGTTGAGTGAAGTTATCAAATATAGTGTTTCAGAAGTTCTAAGGGGCCTTCTTGATTTCGTGATTCTTATTTATGCTATCTTACATTAGAGATCATAAAGTTTCATCAAGTTTCCTTTTTCTATACATTCATATACCAAGATACCTGCACAATTTTCTTGAAATTAATTTGAAATAAAGCTCACGAACTGTCCTTATTTGGGTATACAGATTCTCAGTATGATAGTGTACATAATATTAGACACGTGAACATCACATCTTGAGTAGTATCAATGCTCAGAGCGGGTTGACAAATTGCAATAGCATGCTCTAATAAAAAAGGTTATGAAAACTGACTACTTCAAATAAGTTACGTGGAAGATGTAGTTGACCCAATGTGCCATATTTGTATAAACGTAATTTTCTTTATGAATAATTCTCTCGGCATGCATATTGGCGTAATTTGACTGCTTTTTTGAAATATTTTGTTGAATAACTTCGTTTTTGTATATTGGCATATAATTTAAAAAATCTCCATTGGTCATTGATCTTTTTCTTCTTTTTTCCCTTCCTCTTTTGATCAGAATCCCGCAATCTCTGGTGTTGTCCTTGAAGATTTTGACTCTGTCTTCGTCAACAAGTTCTACCATAGTCACCTTGATGATTTATGTGAGCTAGTCAATGCTCTTGACCTTATTTTCTTTTACTTTGATGGCTGCCTCTGATGTAACATGCATTCTTATTTTGTATGATTAATGCAGCAAATGTAAATTCATCAGCTGTAGTTGCTGCTGCTTCTCTTGTTGCTCGAACCCTTTACATACTCGCTAGTGAAATTGAAGACGTGCAAGATCCAACTTTGGCTTCTATAAATGTTAATGTCTCACTTGTTGAACAACTTATGGGTTGCTTGCTGGACTGTGATCCTGGTCTTTCTTGTGAATTGGTGAAGAAATATATTTCACCCTTGTCAACCTGTCCAAGCCATTATGTTGGCGTTATCTTGGATGAACCTTCATCTACACCGTATACAGGATACATCAATGATGTTCCCAGGTTCATTTGGAATTTTTTGGCTGACAGAACTTCTATCCCGAGGGAGACTAACAGCTCAGGTTGTCAGCATGGTTGCAATGGTAATGAAGTTTGCATCAAAGCAGAGACTGATGGAAAGGGAGTTTGTGTTCTCTCTACAACAAGGTATCTTCACTCTCAAAGGCTATGCTTGATTCAACATTTGGATGTTTTAGCTTAGAAACTCCTCTAAAACTAAAACTTTTGTTTGTTTGTTCAACTTTTTGGGAAGTTACTCTACTTGCTTTTGACACCTTCAACATAGGTAGTCTAACATGCACACACACATGCAGAGGCATAATCACCACACTAGGTATTAATATAGATGGTGTCATTCGCTTGTCTCATCATTTTCTAAATCTATACCATATGTAAACTTTACATCACAATTGGCACCATGTAAGTATGTCCATAATGGTGTACGTAATTGGGAGACTGCAGTTAATTCATATGCGTCTTGTTGGCTTGACATATGAATAAATGGGTAAATGGATGTGATGTTTAATCTTTTACAGGTATGTTCCAGCATACTCAACACGGCTAAAATTTGAATCAGGAGTGTGGAATGTTTTGTCTCCTAATTCCTCTGAAAAAATGGGGGTTGTGGACCCTGTCTGGACTGAGAGCAACTGGAATTCAATAGGTATGCGGGTCTACACAGTCCAAAATGCTGCTTATGATCGGCTTGTTCTGTTTGGAGGCATCACTTTGACAATCTTCTCATACATTGCAATAGCAACTACAAGAACCTTTTTTTCCAAAGCAATGAAGAGGGATTGACATTTTACTTCGGGGATCTGACTAGTAAATTCTATGAAACTAGGGTTAAAATATTATTTAGGGGATTGTGGGGGAGGGGTCCTTTGATAGACAAATGATCCATTTTTGAAGAATTTTCAAGGATGTGCATTATTTGGGGCCGCATTCTTGTGCGCATGAATTCTATTTCAGAAATTTCTCTATAACACGATTATTTTTGTCAATTGTAGGTAAGTGTGTAAGGAAATATAATGAAAATAGTCAAAATTAGCTGGTGCTGTAAATGCCTAGTCAGTACCATTTTTATTTGGTTAATCATTTTCACTTTTATTATCATTGACAGATTGTTCTAATTTATTTGTGGGCACGAGTTATCGAATGGTTTAAAATGTTTAATTGACGGATAGTGAAACAATAGTTTCTTGTTGACAATTATCATTCGGGTTTAGGAGTTTTTCTATTGTTTGAATTAAGATATACTTTTTTAACGTGTTGGGTAAGATCAACTTGTTGAAGTCCTTATAAACCGAATAGCTTCAAGAATGCGCATCAAATTCATTCACTGGCTCCATAAGGATCCTAAACAATAAGCTTGAAGACGATCAAAAGATATAATCATGAGTGCATGCATACAGCATACAAAAAATGGTCACATACTGGAAATTTGTTTCCGCTGAGACAACTATTTTGCACTGAGGCAGCAATAGATTTGCCTCAAACTAAAGTAACTTGGAATTCTCCAGCTTTGCTCTTCTCGCTTCCAAATTTTGCATACACATAAACATCATGCATCTATTTGTGAGCAAACACATTACCATAAATCAATTTAGCGCAGTGGTGGCACCGTGTTTTAGTACCACTCTAAAGGAAGAACTTTCCCATTAACTTTTCAAAATTGTTCAAGCCATAACCAGCCACCCTTCCCCTGGTCTCAACTCTTAAACCTCAATCAAATTTACAAGAATCTTTGCAAAAACTATTAAATACAGCAAAAACCTTTACAAACACTAGTACACACACAGTCCAGAATCATGAAACAAATTAATGGAATAAAATGATGTTCACTGGTGGACTTAAAAGTTCTAATTACTAAATTAGTATGGAGTGGTGACAATCAATGAAAAAGACTACGAGAGCGTAGGTTATAATTTTTCATAGCTATGTTTGAATTCTCTGCAACTTCTTCTGAAGGTATGTAATCAGGATCATCAAGGCAATTCACATCATCGGCTAAATCAGCATCTACCCATTCAGACCAATCCTCGTAATCAGTATCCACGTCCCATGACAATTCTTTTTGTTTCTGCAGGGTGTTAACCTTGTTTATCAGAGTTAACAGCATTTGATGGTTCAAAGTTTCATAGTCCCTGCATGATTAACAAACAATTCTGAGATATAAAGTTTATATTCAAAATAGCATTTTTTAATGTTAGTTAACTTACTTGTATGTCCAATAGGCATGTAGCAGTTGAAGAAAAGCAGCTCCCGCGGCTAATGATCTGGCCACATTTATCATCCTGGTTTGGTTCTCAATGTTGCCACTTGTTAAACGAATGATGAGTACTTCCACAGAGCAAGTTGCCAAAAGTTCTGTAAACAACCAATAATATTTAGTCAAAAATATATAATTTGAGGATATAAACTCATAGCACTAGTCGGTACATACCAATATATAGAAGCAGTCTCATATTGTATGCTTGTTTCGTACTAGTGAACATGTAGATGACAAAGATGAATATGGTATAAAAAAAGATCGATGTGATCGTTCTTGATTGAAGTAACAAGTCATTTTGCAATGCAAAAATCCTGTCTAGAACAACAAACATGGAAGCCTGCTTTGATTCAAAAGATTCCTGTAAAGTAGACAGAAATTTTGGTTAAAAATTCATTTAAGTACAAAAAAAAGTCAGTAGTCTATTAGAAACTGCGAACCTGAGAAGACAATATTGACTTTGAATTTTCCATCAAACGATCATGAAATGCTTGAATCTGTTCCTGACGCTGAACAAGCTCTTCATGTTGCCTGTGTCCATATTCAGCAAAATATTGTAGGGTTTTCCTGCAAATACACCAAAGAGCTAACTAAACTTTTGTCCAAATACAAAATCTCTGTATTCAAATTTGAGTTAACTTGCCTACCTGCTCTCTTCCAGTGCTTTGGATTGAAACTCAATCAATGAGTTTAGGGACTCAAGTGCTGTGGATTGCCCATCTAAAAGTTGTTGTTGCTTATCTAAGGATTGCCCAGCTATATTGCCAATATCTTCAGCTTTGGTTTGCAGGGTGTTCATCCTTGATGACATGGCATCTCCGACTTTAATTACCTCATTCTCTATCTCAACGGCTTCATCCCTTAACTTTTCAATTTCTTTTCCCAAATAATTATAAGATTCTTTGAGCATTGTTACCCCATCTTCCAAACTTCTCTTCATATCCTCTTGACCTTCTTGTAACTGTGATTGTGATAGTGCAATTTTTGTAGTCTGCTCGTAAACATTCTGTGAATGAATTAACACAGAATCTATGTGACCTTCCAGATTTCTAGCGGTTTGAGCTACTTGTTGAGTGTGGCTACCAATTGAATCAAGAGAATCATGAATCTTTTTAGAGTCTTGTAATAGATGTTCTGATTTCTCTTCAATGCTATCTAACTTGTCCTCAACATACTGGGCTGAACTTTTTAATTCAGTCACAAGTCTCTCCGTTTCATGTTTGAATGCATATGCCCTATAAAAGTGTACAAAACATTAGTCAAGTTGAGACAAACACATAAATAAAATAATAATAATAATATGTAAATTGGGAAAAGGAACTGCACTTAACTGCAACTGATAACAAATGGTGTTGGTTTCAAGGTAGAATTCAAGGTAAACCTTATGGGCAAGGTCATCTAAGGTTCTCAAGCATGAAGCAATAGAAGCTTTGGGGTCACAGTGGGGAAAAGGAGATCTTCCAGAATCCCTCTGAAAGCAATCACTTAGGTGCCATGCTAATCTAGACCTTTTCTCATCAACAGCCAAGATCTCAGAACACCCAGCAAAAAGATGTTGATATGCATTTTGCCAGCAAGAGTTTGAGCTAATCATTTTATTCTTAGCATTATCTATTAATTTCACTCCCTTCTGGTCGTTGAAGGCCTCAATGGAGAACTCTGCACTTGAACCTCTAAAATTGCCTCCATTGGAATATGTCCTGTCACTTGAAGGATTCTCCTTTGATGATGAAAACCATCCCCACGACTCACTTCTTAGCAAGAATGAGAACAAAATAATAACTAGAAGATGACTCCCACCACCCATAGGAGAATTTGATCACCCAATTTATGTCCAACTTTCGCAAACCTGCATCAAACAACATAAAATAATCAACTTTTGCTACCAAAAACAATTACCTCATATTGCACTTCAAAAATACGAAGTGAAATTCAGAATATTGAAATAAATTGATAAACTAAAACGTGCCTTATCGGTCAAAATTAAGATATAAATTTCACAAACAAAGCAAAGGGTGTAATCCTACACTAGGAACTATGACGGTTGGTTCTAATATAATCTACTCCTAATTATTTCAATTTTGTTTTAATTGCAAAATAGATATTTTTCCTATCCTTTTATTTCTGGACAACACCTCTTTCTTACATGCCACTTGTTTAGGAAGACGAAAAGAAGCAAAGCTCGAATAGTATCGAAACTCTTAATTAACATTAGTCAAGTTTTCCATGCCAAAACCACCCTAACCTTGAAAACTTTCGGTTCAGAGTCTCAAACCTAAACAGTGAAGGATTGATTAAATCCTATCGTGGCTTTCTAATTGTATAGCAAACATATTTGCTATCTCATTCTTCTGTTTCCTATTTTACAACGCGGCTAACAAAAACACAATCTCTATGTCGGATAGTATGCAGTATATGCACTTCATAATTAATTTGAAGATAATTTAAGGTTAATTTGGACTATGGTTGAAAGGGATGTATAAGGAAAGAGAAACTTGGGATCCAAGAAATATAAAGTCGGCAGAAAACAAAGTGAACCAGGATACTTTCCTTTTATTCAAACAACAAATCACAAAAAACAAAGAATATGTCATCATTTTGGATTTCAGATAAGATAATTCATTGTTTTACAGCTTCACATCATGAAAGGGATCGTTTGTACCAATCACTTATCATTCTCTACGAAAATATAGGACCGAATTTAGTATTTCTAAGCAACGATAAAAAATTGAAAGCATATTTTAAAAAGCTGTGAAAGCATCTAACATCAAACGCGCGTAACATAATGCTCTTCAATTAAAATAAAGTGACTACAAATCAGAATTGCGTGAAATAATATCAACAATTTTCTAAACATGGATGAAGCAAAACAAGAAAGTGTTAAAAAGAAAAATCCGAGGTATCCTTTTCTGCTATGATTAACGTGATGTTAAAATCTGAATTTGATGGCTAAACAAGTAAAATAATAATATTGCTAACTGCTGCACCGTTTTGCCTCTGAAACGACAAGGGAGAAACTGTAAGAATGAAATGCAAGAAGAAGGAAAGGGTAGTTGACTAAAGTTTGAGAGAAAACATGAAAGAAGAAAAAATAGAAAGTAAATGAATGAGTGAAAGACACAAATGAAACTAAATTTTCACTTCCTATGTGTATGCACTTCACAAAACTATATGTTAATATAATAAGTTGTAAGCAACAAAATGTAAAATTAATTAAAAGCAGCATATATTATGTTATTCTCAAACAAATGGGACAAACCTGAAGCGTGAAAACGGTGCGTTTGTTGTTTGCAAGATTAAGAGAATGAAGTGAATTTATAAATAAAGCTTACCTAGGAGAATAAACCATTGGACACAACTCTTTAAAGCTGGAACGACATAAAAGAATATAACGCTACGTTCAGTCAAAGAGGCAGTAACGGTTACAATGCTTCTCAAGAAGAAAGTTTTATCTTATCATAAAGTTCGAAAGCACACTACTTTGACCAAAAAAAAAATAATAGAATTTGAAGACATGATTTTTTCTGAAATTGAAAAAAAAAATGAGTTATATATATTATTGATTGGGCTATTTTAAAGGAGCTTATAATTTCGTTGAATTTTGTAATAAAGTTTTATAGTTAAATTATTGGATTACTTTTAAAAATGAAGAAATATGAACTTTGACTGCATGTAAAGATTAGGAAACTCAAATCAAATAAAGGAATATGTTTAATTGCGATGTTTATGAAGTAAATTCTTGAATTCATGTAATTTTCAACCAAAATTTCATATTTTACCAAAAACATATAATTGTTATAGTTTAACAAAACTTAAACGAAATGACAATTAGAGAGTAAATACCTATTTATCTTTTAAAATAAGAAGATTCCATTAAAAAATTAAAGTGAAAATGCATAGGAGAATTGAGTTGGGAATGATGAAATCTCCATTGTTGAAGTGATGGTTGGTACTTGCATTCCAAATCAGAAATGGAAGCAGGTTAAGCATTGACCCTTCAACTTTTCTTAATTAAGTTTTTGTTAGAAAATAGTATAGTGTTAATAAAACTATTACTTGTTATTAAATTAAGTGTAATTCTGGAGACAATAACATTTAAGTATTGCATATTTATTTTTCAAGATAATTCTATTCTCCTCTCTCTTTTCAAATATATACTTTACTTTTCATGTAGCTTATAATATAGACATGATTTTACTTGTTTCTTGTCTTAGATAAAATATTTTATTACTATTTTTAAATAGTAATTTTCTTTTATAATTCATTTTTTTAAAGCTATAAATTTGCAATTGCTATCCAATTAGTTTTCCAATTTATTAACATTTACTGACAATATTGATGTAATTATTGTCAACTTTATTTTTTTAAAACAGACAAAATCTTCCATTTCTTGTAATAATTATTTATGTATAAAAAAATAGTTATTAAATTATTTTTTTCAGGAAAATAGCTATTTTAAAAATAAAATGCTTTATGTAAATTACAAACATTTTTCACAATATATAAGAAAAGAGATTTGAGAAAATATTAATAGGTTTAGTTATTGAAATTTGATGTCAACTCGGTTTTAATTTCCAAATTTTATTATATTTCCTTAGATTTGAAAGAAATATACAATAAAAACGTAAATACATTTCTCTTATGTATTGTATTATGGACACTTTTAAATAATCACTTCAAATTATTTTAAATAATTGTATTTTACTGTATTCAGTGTGAAAGTATTCTCACTCAAAAATAGAAGAAAAAATAGGAGTGACGCATGACATAGAATCAACTTTGAAGATGGCAACATGAAATGAATGTAACACATAGACGCAACTTGACTTTAGATTGGAAGAATGTTGTCAGTTTTTATGCTGATGTTTAATTTGGTGACAGTGTCATGCAGCATCCAATCATCCATTCATGTTTTTATAAATGTTCTTAGCACAAATAACAGTGTTTGGTAGCATTTTAATCTCCCAAATCATATCATGGATATATAAGAAAAGACATGGCTATTGGCTATGAATTATGAACACCAATAAAAGCATTGATTAAATTTTGTTAAAAAAATTGACTTATCACTTTTAATCGTGATTTCATTATTATTTTTATTATCAAAACCCAAACCGAGATCTGTATTCGGAGAAATATTTTAGCATGCTTATGGGTATGGTTTGTGATGTTTGTGAGATGGAAGTGTTGTAAGAGATGTCTCGAAATGTCTGCTTTAACTTCACTGTAATAATTTCAAAAAAGGATTCGATGCAGTACACTATCAAATGTATAAAATTCTCAACCAACATTATCAAATGTGAATCACAGATAGTAAAATTACATTCACAACATAAAAAAAAGGTTTACCTTTGTAGAAGACGAATATGATAAAGAGAAACCAACACGCTACACGAGATTGAAATCGAAACACACGAGAGAAAAACAACAGCGGAAGAGGACGAAACCGAACCACACAGGCTCGACGAAGACGAAAAGAAGAGGAATGCAAGTGAGTATTGGAGAAGGATAGATGAAGGAGAAGGGGAAACAAAATCTATTTTTTTCTTCTATGGCAGTTCATTTTAGGACCCATATAAAAAACTTTCTTTATAAGATACCACATTTATTAACTCCCTAAACGCGCTTCGGAAATCCTAATGGCGCGAAACGACGCGACCTGGACGTCGCGGTTGAAGTTAAAAAACGAGGCGTGCAGCACTGCAACGACGTCGTTTTTCTCCCAGACACCGCCGGAGACTAGAAAACGAGAGTCGTTGGGGACGTTCTTGAAGACGAACGACGCGAACTCGCGAGAGTTGCCGTCATCGGAGGCGATAAAATTATGCTGAAGATGGAGAGTTTAAAGTTTCGTTTCATCTTCCTTGGCACAGTTTGGTGAAGTTATTACAAGTTTGAAACTTTTAACATTCCATGCTGTCATGCAATTAAACGGATTTTTATTTTCTTCCACCAATTAAATTCAAAATCTACCAATTTGTTAAGAACTATAAACATGATTAAATTTATATTGGATTATTAATAATTAGGAAGTATTTTGAATCATAGCAATTTGAATTAATATTACTCCATTTTTATTAGTTTACAAATTCCCTCAGAAACAATAAATATATTAAAATAAAATAATATTTATACCACTAATACAGAGAATTTTCCCTTTCTGTGTATAAAATTTTTTATTACTTTAGTTTTTGAGTAACCATTTCCTTAAACTAAAATAACTATTTGTAAAAAAAAACTACACAGTAATACAAATTTTGAAAGAGTATTTTTGTAATTTTGGAATTATGGAGGTGCAGGAAGAAAAGCATGGAGATAAGTTGGGTTGGTTTTTAGCCCATCGAGCCCAATGCGCACCCTCCCCTCCAATAATCCCATCACTCCCCTGTCTGCCTACACAGTGACACGCTCAGAGAGACAGCATCTGATGATCCCTCTCTGAGTCGGGGTGGAAAGTGAAAATGCATTCAGTGGGGTACAGAGCGAACGCGTTGCTGACCTTCGCCGTCACCATTCTGGCTCTTATGTGCGGCATGGCCTCTCTCTCCGACAACTTCAATTCCCCCTCTCCCTCTGCCCAAGTCCAGGTCTCTCTTCTCTTTCCATTTTCGTTTCTCCTTTTGGGATCCTTGCCTCTTACTCACTCACTCACTCACTCTATCTAGGTCTTGAACATCAACTGGTTTCAGAAACAGCCCAAGGCCAATGACGAGGTAACCTATTCATCTTTTTTTTCTCCTCTTTCTCTACAATCAATCAATCTTTACCTTTTTTAGAATCGCTTTCGCCCTATCTCAACCCCAAAATTAATTCTATTTACTTATTTTCTCTCGGTGCCTGCACAATCTTCAAGTTGTAGTCCTTCTACCCCAAATTATGCCAGATAGTCTTTGCGTCATATTGTATGGAATAGAATGGATTAAGAAAGTGTATGTTTAGAGACTAGACCGTGTTAAAAAGTGTGTACTTATGAACTAAGACGAGTAATTAGCCATTTACCTAATGAATTTGATGCTGCTCCTGTTTTGAATTTTGCATTTATGATATCATGATCTGCGTATCGTATGTTGTAATGAACGTATTGTTGTGTGTTTGGATGAGCGACTACAAAATTGATTTTGAATGAAGCGTTAAATTTGATTTCGGTTGACTTTGAAGTTGTGTGGTTTTTGTTTGGATGTTTTTGTTTTATTGTAAAAACAAGTTTGGAGTGAGACTCGGTATAATTTTTTTATCAATGCAAAAGCTACCTACAAGTTGCTTCGATTAGGAATTAATTATGGATCCAGAATTGGAGAATTCAATGTGAAACAGCTTGCATGTAATCCCTTTGGCTGATATTCAAATGTCGTCTTTATTCGTTATTTAATCTCAATGTGGAAGCCTTTCTGTTGTTGCAGGTCAGCATGACATTGAATATATCAGCAGATCTGCAGTCCCTTTTTACATGGAACACAAAGCAGGTTCTTCCCTTTAATTTTGATTTTTCATTTTTTTTTTTTTTTTTTTTTTTTTTTTTTTTTTTTTTTTTTTTTTTTTTTTTTTTTTTTTTTTTTTTTTATCTTTTTTT
>Ga0099824_1000140_pt1 | contig 63483 bp, 25 predicted proteins | sample SiratrowhiteBW_FD_76837 | JGI IMG/M metagenome (GOLD analysis project Ga0099824, IMG submission 76837) | Root nodule microbial communities of legume samples collected from California, USA - Siratro white BW | ecosystem: Host-associated > Plants > Roots > Nodule | place: USA: California... | reverse complement strand
ATTTCATTGTTCAGTATAAGTGTGATGTTAAAGCACTCAACCTTAAAACATGGTATGTTAAAACCAAACCACCCAAATAAAGTTAAAAAAATAAAACAAACCAACAAAAAATTCTTTTTTTTTTATAAAATATTAAAATAAAAGTTGAAATTTTTTTTTTTTTTTTTTCTGTAGTTTAATTTAGCTTCGGTTTCTTTGCAACTGCATTTTCCAATTCCCTTACGTGATCCATGAGGTAGTTCAGCATATTCAGAGATAGTAGGGGAGAGTCTGACACAAAGATTAAAGAAGTCTTAATGATTTCATTAAGAATAAACTGATAATTGACATCTTTAATGACAAACCACACATCCATTGAAAATTGAATTGCAATACAACATGCTAATATTTAATACACAGTTACATACTGATCCAAATTGTTCCTCCAGCAACAAGTAGAATTAATTTAAATTAGTAGATGAAAAAAAGATTAAAATACATTATGTATATTTTGTAGAACAACAGAGGAAGACATAGGAAAACTCTTGAGACTACACAAAACCATACATGCTCAATTAAATAAAAGTGTGTTTTACTGAATTATTCATAAGTGCTTCTACCTTTTAACAAAGAAAGTGCGCCAAATATCAGTTAGGAAAAACCAAGTTTTGCTGTGTCTAGACACCTGGACTTGAAATGTGATCGATCCATTCAAATTCAATGTATTTGAATATCTTAGAAATTATGAAATTGTCTATTCAAACACAAAATAAATAAAAAAATGCAACAAACACCATCTATGCCACTTCATAGAAAGTAGTTATACCATATCATAAATTGCTTCACTTGTGCAAGCAGGTATTTACGTACAACTATTATTCATTCAAGAAATAGAAAAGTTATTCCAAGAATATATAAATTGCCTGAAATATTCTTAAAAACATAGATTACCTCAAGAGAGAGCCACCTTTCATGAACTATTGGTGATGACCATGCAAGACTATATGCAACAATGCATTTTCCATGGGGTTCAACCTACATCAAAGCTGCAACAGTGCATTTGCTAAGCATTTATGCAAACCTATCTTTCGTATAAGTATAGAATTATAGATTTTAGTGTGAATTAGCTACTGTATCTCACCAGGTTTATCATTTGTTCAGATCTCCGGCAAACATTTCTTGAAGTAGCTCCTATGCTTTATCATTCTCATTTTTATGCAGATAAAAAATCACTACTTCATGGAACAAACCTTCTCAGCAGAGTCCATTGACAATGAGGTTATATGTGACAACATTCACACCAGCAAGTTCAGCCAAAGTGATGAAAAATCTCTAGTGCAATGTTAAGTCTTTGATCTCTGTAAAACCTATCAATTCGGCAAAGGGCACCTATCAAAAAATTATTCTTGACACCACTTAATTAAAATAGTCACCTTGTCAGGATGCTGGTTTTGCAAAAAAGCATCTAACAAGATATTGTAACTTGTAAGTGATAGATGGCCATCCATTATCATGTATGTATGATCGATGAGCTCCCATGCAGATGATATTCTTGTAGATTCTTGAGCCATTAATAGAAGAGATACTAGTTAGCAGAATCAAAAATCAAACTGTTGCAAGGCATATCTCTGAAGCGATTCATAGCCTCTTCCATCTTTTTAACCCTTGCAATATTCAGCAATCAAGATGCAATGACTAACACCATGAAGTCAATCCCCTTTCAAACATTAGGTTCAATAATCGATTTCCTAGAAAACATGGTGAATTTAGGAAAAGGCATCTAACAAGATATTATAACTGTTAACATTAACTGCCATACCACCATGATGCATCGCATAAAAAAGCTCCCATGCATCAGAAACTCTCCCAGATTTACACAGTCCATCAATGAGAGAATTATAAGTTACAGAATCAGGAACCAAATTTCTGTGACGCATTTCTTTGAAAAGGTTCATGGCTTCACCAATCCTCTTACTCTTGCAATATCCATTAATCAAGATGTTATAACTCGAAACATTTGGAGTCAATCCCCTTTCAAACATTAGGTTAAATAATTTAATTGCATTGTCAATATGTTGGATTTTGCAAAAAGCATCTAACATGATATTGTAAGTGATAACATTAGGGGAGGGACCGCCATCATGAATTGCACTAAAAAGTTGCCATGCATAAGAGATTCTCCCAGATTTGCACAAACCATCGATAACAGAACTGTAAGTTACAATATTAGGAACCAAATTCGTGCAATGCATTTTATTGAAGAGGATCAAAGCTTCATCAACCCTTTTACACTTGCAATACCCAATAATCAAGATGTTATAACTCCAAACATCAGGCACAATTTCCCATTCAACAAATGTATCAAATAACTTTCTTGCCTCGTCCACATCATTGTATAAGCAATATCCACTCATCAAAGTGTTGAAAGTAACTACATCTGGTTGCTGACCTCTTTCAATCATCAAATTACACATATCATGAGCTTTTCTGAGCATTTTGTTTTTACACAATGCATCAATTAGTATATTATAGGTATAAACATTTGGGTTGACCTTTTTATCAACCATATCACACAACAACTGGGTGACTTCTCGCCACTGCCCCAAACTACAAAAACCATGAATTAGACAAGTGTAAGTAAAAATATCAGGACTTATTCCCTGGCCAACAATCTCCGAATATAAACCACACGCCTCAGTTACAAATCCATCTTTGCACAAACCATCAATCATCATATTGTAGATTACTACATTAGGCCTAACCATCCGCCCTTCCATTTTTTGCATGAACTCAAAGGCATCGCTTGTCTTTCCTATTTTACACAGCCCATTGATCAAGGTCCCATAACTAACTTCATCCAACAGAAACCCCTGAGCCACCACACTATCATGAAAGTCCACTGCTTTCCCAACCTCACCTTTGACACAAAGCCCTCTCATGAGTGTGGTCAAGGTTACCGCATTGGGCTGATAACCCCTCTTGAGAACCATGCCCAACACTGAAAAGGCAAAACCCAAGTGACCCAAGTGACAGTAACAATTGACCAAGATACTCAAAGACACTATAGAAGGGGTGATCCCTCTCAACCCCATTTGTTTAAACAACGATATAGCAGTAGGGTAATGCTTCATCTTCACTATTGACCCTAAAATCATGTTAAATTCTACAACAGATGGAAGAGGGTGCATAGTGATTAAGCGACTGAATAAGGCCACAGCATCACCAATGGCATCAAACCCAGAATTGCTTTTGGCGTTTTTGTATTGGGAATAAGAAAAGAACCTCAGAAAGACACTAAATTTGGGAATGGCATACCTTAAGCTTGTTGTCTTAGCACTGAACGACATGACAATCTTGCTTCCAAGTGTGACCAAGATTGGATTTTTTTTTCCAAGCTTCCATTCAACAGCGCTTTCCAAACTTGGAACGAAGAATTAGTTGAAGTGAACTATACAAAAGTCATCCCCTGCGAAGATGCATCCGATAAATGAAACCCATTGAGAATTGAGAAGAACAAAACAGAGATGAGAGAAGCACCTCACACACTTATTTTGGTTGCGTCTGCTTCTCTCTAGTTTGTTCAGCCGGAGAAGGTGGTGGCAGCGCCGTTTCAATCGGTGACTCTGCCGGGGACTTTCGACCTCGATGCATAGAACATTGACTAACAGATAGATTACACAAGGTGTCAGCCCAGCATAAGTGTTAGTTGCAGCCCTCTTTTTCATATGCGCACCAATGTTACTACATTTTTGTTCTAGAAAAAATAAAGAGGCAATTGCTTCTTGCACCCCATTAAATTTACAAAATTCAGGTTTATTTGACAATATGCATATGCTTTGTGCTTGTATTTTTTTATATGATTTTTTTTTATATAGTTTTGACTCAATTCTCATTTTAGTGTTCTTTTACAAAGGTTTCCTTGATTTTTCCAACACTAATTATCATTAATGAGATGCTTATTATATAAATCCTGTTATTTTGCTAGAATCATCAAATATTGGTAATCACAAGCCTCTTGGCTAATCCAATTACTATTTTATTATTTATTGATATTTACTCAAATTTACTTTAATTAAAATCTCTCAAATAAGACATAAAAATATTACAAGAGTATCATTAATACCTACATCAATTCTTCATATTTTTGGCAATATTATGATATATTGACTCCGAAAAAAAAAATACTAGGCTTCAAAACACATATTTTAAGTTTGATGCAGCAAGAGTTAACAATGTTCTGTGGACGAGTTTTGAGCATATGAGATGGAAGGAGAATAAATCCTCCCTCATCTTAGCTCCAATGGGAGGTCAAGATAAAAAAAATAAAATGGACATTGATTATAAAAATAAATTTCATGCTGACCAGACTTCTACTATTTTTTTTAGTTTTTTCAAACGACAAATTATGTTCTTGTCTCTACCAAAACAATCACGGTATGTTATGTTTTTTTCGTGAAGTTTCTCTTTGGTTATAACAACCATGAAATCCAACATTCAATGAATAAAAAACAATGAGTAAAGCTTCTTTTCCTTGCAATGAATGTTATAGGGATTAATCTTCAATATCTTCCCTTTATAAACTCTAAAGTAGACATTGTTGTAAAACAAAACATAAAAGAAGAAGGGTAGCACCTAAAACAAAATAAGATTTCAATTTAAGTAGTTACCAATTTCAGCAATAACATTTTAACGTTACCAAACCACACTAGTATTTTTATAAGAAAAAATAAATCATATTTAAAAATTATGTATTACTCAAAATCATACTTATGCTTCCAAAGCCCATATCACTTTCGGTATCTATTGAATTAAATAATCTAAAAAATTAAACATGACACTTTTTGATAATATACCATTTTATTTTTCAAAATATAAACTACAATTACATTAATTTTTAAAAAGTAAAAGAATTTGAAATAATTTTTATATCATTATTTTAATGATTTAACTTCTGATAATCAAAACTACCAATATATTTTTCTTTTACAAATTTATTATTTTTTTTACACTTTCTGATATTTTGGAGAATTTATCTTTAGTAACTTTTATCATTAAATAATTTCGAAAAATGAACATAATTAGTAGGAGTATCTTTCTTAAAAGGTTAATCGCAAAACCCCATTGAGGAGGGTTTTTGTGCCGTCGTGGGTTCTACTGTATCCTTCACTTCCACAACCATCGTTCTCTGTTAAAGGCGGCGAAACACTTTCATTAATTTCTTCGTTCATTCATTCCATGAATTTGGAACCCTTTTTCCCACTCTCACCAACTTCACCCCTTTTTCCTTTCTATTTGTTCTCGTTTTCATTCCATTCAATTTGATGTTCCCTTCCCCCATTTCCCTCGCCAAGGGACTCGATTCTGTTCCCAGCCCTTTACTATCCCAACCCTCTCTCTCAGCCATTTCGTCGAACATGTGGCGGCACGCTGCCAAACAAGCCTGCCGCGGTGTCAGGGTCAACTTCCACTCGCCCAGACTTCTCTCTGTCTCAAGTGCTTCCCTTTTCTCTCCCAGAACCAAGATTCTATCCAACTTGCCACAACAATACTGTGCTAGGTGCGACCGTTTTTTTCAGTTTCCATTATGCGCTAAAGGGCTATCCGGCGTTGCGGAGGCGGTTTCTTCCACTGACGTAGAGGAAGATGGAACTGGTGTTGATGAAATTCAGCAGCTGCTGTTGCAGGAGATGAGTAAAGAAGAGCAGGTGCAGTTGATGGAGGAAGAGGCTGCTGCTGAAATTCGGCAGCTGCTATTGCAGGAGATGGATAATGAAGAGAGGAGTGAGTTGGTGGAGGAAGAGGCTGCCCCGGCGGATGAAATTCAACAGCTGCTGTTACAGGAGATGGATAAAGAAGAGAAGAGTGAATTGGTGGAGGGCGAGGGTGCCCCAATTGGTGGAATTCGAGAACTGTTGCAGGGGATGAAGAAGGAGAAGCGGAAGGAGGTGGTTGGTCGGAGGTGGCAGAATCAGGTGAAGGGTGTGGGGCAGACTAGGTACCAGGAGTTGAGAAGAAGGCAGGTGAAGATTGAGACCGAGGTGTGGGAAGAGGCGGTGAAGGAGTATAGAGAGCTTTTGGTGGACATGTGTGAGCAGAAGCTGGCACCCAACTTGCCGTACATGAAGTCGCTATTTCTTGGCTGGTTTGAGCCTCTTAGGGATGCCATTGCCAAGGAACAGGAAATGTATAATGAAGGGAGGAATAGGACAGCCTATGCAAGCTACTTTGTTCAGTTGCCGGCGGACAAGATGGCTGTTATCGCAATGCATAAGTTGATGGGGTTGTTGATGACCGGAACCGAGAAGGCCACCATTGGCACTGCCAGGGTTGTGCAGGCTGCGTGCGGCATAGGTGATGCCGTTGAAAATGAGGTGGGATGTTGCATTGATCGTGTTTTTTGTGGTTGTTTTGTTTGACTTCCGTCTTACGTGCACACATACTTTATATTGTTTATTTCGTACTGTTTTTAATTATGTTCTGTAAGTTCGAGTGTGTTTCCATCGTGTTCGTTCAGAAGAACTCGAAAGTTCCCATATCTTTTGTGTGTCACCTAGGAACAACACCCTTGGGCAACCCATGGGAATGTGGAGGAAGTTTAAAAGGTTGGAGATGGAAGAGGGGAATATCTAGAGGAGGTGAAAATCTACCTAGTTACCTCTAATGTTGAAATAAAAATATGGCTTTACTAATATGTTTTCTAATAGAAAAAATCTACACTTATGTTGGAGGCGGGGATGGAGCCAGGTGTGGCAATCATAAGATGGGACTGGATATGTGTGATGTAATGTAACGCTTTTTTGGCTGTCTTTATGGGTATCGAACTGGAGCTGAGGAGTACACTGCTAACTACTCAGGCTATTCTATATCTCCCGATATCACATACACAATCTGATACACGTATAAGGCTCAAGGATTGGGACTTTCTAACGGCAAAATGTTCATTCTTTTTGTCCTGTTATATATTTCTACAGTTTATTCTGATTACTAAATTTCCCTGGGAATGACATTTTATATCTATAGGTACTTGGTTATGGGTTGTTATGGGTGCAACCTTATGTACTGTTTATTATTTGATGGCTCAGGTTAGAATATACAGGTTCTTGGAGGCAACTAAGAAGAAAAAGGGTGATAGAAGCAAGAAAAAGGAAGCAGTTGAATCTGATGGTGACATCAAAGAAGGACAAAAGCTGCGGAAAAAAGTCATTGATTTGATGAAAAAGCAAAAGCTAGTCGCAGTGAGGGGGCTGGTAAAGGACAAGGACGATACAAAACCGTGGGGATCAGTCATAAAGACAAAGGTTTGTGTAGTCTCTCTTACACTCTAAATTTCGCTTCTGCTATTTGTTTGCTTCTTATCTAGACGGTACCTTCTCCACATCACAGGTTGGAAGCCGTTTAATTGAGCTCTTGTTGCAAACAGCATATATACAACCACCATCAGATCAATTATTGGATGATGCACCTGATATCCGACCTGCATTTATTCATTCATTTATAACAGTGACAAAAGAGTCAATGTGAGCTTTATTCTCTGTCGCTCATATTAAGTTAAATTTTCGAGCAGTATTTTACATTGTTGCTCTGGATTTTTTTTTATTGAAACAGTAAATCAAGCAGAAGATATGGCATTATTCAATGTGACCCTCTAATTCTTAAAGGACTTGACAGGACTGTAAGTATTCCATTGCCTTTTGTTCTTTAGTTGAAATTTAAATGGAATTGTTCATCATTCGGGATATCTCCCATTAACATTTTAGGCATTGTTATTTGTCAAGGTTACTAAGCCTTTAGCTCATGGACTTCTTTACTGATAATTTAGATTCTGAATTGAATCAGGGCTAGGAAAAGTTTGGCTTATAATGATGACAGTGCTGGATCTTGACAATCATAGGATGAGTTAAGAGAGGAGATAACTAAGGAGATACACGAGAATCTAGCTGGATCAAAATCTTGCCAATTTAATCTTTTTCCTAGTTTGAATTCACAATAAGTCTATATATTAGGGAACTTCAAGCATTTGTAGTCCTACTTGTAAGCCTAATATAGTCCTACTTGTAAGACCAAAATCTTACCAATTTAATATTTTTCCTAGACTTTTAGACTTAGTGTAGTGATTTTACCTGGATACTACCTTAAATATAGTCCTAATATAGACTTACTCCCAATTCATGGTAAGACTTAAACCCTTGATCCTAGAAATCTTTTGTAGAAATGGGCAGATTTAGTTGCCAATGTGGTTTATTATTAGGTTGGAGCACAATGCTTGAAGCTTCTAAACTATATCTTTATCTTCAAACCCACGAATGTAGTTCCTTGCTTATCCCATCGAAGGATATTTCCCCACTATTAATGCTCTGTTGTTCTTTTCATTATCTTTTGTATTTTGCTAAATGGGCCTATCAGTTTGCTAAATGGATTTTGGTGCCCAATGGGGTTGGAAGTAAATTTACCTGCTAAACCTGGAGTTAATTGGTGTTGTAGTCATGCTTATAGCACATAAAAGCTTGTTTCTTCTTTTTAAATATACTTCTCTCCCTGCAATAGCCCATGGTGTGGATAGTGGTTATGTGGGATCCATATTTTATTGTCAAGTCTTTGAGTGTAGATGAATTGAGTTTCTTCAGGGGGAATATTTCATACCATATTGGGGAGATGGTTGTTAACGAACAAATTGCTCCTCACATGACTCTCTCCATATCTCTCTGATTGAATAGCATGAATTTTCAGAGGTTTATTAGCTTGCTTACCTTGGTATCAAAGCTTAAGCGTTGTTACAGTTTATTTCAATCAGTTCTCAATTGATGATTGCATCCTAATATCGTATATTGTTTGTATATATTTATGTTTATAACCCATCTCTGCTTGCGGCTATGGATTCTACAAATCATTTATTTCTTTTTAAATTTTCCATTTTTCTACAGGCAAAAAGTATGGTCATTCCTTATATGCCTATGTTGGTTCCACCAGTCAATTGGACAGGGTATGATAACTTACGCATTTATTTGCTGTCTTGCTACCTTTTTGTATTTCGATCTTATAGATGGGTATGATTTCAAAGATTTTCTTTAGACTAATGCTATGAATTGGGGCTAGAAGGTGGTCCAAACTCCAACCAAGGTAAAAAAAGATCTGAAGAAGATGATCAGCATATGATACTCTTTAATATACTATCCTTTGGTGCATTTAATTGTTGATGGATTAGCTCTTAGCTTCTCTGTGGTAATGCTTGGGCTGTGGTTGTCATTTGTTGAAGGGGTTTATTATTTCTTATTGGCAATGGGGATTGGGCTACCCTGTTTAATTCATGTTTTCATTTCTTTTGTAATGGTATGCTTATTGCAAGTCTGCAATGTACTTTGTTCTACTCAAGTATACTATTAACCCTGTAAACTGCCATTTACAATTAGCTTCCAATTGTGAATCAACATTTTCCTTGTACACGGTCAAACACATGAATCAATGTTTACAATAAGTAAATCACTATTTTTTTTTTCTTTTAGCTGAATGTCTGAGTTAAGTGCTGTCTTCTCCATTTTCTCTTTATTGTGCTTTCACAGTTATGACAAAGGTGGGCACTTGTTCTTACCCTCATATGTCATGCGTACTCACGGAGTCAGGCAACAACGTGAAGCTATTAAGAGAAGCCCTAGGAAGCAATTAGAGCCTGTATTTGAGGTCTGAATTTGTTATAGATATCATGCTTGTTGGGTACACTACATTACATACAAATTTTAGTGTTACCCAATCACACACAGTGTGTGTTTCACTATTCTTTTATCTAAATAAGAATTAGGGAAGAAATTTTTCTTAAACAAACATAAACTCATGTGATCAGGCTCTGGATACTCTTGGGCATACGAAATGGAGGATAAATAAAAAGGTACTAAGTGTTATAGACAGGATATGGGCTAGTGGAGGCCGCCTTGCTGATTTGGTGGACCGCGATGATGTAAGTACAATTAAATGGTTGCTGTCTGTTTGTTAATTTCTTTCTGTTTTAATAATTGTCAACTGATTATATTGTAGCTTTTTAACTTGTTTGACTATTACTATGCCTAAATCTCACAAGGTGTATGGATTATGAATTTTATATTTTGAAATTATGCTTTAAGGGACTTGACTATGGTTTGAATTGGTGTTTAAATTTCTATTGCCAGGTTCCTTTACCTGATGAACCAGATACTGATGATGAAGCAAAGATAAAGAAATGGAAGTGGAAAGTCAAATCTGTGCAGAAAGAGAACAGAGAGAGATATTCACAACGTTGTGACATAGAACTTAAACTTGCTGTAAGCTTCTTTTAACAATATGTACGTTAGTTTGTAATCCATATTCTTTGTCTGGTGACCCAACCAATATGGTACAGGTAGCACGGAAAATGAAGGATGAAGAGGGTTTTTACTACCCACACAACGTTGATTTCCGAGGGCGTGCATATCCCATGCACCCACACTTAAATCACCTTGGTTCAGATTTATGCCGGGGAATATTGGAATTCGCAGATGGACGCCCTCTCGGAAAGTCTGGCCTACAGTGGCTGAAGATACACTTAGCAAATCTCTATGCCGGTGGTGTTGATAAACTATCCCATGAGGGACGCATAGCATTTACTGAAAATCATTTTGAAGACATATTTGATTCTGCAGACAAACCTCTTGAAGGGAGGCGGTGGTGGTTGAAAGCTGAAGATCCATTGCAGTGCTTAGCTGTGTGCATAACTCTAACTGAAGCTTTAAAAAGCCCGTCACCAGAAACATTCATCTCACATATTCCAGTACATCAGGTATTTGCATGGTTGAATGTAGTTTAGCATATCAAAATATACCATACCTAATAAATTAGGTCGACACTGGGAGTGGCAAAAGATCACATAGATAATCCTAGTCCGAACCAGTTATTTATATTTGTTAAACTATAGACATTGAGCTAAAAATGTGTGTTTCTAAGACAACACGAGAGTGCTTTATTTATATTGAGAAATCGAAAACAATACGATTTAATCTCTTCTAATAGTAAATATATGATATGAAAATAAATAAAAACATTGATAATAATACATATGTATTCTACATATTCCTGATTATAAATGATCCACACCTTATTTCTGTAATTATAACACCCCTTCAAGTTGGAGCATATAAGTCATGTGTGCTCAATTTGCTGCAAATATAATTGATCTTTGTTCTTCTTAGTGACTTGGTAACCATGTCAGCGAATTGTTTATAGAGTTGACAAATCTAGTGGTCATGTCTCTAGATTCCAACTTTTCTCTTGTTAAATGAGAATCATTGGAGGCGCAGATCAATTGGTAGTGTAGGAACAACAGGTGATTCATCAGTAAATGCGTAGGTAATATTGGGTGAACGAGGAGGTTTTCCCATGAATTTCCAACAATTGTCAATGATATATCTAGTGTGGTCACATTGTTTGCATTTTGAATGAATTTTAGAATTACCTCTGCCAATGTATTCAAAATTATTACTATGATGCAAAGGCACTATTTTCCCCCTTAGACAAAGTATGTGTCTTCGTATGTATTTGTTAAGGTATATGGAGGAACATAGATGATGCTAAAGTCATATTAGGGTTTTGTTGGTGATCCTAAAATTGGATGACAAGTAGTAACATACTCTCATGGCAAACCTTACAAGCCTGTGGTAGCGGTTCTCTAGGTCCTTCTTTACGTTTGCAAATGGTGAGAGGAGTTTATTAAAATCGTGTGAGGCAGCATGAAGCCGATCAAGATAAGTAGACATAGGGCCTTCAAATTATCGTAGAGTAATAAGTTTCTAGAGGTCTAGATACACTGCGCACAGGCACTGTGTCATTTATCAAAATAGGGGATGTAAAGAGATCTAGTTCTAAATTTATCAAAATAGGTTAACAACCAATAATCTCCTTTTATGTGTAAGGAACATATTCCTTGTCAGTTGCCAAAGATGAACATTGATATGTTAGGGTTCATTGCTTGTTCGTTTGAGCTAAGAATGGTAAAAGACAAATTTAAACCAAAATTTGGAGCAAGATTTTCCTGGCTTGTTCATTTGAGCTAAGAATGATAAAAGCTAACAAATGTACACAAAAGCCAAACCTCTAAATTCAGGCATGTTCATTTTTCAGGTTAATCTGGCTAATCTGGCTTTCAAATATCCTATTATATGTACATATACTTTGCATTTGTTCACCCGTCTCTATATAAAGAGTAAAAATATATGGATGATGTGAGGGAGTACTACCAGGAGTGCATGAATGTATTTGCTATGAAGAGGGTAGCAATTTTGGTTACCATTACTGGAAAATAAATATACACATCTCAACAAGGTCCCCAGATTTGAACTCTCTACAAGTTCAACTTTGGCAGCTAGAATTAATCGTTGACAAACTTTATAAACCTCAATTAACCATGTAATGCTCATACTTCTAGTTGTAAAGTTTATCATTTTTGTCATCTCCATGAAATGAATCATGTTTATTAACTAATCACTATTTGTACTACCATGATTCTCTCATAGGATGGCTCCTGCAATGGCTTACAACATTATGCTGCCTTGGGGAGAGACAAGGTAAATATGCCTTTGTCACATTCTTTTTTTCCCCAATTTCTTTCGTCCTAGATATCAGAATTCAAGTTAGAGGATAGAAACTGAACATCAGTTCTGAATGTAGCTCTGTATCTTAAGATTTAGATAATTGTTGAAAATGATTTTGGCTTGAGTAGATTAAGATCACATCTCTGTACATTTGTACTATTTAGTTGATTTTTACTGTCAAGTTTGTTGTCTCTTTGGGCTTTGTCAAAATTAGTCTTGTCAAAAGTGGCACTGGATTAAACATATGCTCATGTCCTGTACTGCTTAATGAGCATAGATGTGATTATCACATGTTCAGTAAGAACTCTGAATATGTTTCTTGTCCCTATCTCTGAGCGATTAGCATGCCATCTGTTATATTTCTTCCACTTTTGAATTGCCATCTGTTATATTTCTTCCACTTTTGAATATACCAATTGTATTTCCAAAGGAAATACCTGTCAAGTAATTTATTATTAACTTTCATTCAGTTAGGAGCTGTTGCTGTCAATCTAGTTGCAGGAGAGAAGCCAGCAGATGTTTACTCAGGAATAGCAGCTAGGTGAGTTTGTGTGTGTTGTTGCGTATATAGCTTAAAATTTGAACTGCTTGATTTTATGTTTCATTTTTTTTTGTGAGAAAAACCTAAAATAATATTTATACAGGACATGAAACAAATATATAATGTCCTGAATGCAAATAGATGTTAAACATAATACTGTTGTTTTCAGCGAGATTGGACCTACTATGTATATGTACATCTATTTTTTCTCTAAGAATCCTATTGTTTTCGTCTCAAGTTGAAGTTTGGGGGGGAGACACCTCAATGAACATGAACCTGCTAAATGTTTCTCTAAGGATTTCTCTATGTTTCTGGTTGGTACTTTTTGTTGGAGAGCACAGTGGATGTGTAGTACAAGGGAAATTTTTAGTTTCCCAGGAATTTGAAGCTTAGAAAGTCTGTTTTGCATGTTTGGTTCAATGTTTAAAATATGACATTCATAGGAAACAATTCCTGAGAATGTTTTTACCCATGTTCCTCACAATTTTTTTTCCACGAGAAACAAGAGAATCTAACTTTTCCAAGTTATAAAAATAGTTTTAGTAAAAATATCATGTTACTTTTGTTAGATAATTTAATATAGTAATTAATTAATGTTTTGGGTAAAAATACCAAATTACATTTTTATTCCTAAGACAGCATGCCCACTTTCTTGCATTGTTGTTGGCAGATTTTAGAATTGTTAGAAGATAAATGGAGGTAGTGTTTGACCTCTTTGTTTTATGTCTTCGCTATGGACAGTGTAATATTGTGCACTTCTGTGCTCCCATCCATTTATGTCATGGGTCTGCTATTTAGTTGTAGTTATTCTGTGTGGAATGCTTTTCTTTTCTTTTAGTTGTGCAGCCCTCTTTTTTTGTAGACACGAATCTTTCCTTGTGGGATGAATGTTCACAAAATAAACAGCTTAATTGTGTAAAAGTAATTTCTATGCAGAGTATCAAACATTATGCATAGGGATGCTCAGAAAGATCCTGCAATATTTCCTGATGCACTTCATGCGAGGATTTTAGTAAATCAGGTTATTTTCCATTCTTTTGATCTGATGAGGTTTGTATTTATGCAAGGAGATTGGTTACTTAAGGTTGTTGGAAAGTGTAAATTATAGTTTTCCTGGAATCATAAATATATTTGTTGTGTAATCGATTCTAGATAATGGTGCATTTTCCCTTTTCGCTTGTCATCGCCACTGATTTTGTGCTGATCTTGAGTTTTATATAGGTGGATAGAAAATTGGTCAAGCAGACAGTGATGACATCAGTGTATGGTGTCACTTACATTGGTGCACGGGAACAGATAAAGAGGAGATTGAAAGAAAAGAATGCCATTTCAGATGATACAGAGCTCTTTGGTGCTTCTTGTTACGCCGCAAAGGTTTGAGGGTTAAACATGTGTTTAAATACCTATTAGGTGTATATTTGTTGTTTGTTTCATCTTTATTTCCCTCTCACTTCTCAGGTCACATTAACTGCCTTAGAGGAAATGTTTCAAGGTGCACGAGGTATCATGAACTGGCTTGGTGACTGTGCAAAAGTATGTTGTATTACTCCTTGTACTGATGTGCGCACTGTGCATATTCTTATACCTGGAAATGGAGAGAGAACGAAATGTTTTTTAAGTTGTATACTTAGTTTATCGTATTAATAACTAAGACAATTTGAACAGATAATTGCATCCGAAAATCAACCAGTACGCTGGACCACTCCTCTTGGACTTCCTGTTGTGCAACCTTACCGAAAGCTAGGAACACATATTGTGAGTGAATAGAATTTTGTTAGAATTACATCCTTGATACCTCTTTCAAGTTCTTAGGATTTCAAGGGTCTCTGTAGGTTAATAATCTATTATTATTGTGCTTGCAGATCAAAACTTCACTTCAGATGTTGACATTGCAACGAGAAACAGACAAGGTAAGTGAATTTACATTATTATTTTAAATCATATTGGGATCCCCTTCCCCAAAAATGTAATTTCCATCTTAACCTTAAATACAAATATCTTGCTGGTGTGATTTGATATGCGAGATGCGAGAGTTTGGGTGAAGATGCGCATTGATTAGTTGCTGTTATCGAATCTTGGAAACGCAACTTTGGGCTTCTTGGCCAATGTTCCGGAATTGCTTTTGTTTATTTTTTGAATAGCTCAAGGAGCTGGTAAAAAAATTATTTATCAACATAAACTGAAATAATTGTATTTGATATATATTTATACATTGCAAGTTTTAGAATTTCAAATGGCATAATATCCATGAACATTGCTTGGTTTTTTATTTATTTTTTATTTTTTTATATTAACCTTTTTAATTAATATCAAATTTTCTTATATTGCACATTGAAATTACGTTCATGAATGTGTGTATGTAAAAAATCTATATGAAAGTTTTAACAACTTTGTTAACTGAGCAGAAAATGGAAGATTATTTTGTAGAAAGCCATAAAAAATAATTGCAGTTTTATGCTGGGAATTTGTGATTCCAGTGGGTTGGAAGACTTCCCATCATGCACATTGGTCCTTAGTGAGATGCCCATGGTCATTTCAAATATTTTCATCTTCATATAAACTTTGGGGGTTGGTATTTTAATTTACATTTTTCAGATTTAAATTCTCTGTTTTCAATTCCAATATTCTAGGTCATGGTTAGGAGGCAGAGGACAGCATTTCCGCCAAATTTTGTTCACTCGCTTGATGGTTCTCATATGATGATGACTGCGGTTGCCTGCAAAAAGGAAGGCTTGAATTTTGCAGGTATTTCCTTGATCGGCCCCCCTTTTCAGTACAGGACCCTTGCTGGGGAGTGGGGCCAGCCCCATCACAATTGGTGATAGGGAGGTGCTGAATCCCTGTACCAGGAATTTGAACGATCAAGGGAACCAAGCTTGTGGTGTTCTATTCATATTTAGTTATTAATGCCGATGATGAATAATTTCTACTGCATGCTTGTAGGGGTTCATGATTCATATTGGACGCATGCATGTGATGTGGATAAAATGAACAGATTACTGCGAGAGAAGTTTGTAGAACTCTACGAGACCCCAGTACTGGAAAATGTATGGTTTAAATGCTCATTATTTATCCAATGCTATTGTTCCCATCTATTTAAATCATATTTGTGGTGAAACTGATTGCGTTAGTGTATATATTCTTTAGGTGAATTGGCCCCGGCCTGAGTGATGATTTTTGGATGTCTGTAAATGAATAACATATGTTTCTTTGTGGCGTGTGCTTTGTTTTCTGGGATTTGAGAGTACTTTTTTTTCTTATAAAGATGGGAAAACCAGGACATTGATATTTCGAAAAGATGTGTGGACTGTGGAATTTTTTTGGATTGGAAAAGGAATCAGAGCGGCATCTTGCTTTTTTATTTAATTCTAATCATATTTTTTTTTTATCCTGTGTTGTTTTGATAGTTATACATTATTGCTGAATTTCTCATTTATTTTTTGAACAGTTACTAGAAAGCTTCCAGAGTTCTTTCCCATCGTTATCTTTTCCACCCTTGCCTGAACGAGGAGACTTTGACTTAAGGGAAGTTTTGGAGTCACCATATTTCTTCAACTGATCACCATCTGCAGCCTTCTCTAAGGCTTGGCAAGAACAGCTCGTCTTCTGAAAATATCCATTATTGAGAGGCTATTTCAATGGCGGTATATATCTTCAAATGCATCCAGAGCCCTGAGGAGTACCTTTATGGTATGATAGGAAATTAACCCCTTGCTAACACTGTATACGAGACACAAAGATTTGATGCTGGTTCAGCTTTGTGAAGGCCCCGAAGAAGAGCCAAAGGTTTGAAATTTCCTTTTTCCGCGCAACGAATTTCATTTATTAATTTGAAGGGTCTGGAGCATCATTAACAGTGGGTGCCGAATCTGTGACAATTCTGCTCCCAGTCATCATGCAATTTATGGTATGGATAGCGGCAGCGCATCTTGAAATCAACAGGGAATTTTACACTGTTCATTCACATTTGTACAAGTTTTTGTTTTTTTTGTAAATATGAAGAAACAGTTTTGCTGGTACTAGTTTACCTACATGATTTATAGTATACGTGTTCAATTTGTAAAAGCTTAGTGATTAATACATGCCATATTGGTGGTCATCGGCCATCAGTTCAAGATAGTTAATGCTGACAAAGTCTGATGAACGAGTAATGCCTTTCTTTTAAGTAGTCCATAAAATAATAAAATTACACAAGTAATTTCCAGATGTATTAATTTAGCACTGTTTATATATTCGGCTAACCTTTAGAGACTGATTCATACGATTTTATAATATTTGACGACTATTTACTATGATTTTTAATTGAGAGATTACTTACGTAATTTTTAGAGACCATTTGTGATAGAAGCTAATACTTTAACGATGTTTTACTTTAAAATGAGTGCCGAGGCGTTGCTTCCTATGACAATCAAAGGACTAATTTTTTTTTTATTGTGTGCTCTATCAAATTTGGTTTTGGTATTTGTATTTTCAAATTGATAAATTAATTATCAAAGTTTAAAAAAATAAGTAAATTTAGCTTTTATTTTAATTGTAACATAAAAATAGTTAATACTAGATAGAAATCAGTATGTGGCAGAACTCAAACCAGGTCGCAAACAGACATACATAATCAACTTTAAATGAATTAAAAAAGGAAAGTCGGATCTGACTTTAACCATCCACAAGAGCTTACCGTTCAAACAGGGACACTCCTGCTGAATATGTTCTGGTCAAGCATCTGATGCAGCTTGATATAGTTAGTGACATAATCTTAACTATCATAATCAAACGAGTTTAGTAATGATGCACGCTTCATCTATAAAATCCATTAGCCGAAAAGAGGAATCATACCAATAATTTACGTAGTATAGTTACTATAGTTCTAACAAATATGTATTCAGTATCAAAGTACTTTTTCCCCTAATACGAGGTTCAATATTCATTCTTCAACTATTTTGTCCCGTATAATGTTCGATCGCTACGCAGATGATTTTATTGTCCACTTCACGAGTATTTGGCTGCATCAATACAGCTAGTATTCTTATCCGTACTTAACCATGTATTTTTCTATATCATTCCTCGTATTTAACCATGTTTAAAGAGAACTATTAAAAGAAACTAAGAATTTTGCTGAAATTTAAGAGTGCAGGTAGCCTTTGATCGGAGTAATTTCGGTAGACACTTGTCGCCGCTGAAAAGTTATAAAACAAAGCCCTCCTCTGATAATTTAAAGAATACATTATAATGGCATCAAAGCAGCCCTTACATTCCAAAGGAGTAGCATGAGTTTTGGGTCTAAACTGCTTTGCTATTAGTCAGAACAGGAATGGCGTAGCCTGCCTCATTCCAAACCTCTACTAAGAACATGCGGCAAGCATTTGACAACTGTATAAGTCAAGTAACATCTGTGTGTCACTACATTTTACTAAAATGCTTTTCAACCCGCCATGTGTCTTTACATCAGTCCTTTCACCAACAAACTTCATCATCCTTCACTTCTTTAAAAGGGATTTGAAGTGACTGACAGTCATATTTAACCACAACCCTGCATTTAAGTGCATCAATGCTGAGTAAAGTATACGCCTGCTCCCTCGCCATATATATCGGTAAATGTTCACAGCCTACACTCCCTTCTCGTAATGAACAATGCTGCACATCACCCGACCTTAGTAGCCAAATTTATCATTCAAGGAAGTACGTCCATCACCTGATTGTCCTGCACAAACCAAAGCAATGTATGATCATCCAAAAAAATGGCAATTCAAGCACATGGTCAGATCTGAACCAAAATATTATTACCTTCAGGTGGAATCCATGAGTCATAATCCATCTCGTTATTCAAGAAGGACGGTTTCTCAGGCCCAAGCACTCTTTTAGGGGCCCTCCTCTCTTGGCCTTCATATCTTTCCTCCTCTTCATTGGTATACAGCCCCCTATTGTGCTTTAATAGTAGTGCCACAGCATCCTCAGCCATTTTTTCCCCTGACGTGGAAGATGTCGATTGTTGAGAGGCGTCATTACTATTTGTTGCAGTTGTCTCAACTTGCTTACGTTTCCTTATAATTAGACCCGCAGCAGACTCAATTTTAGATTCCGCTGAAGCCTTTGCACTATCACCACTGCCAAAAATTTTGCCCCTGTCCTTGTAGTCCACAAACTGATTGGACTCGTCTGAGTCATTCACGTTCAGAGAGGGCATCGACTGTTGGGTATCATCTGCAACTCTATCCTCTACAGCTCCAAGCCATTGGGGCTTCGGTACAGCAAATACAACATTCTCAGCCTCCAGCTTGTTACAGCCAGGTTCCACCTTGTCTAAACCTGAAGTTGCAGCCCCAGCTTTTTGTCCTTCTATGCAGTCATCTGATTTGACAGAGGTGTCGCTGATCTGGGTTTCCACAGGTGGTTTCTTAGCTTTCTTGTTATCTGCCTTTGCACAAGGCTCACTGCTTTTCTGTGTTTCTGCAGGTGGTTTCTTCTTAACAGTAGAGGTATTTTCAGATTTTTTGGGTTTGGGTTCATGCACTATCAACTCCCTTTTCTTTGCAGCTTCTCCTGTTGGGTCAGCAATCTTCAACAGGTAGCATACTCTATCAAGCTCAGACTGAAGAGTTGACAATTCCTTTTCAAGTTGCACACTTTTATCATACACTGACAGAAAAGAAGATCAGAATGGGTAAGCACAAAGCCAAATGTCTCTATATGCAGGTTAAGACATGACGTTGCACATAATGATACATAAAATGCGGAAAAATGAAAGTGTGCACAGAAGACATTATACTTTTTAATAACCTAAAACATTGAAAGCTTAATATGCTTAATTAAAGGAACTCACCTAGTTGAGATGAAAGCCCTGACATATACGCATCAAGCGAGTCATCAACTTCATCTTGTGTGGCACTATTTGACTTTGACAAAATATTGTTCTTTTCAATCATAAGCAACTCTTTCTTTTCATTCATTTCATTGGTGATGGCATCTCTCTTATCAAGAAGAGTATCTGCAGTCTCAACTGATTGGTTGTCACCGGGTTTCTGACGTGAAGACTTTTTCTCGGTACGGTCATAAAATTCATCATCATCACTGAATAATACAAGTAAATACGAACATGCACTTTAGTTTTGGTACACCAATATAAATATCGCAGCATGAAAGAGCCAAGCAAGCGCATTAAACATTTCACTTGCCTCACTCCAAAAGAACAAAAGATTCCAAATATATACAAATAAGTAAAGCATTCTTCTCCATAAATTTCCACTTTCACAAAAATGACTTCCATCAATGAAATCATACCTAAAATATTCTTCTTCTTCTTCAATTGCACCTTTCTTCTTCCCATGAGACATTTTTCCTGTACGAGCACCAAGACTCTCTCGAATACTATCATTCAGTGTCTCTTCCAAGTTCTCAAGTTCTTCCAATATCTATCCCATTAAAAGAATTCAGCTTATAAGCTCATGTGACAAATATTTACCCAACTAACAAGATAGCATGATAGGAAAAAAAGTTACAATTCTAAAGCATCTGACTATCACAGAATATTGAGAACAATACATAAGGTTCCAGTCAAATTTATTTTCTCCAATACCTGCGTTATTCTCTGTTCATTCCTAGCAATCTGAACCTGTTGACCTTGAGTTAATCCACCCTGAGAAATGTCTTTAACTCTTATAGAATTTATTTCTTTCTTCATATTAGCAATCTGCACAAAGAAAAAGAACAAAAATTACTATCAAGGTTAATAGGTGTTAGAGTTTGCGGCTGTGTGCATCATTGTATCTTTACGTTACATTATGTAACAGTTGCAGGTTAGTTAGACCTGTTAGTATAGTTAGCTTCCTAGACTAGTCCAATAGTATGCATATGATAAATATTGGAATCCCTAGACATTGACTTGATTCAATTCTATCATATTTTCAGAATTAGAAAGTCTCTCTTTGAAATTCTAGATAGTATTATGAGCTTCTAGAGTCTCTCTCATGGTTATGGATCCAAATCCACCACCCGGATCTCCATTTTGGTTTCTCTCTACATCTGATCACAAAGCAGGAATCGAGAATCCTGCACACACTGCTTGGGAGTTGCAGGATCAATTGCTTGCCTCACTTTCTTCTTCTGTACTTACTCATGAAATTGGTAGAGGTAATTCATGAGAACACTGGGAAAATATTCATAATCACTTTCATGCAAAGATGAAAACTTGAGCTTGGCAACTGGGCATGAATTAAGCAATGCCAGAAAGGTGGATTGATCAACCGGTGAACTTTTCTTGCAAATAAAAGCCCTAACTAACTCTCTCGTCACTGGGATCTCAACAACAGGGCATTAATATCTTTTAAATCATATGGTTAGCATTCAATTTGAGGATTAGATATGATGACGGGACTGAACATTGACTGCTATAAAAAAGTAGTGTAATATTCAGTTGAATGAAATTTTCAAAGTGATAAAGTGTGGATTATAGTTCAAAATAATAGACAGCATGGGAAACCAAATTAAAAAGAAAGACTCGCCTTTTCCATCCTTTTGATTATTTTCTCACGGGTTTTTTCCTGTTTTTCTGTAAGTTGTCCTTTGTATGACTGCCAGGTCACTTCTTCAGTATCATCCTGAAATTTGAATCCATCAAACTAATGAATCAGAAGACATAAATGCTAAATAGTCAACTCGAGTTTTCACAGAAAAAGTAGATTCTGAGGTCAGAGCATGTAAAATGTTCATAATTAATCATGTAGTTCAAACAAACAAAAAAATAGATTATCATATAATTACAAGCTTCTACAAACCTCTTCTTCTTCAATAGCATCCTCACCCATGCCCCAAGATATACCCTCAGCAAGAGATGCTTCCTGCCTTGCTCTTCGGACTGAAGCTTCCCTATCTAGCATTGCTTCCCGCATCTTCACTTCTTTCATAAGTTTTGCATTAGTTTCCTACAAAATAAGCCAACATGAAAAATAAAAGGGTGAGCTACAGCAACAATCAGATAAAAAAAAATTAATTTTGTTAAAAAATTAAGGGTGAAGAGAAGAAAAGTTAGACCAAAGATGGTTATAGCCCCTTATTTTTTTTTATGTTAAACAATAAAACATATTTAAAACATCAAATGAATGGTTCGTCTAATCAGTTGATGCTTCATCTGTAGGTACATAGATGTTTCAGTCCAAACAAGGACCTTGCACGATATAGTCCAGTAGCCTTTATGATATAGTCAATGTTTCATCTTTTTTAACTAATATCCTTCAAGCATACTCTGTTATTTTAAAAAGGTATGATGGCATCGCGCTTAATGCAAAGGCAATCTCTTGGTCGAAGTACCATCAAAACATGCACCTTGAACATAGAGTGAAAAGTGTCCAAGAAAGACGCTGCAACAAGTCATATTAGTCATACAAGCAGGTCTCACTACCAATTTCAGTAAGATAAACTAATTGTTTTATCTAATGAAGAGATCAAATTGGTGAAATGCATTATATGTCATTTAATGCATCATAATATCTTTCTCTCTAATGGGATATCAGATGAAGCATTGGAAACTCACAATATATCTCAAACGGCTATACTTTCAAGGGAGCCTATAAATACAAAAAGAGAAGTCTTTGAGGACACAGAAGCATCCCATGAAGTCTTAAGCCATTAAAAATATCTCGTCATTCTTCGTAATATCTTAGAACTTTTGCTATGAGAGTCTGTGTGCTATATCCTAGAGTTCGTTTCTTACACAACCCTCGTTTATTAAAAAGTTGAATTTCAACAAAAGGTAAGTGGATAGTGCATGATCCATGCTCTCAAAGCCCAAAAGACACTTGCATGAAGGGGTGTATTAGAGTATAACATAAAACTAGTCATGTGTCTTTAACTAATAACTTCATTTTGGGATAGTTGGCCCACAACATATTCCAGTTCCATAATTAATCAAGTGATAACTTAACATTTATCTACTTAATAGGGACAGCATTTGTTTAATAAAAAATATATATAAATAGCCCACTTAGAGAATGCATTTACCAACCCCAATAGAAATATGACAATTATTTGCAAAAAGGAATTACAAGAAAGGAAATTTATGTAAAATCAATTAACCCGAAGCACATAAAATACCGGAAGCTGGGACACTTCTTTTTATTTTTTTCCTTTGAAGAGAGGTAGTGGGACACATTTTCCAACAGAAAACAATAAATGGTCATAAATGTAACTGAAAAAAAAAAGGTCGGGATCTTACAGGAGGCATCAAGTCAGGCGGTCCTTGAAAAATGAACATGCGAGATGACCTGTGAATGTAATACAAGATGAATGCATATATACAAACATAAATTAGGAAAATGAAATTTCTTGTAGATGAAAATCCATTCAATCCTATCATCTTCATATGTACCCCATAGTAGTTAATAGCAGAGCGACCACCTCCCCAAAAATGCTATACTGGTGGTGGGATTACCACTACTTTGATCCGTTTACGTCGGATTACATCTATAATAACCTTTTGTAGAATGAAAATTCCATCAATTCAACTGTTTAAGTTAGTTATATTATCTTAATGATCATGTCTATCAAATTTCACATAATATTAAATTTTTATACATACGTTCTCTAGTAATGAATTTTAACATATTTTTAAAGATCATATTATCCATTAAAATTAAGTGATATGATAAACTTTTAAATAATTTTTAAAGTGTATGAAATTGTGTATATGTGGTCTAGTTAATAAGTACTGTGTATTGATTAAATTTGAATTCTATAAAAAGTTATTCAATGTAAAATGTTATATACTAATTCAAATGGACTTGTTACATGTCAAACAATTCAATATCCCTTAAAGAAGCAAGATTTCCTCAAAAAATCTGCAACTAACTACTCTTAATGGCTTAATAGCTACTGCATAGATTGTAACAGATACCTAATACATGAAAAAGATTAAACAAATAAACTTATTTGTCTGAAATAACAAAAAAGAAGTAACAATGGCTTAAGTGAGAACTAGAACAGTATGTGCTAGAGGAAAAGACTTGTTTATGAGCATAATAGAAAACAAACAAAATATACCTACCTGCCAAATCGAATGACATCACCAACATGCAAGTCAACATATGTGTTCTTTTCCACCTAACCATACAGAAAAAAGGAAAAGGATTTATGACACTGATGCTATAAAGTTTCAAAATCTGCAGACAATTTTCCTAACATCTGGGCCCAAATATTTCAATAAAATACAATAGAAAATTATAATCTTTTGAACAGCTGGACCCAAATATGCATGAACTAAGGTGAAAAATGATAAATTAAATCACAATTAAGGTCAAAATGCAATTGATTCTTGTGAATTCCATCAATTATAAAGTTGTTAATATAAAGCGGGGCATACAAAATACTTTATGTTTATACATAATTTGGATCAGGATAAAATCAAAAAGATAATCTTTTGAAAATGCTAATGAGTTCCACTGCAATGTAGCATTATTGTTCCTTGGATAAATAGATTGCTTTTGCATTACAAAGGATTACAGACTCAATAACCTTCTTACCAGCTAGTAATACACGAGACTGTGCCAAGATCATTTCTGCTTTAGCTAAATGAAGTCTTTAATTGATAAACATAACTCATTCTATGCAGAGGGAAATATTTTAGATGCAGCCCAAGTAGCAAACGAGGTAATTAAAGAATTTTTAAAACATGGAGTTATGTTAATCATTTTTTTGAAAAGGTTTTGGCAAAAGTATCTCTGACTGAAACATACCAGCAAGTATCACCGTAATTTAAGAGGGAGAGGAAATGCTATATAATACCTGATTTTTGTTTAAAAATGTTCCATGAGTACTCCCAAGATCATAGAGATATGCATCTCCACTTCTCTTAAACTGAATAACTAACAAAAGACAGATGAAAACCTTGGTAAGAATCATGGACGAGCTTTATAAATTGCTAAAATATGTGAAAACTATTTGATATTAAAACAATATAGAGTATCTTAGACAATATCTCCTTAGAATAGTTTCCCTGTCTCCTTTGTTTCCATAAGTCCTCTTATTTCGTTCTTTGTCACCCTATTTAATTAGGATTGTGATTTTGTATTGATATGAATAAGTGCAAGTACTTAGCGTTTTGCATGTTACAATACTCAAGAATATTAGTCAAAATCTCTATTCTTTCAGTTGCCTCCTTCCATACCTAAAACCCTATAATTTGAGCAAGAATGTCACAGTCTAACTGATAGGTAAACATTGATTATGAAATTCACAAAGTTGTCCATAACTTCAATGTGACTTTTAGATGTTTTCAAAATGGATGCAGGTAATTCAGTCACATTCAGTAGCTAAAACTCAACACCCAATATTAGTAGAATCACAAAAGGCAGAGACTATCCACAACATAGTTTATCATAAGCAAAGCAATTTTGAAGTATGGAACTTCATTCAACCAAACAAATCACCCCTTTGGGGTCTTATATAGTTAGTATCACGCAATTCATAAGAGAGAAATATGCGAAAGAGTGATAGCATAACGTACCAGTATGAAACCTAGAAATAGTGGGGTGCTCCAGCACGAAGTCGCAGAGATCCAATCGGCCGAACATGTAAGCTCCTTTCTCGCACACGTCGAATTTGTCAATGATGGAACCGTCCTTGAGAACCTCCAGATAGAACTGGTGACAAGGGGCACCGCTCCACGGGGGAATCTTGTAAGGAACCGCAACACCCTGCGAGGGAGGCTTGTGCGAATCGCGAGGAGGCGGCGGCGGCGGCGGCGGTTGGGGTTCTGTTGAGTCGCGAGGAGGAGGCATTGAAGCGGTGGTGTCTGGTGGATTAGGGTTTACGGGGGGAGGGGGTCCCATTGAATTCGCCATTGCGATTCTTTACAACAGAGAGAAATGTTGAAGTGGAGATGTTGAAGAAGAAGAAGAAGGAACAAGGTGTTTTGGGTGATGAATATTGAAAAAATAAATTAATAACAAATATTTTAAATGGATTTTTAATATTTCAAAGGAAAATCAAAAGAATATGGTAATAAGTATCTTTTACTGTATTGTTGTGAACTAGTTTCTTCTCTATCTCAATTTTGCCCTTTTTTTGTTTTTAAATAATAAAATAGTTTTAATATCAAAATTTAATTTTGTATTTGAAGGTCAAATATTCTATCTAAATAAAATAAATAAATAAATTTAGGAAGTTTAATTTATATTGCCAAAAACTATAAAAATATAATAATTTAAAACAAAAAATCAACATATTTAAAATTTTAAAATTGTGATTTCTTCTATCAAACTTCTATTTTTAATCTAACTTGTAAACTTAATATTTAGGATTTGAACAATTTTTAAGTAATTAATGACAATCAATTAAAGTCAATTTTATACATACTTTTCATGTTTATGTAAAAAGTTAAACTTAATACAACCAAATCCATCTAATCATAAACTTATGATTGTTTGACATTCATTTTGTTAAAATTAATTTACACAAATTAATGAAAAGTAAAATAGGACAATTTATGTAAAATAATAGATCAAAAATAAAAAATGTTTAAAAATTAAAAAGTAATTAGTTATTTAACATATAAAACTATTTTATACAACCAATATAAAATATTTCTATATACGAGTATTTTTCCTAAAATAGATAAACCTAAGATATATTATATATCAGAAGATAAAATTATGAAAACACTTTATTCAAAAGATAAAATTTCAAATATTTTCTAACATTATACAAAACACAAGTCATTGATAGTTTTAAGAAGGGTGTTAAACACTCTAAAAATGTAACTGGTCATCATAAAATGTGAAAAAGAGATGGATAAAGTAGTTAGGTTTGTTGTAGTGTTGAACAGATTGACATGAGACTAAAGAAAGTCTTGTAATTATTTTATCATAATAATAATAATAATAATAATAATAATAATAATAATAATAATAATAATAATAATAATAATAATAATAATAATGATAATGATAATAAGAAGAAGAATAGACAGCAGGGGTAGAATGGTTAAACCCAATAGTGTAAGGGGATGAACCTAGGATAATGTCTGTCTGCAGAAAAAAAAAATTGAATTGAAAGCTGGGAACTGAATCACCACACTCTTCTCCTACCCACCAAGCTTCAACAACTATCGCTCAATTAGAGCCTCAAAGTTCTCATCTTTTTCCTTAGTTCAGATACCCTTTTGCTTCAACAGTGCAATGGCATCAACCCCAACAACCCCACCCCACTTCTCCTCGGTTCCCCCGAGACCCTCCACCAACAACCAACGCCACCACCATAACCAGAACAGGAGCCAACACCGCCGGAACAACAACCGCAACCGCTGGACTTCTTCTTCTTCTTCCACGAGGTACTATTCACCTGCATCAAGTGCGGGTGCAGGTGTTCCCTCTGCGGCTGCCACTGCCTCAGCTGCATTTTCATCTTCCCTGAGTCCGTGGCTCGGTGGCCAGAAAACTCGGCTTGCTCCCGAGTTTTCTGGTCGGCGGTCCAATCGGAATCCGGGGAAGATGAACTCCGGCGGCCCCAGGGCCGTCCCCAACAATCAGCAGCACTCCAAGGCGGCTGAGGAGGTCCTGCATAGCCTCACTAGTGCTGGTAATGATGTTGCTGCCATAGATAGTGTGTTGCTTAATTATAGGCTTTATGTTGCTGAGGATTATGTTTATTTGCTTAAGGAGTTTGCCAATACTGGTGACCTTTTGCTAGCTACTAGGACCTATGATTTTGCCATGAGTAGGGCAACTGATAGTACTTTCATGGGGAAGTTGACCAGCAACATGATTAGGACTCTTGGTAGGTTAAAGAAGATTGAGCTTGCTCTGAATCTGTTTGAAGAGTCTAGGAGTAGAGGGTATGGAAACACTGTTTACTCCTTTTCTGCCATGATCAGTGCTCTTGGCAGGAATGATCGCTTTCAGGAGGCTGTGAGTTTGTTTAGGAGCATGGGATACTTTGGCTTGGAGCCCAATTTGGTCACATACAATGCTATTATTGATGCAGGGGCCAAAGGGGAAATTGCCTTTGAAATAGTTGTTAAGTTTTTGGAGGAGATGATAGATGCAGGTTGTTTGCCAGATCGGCTTACTTATAACTCACTTCTCAAAACTTGTGTCCCGAATGGTAGGTGGAAATTGTGTAAGGATTTGTTGTCTGAAATGGAAAGGAAAGGGATTGGGCGTGATGTGTATACTTATAATACATATGTGGATGCATTGTGTAAAGGTGGACGAATGGATCTTGCCAGGCATGCTATTGATGTGGAGATGCCTGCTATGAACATCTGGCCCAATGTTGTGACTTATAGTACTTTGATGGCTGGTTATTCTAAGGCTGAGCGCTTTGAAGATGCCCTAAATGTGTATGATGAAATGAAGCACATGTTGATTCGGTTGGATAGGGTGTCTTACAATGCACTGGTTGGACTATATGCAAATCTTGGTTGGTTTGAGGAGGCAGTGGGTAAATTTAAAGAGATGGAGAGTTGTGGAATAAAAAATGATGTAGTAACTTATAATGCATTGATAGAGGGATATGGCAGATACAACAAGTATGTTGAGGTCAGAAAATTAGCTGATGAGATGAAAGCAAGATGCATTTATCCTAATGATCTAACTTACTCGACATTGATTAAAATATACACTAAAGGTAGAATGTATGCCGAGGCAATGGATGTTTATAGAGAGTTCAAGCGAGAAGGCATGGAGACAGATGTTGTATTTTACAGTGCTCTCATTGATGCTTTATGCAAAAATGGTTTGATCAAATCTTCTTTGAGGCTGCTTGATGTGATGATAGAGAAAGGAAGTAGGCCAAATGTTGTGACTTACAACTCCATTATTGATGCCTTCAAAGTAGGACAGACACCAGCTCTGGAATGTGGGGCTGATACTTCTGTTCATGCCGATGACCTTCAAATTAAACATTCATCTTCTATTGTGGGTACCTTTCTAGATCAGAAGACTGACAAGGGGAACAATGATGAAATCATGAAGATGTTGGATCAACTTGCTGCCGAAAAAGCAGGTCTTACGAAGAAGGATAAGAGGAGCACACAAGACTATTTGTACATAGTGCAGATCTTTCGACAAATGCATGAAATGGAAATTAAACCTAATGTTGTCACATTTTCAGCCATCTTGAATGCTTGCAGGTAGCAAATAACTATCCAATATTTCTGTCTGTCTTGCACCCATTCTATTCTATATAATCACTTACATGTTACCTTAGAATAGAATAGATAAACGAAAATGGATTTCCATCAGCTTGAAATGCAAAAGGTATAACGCATTCTTTCTCCGCCTAGTAATGTAGCATTCATAATTCAGTATTGCTCACACCCATTAGTTCTGTGGCAGTGTTATTTTACATTCTACTTCTTTCTTTCAGTTTCCTTTTTTCAGTTAAAGTTACTATATATGTCTATGATTAGATATACTCTTAGGCTTGGGATTTTTTTAAAGCTTAATTTGCTATAAAGAGGGGTTTGTTGCTGTATTATGTCTTTTTTTAAATTATTATTCAAAGAATTGGCCCAATTTTCTATACTAAAGCTGTTGTTCCATTTCTCTTATTAGTAACTAGAAAGCCAGGTATTTGGCTGTGATTTATTACACTCTGTGATTGAATAACTCCTTTTATCAGCTGTATTCTGTATTTAGATTTTGACAGCTGTCATTATCACTTGATTTCTGTCAGTTATTTACAGCTATCACTGCTAGGTTGTTATAACTTAGTCAGTTACACAAGCTTCTGTAGTCTACATATAGTAAACAGAAGTTCATCACTTCTACAAACTCAGTATAATCAATATAAAGTGTTCCTTTCTCTATATTTTCCTCTCATCTTTTCTCTTAATACACTTTGTCCATTCATTTTTATCCTCCTAGATATATTGAGTGCTATTGCTTCAATCCTAAGGATTTCATACATTACCGAGTTATGAATGATGTGCTCAATGTTCTTTTACTGTTTGACACTGTTACTGTTTCCGTTTTCCTTTATTTTTTTATAGTTTGTATTATGATACTCAAATAAAAACAACCATCTATTAATTGCATTATTTGATGTGTTGGATGCAGTTGTTTGGAGACATTTCAAGATGCTTCAAAGCTATTAGACGGGCTCCGTGTGTTTGATAGCCAGGTCTATGGGGTAGCTCATGGCCTACTTATGGGGCATGGGCAAGGCATATGGGATCAGGCTCAAAGACTTTTTGATGAACTTGAGCACATGGATTCTTCAACAGCATCTGCATTTTATAATGCTCTGACTGATATGTTGTGGCATTTTGGTCAGGTAAAATTGAGTACTTAGAAATTTGCGACTTATGCATCTGTTACCTTTGTAATTTTCTACAACATGTGTTGTATTGATGTCTCATCAGTGGAATGATTAATATTAGGAGTTTTCAGTAGATGCTCCTTTTTGTTTACATTGATCTAACTTCTCCATTTTTTTCTGTTTTTATATAACAAATTGATTTTTGCATCAGAAACTTGGGGCTCAAATGGTTGTGATTGAAGGGAGAAACCGAAATGTATGGAAAGGGGGCTGGTCTGCTGAATGCTTGGATCTTCATCTTACATCTTGTGGAGCAGCCTGTGCAATGGTGCATTCATGGTTGCTTGAATTGCGTACCACTGTTTTTGGAGGCCAGAAGCCACCTCCTATATTGAGGTTTTTGCATTTTTCCCTCTTAAGATCATTGTTATTCTTTAACTAGATTGGTGAGGATTGAAGTTGTAATCATAATCTTTTGGCAGCATATTAACTGGATGGGGCAAGCATAGCAAAGTAGTGGGCAATGGTGCTTTAAGAAAGGCTGTTGAGGCACTCCTGAATGGCATTGGTGCACCCTTTCAGATAGCTGAGTGTAATTTGGGGAGGTTTATATCAGAAGGAACTGAAGTAGCTGCCTGGTTGAGACAACCCAGCACCCTGAATGTGCTACTTCTCCATGATTACATTGTTTATTCTCAACCAGTGGAGAGAAACCAAACATTTAATATACCATCTCTTGGAGCTTTGTAGTGATCAAGTTTTTAAATCAAGATCTAAATTATGAATTGCAAGGTTAATTTTGAAATTATGAATTATAATTTGTATTGCACCGTGAGAGTTAGAGAAATGAAAAATAACGTCAAATCTAAGTAAAACTGCTATTTTGGAAGGATGGAACCAAGAGAAGGAAGTAGTTAAATAAAGTGCATAGACAGATGAAGTACCTGAATAATCAAACATGGTAAATTTAGAACTGCTACTTAATTAAATTTCTTACATGAAAAATAGTGATAGAAAAACTAGCATTGTTGAATTGTGTGATTCATGTTAATATGAAATTACATCAATTCATTCAGGTACTGAGATAAATCATTTGATGTTCTTCTTAAACAAATTAATAGCTAGAAGATAATATAAATTATTATGACATTTCTCCTTAGATTAGATCGTTCAAGGTGTATCTTCCGAGTTTGGAATATATAACTGAATATAAAAGGTTTTCTTAAGGATTTTTTTAGTGTATGCAAATTGATCATTGAAGCCAATAAACACAATGCAGATTTCCATTGGCAATAACTTTTTTCTAACAAAATAATAATAATTTTCTAGTGTTTGTCTTCTCATAAAACATAGGATTAGAAGCATTGTGAATAACTTCTTAATTATTATAATCCATACTTATTTGTTGAAGTTCACAAAACTTCAGTTCTTGGATAAATTATTTAATCTTACATTCAACTTCACACTTAATAATTACATCATGTTTCTTACTTTTTAAAAAAATAATATTTTCTCCAATAGAAACACAATATTTTATGTCAATAAAAAGTACAGGTGAAAGTTTTTGAATATTTAAGATAATTAACATTAAATCAATGTAAATATTGAAATGACAGGTGAACATATAATATATCAAGTAGAAACATAAATGCAGTTTCAGTAAATGGCAGTATTGTTTTGGAACAGACACAAGAAAAATGAAAACTATAATATATCAGACTGAAAAAGATGTAGCACTTCTACGTGATGGTTTTTTATACCAGAAAACACAATGAGTACCAGTTATGATTATTCACTTTGTTATACCAATAAGAATTACAAATACTTGCCATCACCATCCATAATTATCTTGAAACTCAATAGTGCCTTCAACTAGTTCACATGCCACAAAAATTTAGCGTAAACCAGCACAACAATTTCTTGGCAGACAGAATGAAAAATATGATTGTCCAGGTATCATGAGAAAAATCAACAGGAAGACTACATAATCACGAAGTACTTTAAGAATAATATCAGAACTTGTTTTTAATAGCACAGGAAACTTTACAGAATCAACACTGAGGAAGAATACACACAACCTGGTTGCAAGAGACACAATACAATTGCTAAGTCCAGGACTTTACTTGATCTCTTGAATATAACAGGAAAAACGTAAAAAGACTTGGGCATTTACATCATTTACATACATATCAGACAAGAAGCTTCTTTACAACCCTCAGCACCAAAGGAAGAACGAAAGAAAAGAATGAAGGTGATAACTGTACAGTTGTTAGAGAGTTACTGTAACACTTTGGTTTGCTATTACCAAACATTAATAGATTACTAGCTACTTTCTTTTCCTTATCATACGAAGCATAAGTACTTGTGTTTTGACATCAGCTTCAAGACCACTTTCTAGCATTTTTTTGTAGACCTTATTTGCCAAGTCAACATTACAGCGTAAGCACAGCCCTTGAATGGCAGCGTTATAAAGAGTGGCATTTGGCATGCTCTGCTGCATAAAGAACAGATAACAGGAACGTCAAATATATGTCTTAAAACAAACTAATTCCAGACAAATATTGCTTAGAAATTTGAAAATGCCTTTTACTCACATTTAGGATTTCTTCTAAGTCTTCCCAGAGATTTCCACGAACACAGCATCTAATTATAGACAAATAAGTAAACAAGTTTGGACTGCACTTCTGGTGAACCATGTGCTTGTACACCTGCAGTGCAATTGTTGACTTCCTTGCAAGCTCACAGGTCCGGATGACAAGATTATATGACATTGTCAAATCAGTTAGTCCAGAAGCTTCCATTTGCCATAAAATTTCTATAGCTCTCTCCCACAACCCAAGCTTTGAGCAAGACATTAAAACAGTATTGTATAAGTGAATATTGAATTGAGATGTTTGATCTCCTTCAATCATCTCAAAAAGCTCAAGAGCTTTGTGATGCCTATTAGCCTTGTTAAGAGAACTTAGTAGGGCATTGAATGTATATGCATCTGGTTTAAGGTCCAATGATTTCATTGTGTTGTAGATCTGAAATGCTTGCTTGAGTTCCCCTGCTCTGCCAAGTGAGTTAATTAATGCATTGCATGCAACTAAGTTTGGCTTAAGTTCACCCTTCAACATTGTCTCAAAGACACTTAATGCGGCTTCCCATTTTCCCTCCTTAGCACATACACAGATGATAGCATTTAATATATTGCTGTCTGGTTCAAATCCATTTTGAACCATTTCACGATAAGCATAAAAAGCAAGGTCATTTTGGCCACATCGTGCAAAACTATTGATCAGTAGGCGATAAGTGACAGAGGTTCCAGCACACCCATTTTCCTTCATACTCCTCCACAACCTCTCTATTTCACTCCAATTGTCAGCATTTCTGCAGATAGATATCATGGTGTTGTAAACAATTGCATCAAAATCCTTCTCCACATCACATTCACTTTCTAGTTCTCTGAAGAATATAAGAGCTGAATCACAACCATGAGCTTTTGCATGTGCCATAAGGATCAAGCTATAAGTATGTCCTGTAGCTATCCCTTTTGCTCTTGTAAAATTGAACACTTTCAAGCAATCATCATACCACCCATTTCTCAAAAGGCTACAAACAAGAGAATTGCAAGCATGGATATTAGGAGAAAGACCAGATAATTCCATAGACCTAAAATACTCCATTGCACTTCTAATCTTGTTAGTTCTGCTAAGCACCACAATCCTATTAGACAACACACTCTCATCCATCTCCTCAAGAAAAATTGTACCATGCTCTCTCATTAGTCCCGTCGCCTCTAGAGCTGATAAAGTAGTTTCCACAGGTCTAGAATAAAGGTGTCCATCATCTTCTGCTTCTCCCCAGGGAGCCAATTCCTTCTTGGCCCCAATATATACATCTCCATTTGCTCTTCTTTCGGCATTGTTGTCAACAACATTACCATTTTGTACTCCTCCCCAGGGAGGCAATTCCTTCTTGGCCACAAAATATGCATCCCCATTTGTTATTCTTTCAACTGCATCATTTTTGTTGTAGTCAAAATCATCATCACCATCTTCTGCTTCAATTGAGGTAGGTAATTTCTTATTGGCCACAAAATAAGCACCACCATTTGCTCTCCTCTCAACATTGCCATTGCCATTGTTATTTCTGTGATCCACTTCTCCCCAGGGAGCCAATTCCTTATTGGACACAAAATATGCATTAACACCTTCTATTCCTTTATGATCACCATCATTATCATCCAATTCTGCTACTCCCCAAGGATGTAATTCCTCCTTGGACACTATAGATGTACCAAATTCTTCTCTAACTTCCATATCATCATCATCATCATCATCTTCTTCTTCTTCTTCTTTTTCTTCCAGTTCTACTTCTCCCCAAGGACACAATTCATCCTTGGACACTATAGTTGTATCAAATTGTCCTCTTTCTTCAATATCATCATCACCAACTTCCAGCTCTACTTCTCCCCAAGGAGGCAATTCCTTCTTGGACACAAAAGAGGTGGCATCAACTATTTCTCTCCCCTCATAAACAATATCATCAACACATTCTCCTTCTTGCTCCCACAAAGCAGAGTCAACAACAGCATGAACCGAGTCCCTAGGCTTCGGAGTGAACTCATGGAACCCTGTGGACCCAATTGAGTATTTCGGTTGTGAGAAGAAAACAATGCCAAGGTAGCTATCACGCGTTCGCACATAAGCTTTGGTTCGAGTAGGAGCACTAAGAAAGGGAGAATAAGAAAGCTTGAGAAGACAAGTGTGAAACTGAAACGGGACACTCAACAAAAGGGGCATATCAATATACTACTATGAAGGAATCGCCGAGAATGGAACAACAAAGCATGACCCAATATGTGAAAGGTTAAGAATTAAAAGAAAAATTGAAACTTCGAGAAATTGAGAAAGCAGAAAGCACCAGCAGCTATGTCTCTGGCAGAACTGAGAAGAAGCTTTGGATAGAGGCGTGGTTTAAGATGAACCCTTTTCATGTGAGCCGTTGGATGTGTTAGAGGTTAGATGAACGGCGATGATTGAATCTGTTTGCTTGGTTTAGTTGGAGGGTATAAAAAATTAAGGTAGTTTTTTTATACAGCAAGAACTAACGTAATTAGCTTTGATAATGAGATGTAGGACAAAGATAACCCTAAAATATATGTTTTTTTATTATTATTAATCCAATAAGAGAAATGTTATTACACTCTTTTACCCACAATTGATAAATTATTAAAAATTATCCAAAACAAAATATGAAACTTAAATTCTTAATTATTTTCTCTCTTGAGTTTGTAGTTTTAAATAAATTTTAGCTATTACAAAAAAAATGTGTTTAGAAGAGTGTTATAGGCATTTTTCAAATTTTATTGTTATTTAAAATTCAATCACAGTGGTTTTATTACAAGTAACAATGAAACATAAAAATATTTGTAAGTTTATTTTTAATGTAAGAAAATGTTTAGAAGTTTCTTCACACTACATAACTCTAGAGGTTACTTAGAAATTTAGAATTTTAAAAAAGTAATTTTAATGATATATAACCAAGAATTCATATTTTAGATAATATATAAAAGGTAAAAGTTATTTTTATTACAATTATAAAATATAGCTTTAATTTTGAAACCAACTTGTTACCTTTTTCCGTGAGCTACTCAAAATAAGTACTAATCTGGTTTTATGTGATTCAGATTTTTTTTTTTCAAAAACTTATATAAACACACTAAAATAAGATTAGAACTTAAAAGAATTAGAAGTGTCGGTTTACGTAAAGCAAAAGTGATTTTTCATGAAAAAGAAATAACTGAAACAAAACGAACACTTAATTTTGCTGACAAGCAATAACTTACGAAATTCATTTACATTTAAGCATATGGAACGCTGTTTTTACTATTGAACCGAAATCTGTCACATAATGAACATTAATTAATCATATTCAAAGCATAATTCTGTGCAGTTTAAATTCCAAGTTTCACCAAATAAAGAACCAAAACAACTCCTATTATCAAGTCTAATTTCCCCAAAACATGTCTCATTTTAGACCCACAACACCAAGAGAGTCCAAATCCAACTTTGATGAGCTTCGGTGGGTGATTCAAATACGTGATATTCTTAATGAAGTGCTTGAAGATGAAGATCAATTCCATGTGTCCATCTTCAATGTGCCTAAGCCCCTTATGGCTACTGATCCAGATTCTTATATCCCTCAGCAAGTTTCCATAGGACCTTATCATAATTGGCGTCAAGAACTCTATGAGATGGAGAGATATAAAATTGCCACAGCAAAAAGATTCCAAGAACGACTGCAAAGCCTCAAGTTTGAACACATGGTTGACCAATTGATAAAGTTAGAACATAGGATAAGAGCATGCTACCATAGGTACTTAAATTTTAATGGGGAAACATTGATGTGGATGGTGGCTATTGATGCCTCGTTTTTGCTTGAATTTCTTCAAGTTTATACCATTCAAGATGGAACAATGATGATACCAGGAGTTTCATCAAGAATGTCTCACTTCATGGATTATGCTGGGAGGAGAATTGCCCATAATGCAATCTTGAAGGACATAGTAATGCTTGAAAACCAAATTCCACTGTTTGTGTTGAGAAAGATGTTGGAGTTCAAATTCTCATCAGTAGAATTAGCAGATGACATGTTGCTTTTCATGTTGATAGGATTGTTCAAACAGCTTTCTCCTTTCAAGGTGATAGAGAAGGATTATTCAGAGATCATTATCTCAGAGTGTGCACATTTGCTAGATTTTTTGTATGCTATGATTGTGCCTAAATTGGAAGAACAATCAGATGTAGTCCAGTTAGAGGATCAACACAAAGATAATGAGGACAATGAAGAATCATTCTCGAACAATGCTAAGCAATTTCTATGTGAGGTTTGGATCTTTCTTTCAAAATTGGTTACAACATTAGTAAACTTAATAAAGAAATTCCTGCAATGTAGTAGAACCATGAAAGTTATCACTTGGTTGCCTTGGACTATAATTTCTAACCTTCCCGGAGTAGGACTTATAAAGCAACCTGTTGAATACTTATTTTTCTCCGAAGATAAAGAAGCAAGCACAGCAGAAAATGGGAATTTAAGCTCAGATAATGCCACCAACAAACCACCCTCGATGGAGGAAATTGCTATTCCTTCAGTCACAGAACTCTCAAAGTCTGGTGTTTGTTTCATGGCCACCAATGGAGACATATCAACCATTGGATTTGATGTAAAAACAGCAACACTGTACCTTCCAACAATTGGTTTAGACGTAAACAGTGAAGTGTTATTGAGAAACTTGGTTGCTTATGAAGCATCAACTGCATCAGGGTCACTGGTTTTCACCCGTTACACTGAATTGATGAATGGAATTATAGACTATGAGGAAGATGCGAAGATTCTTAGAGAAAAAGGGGTTATTTTGAACCATTTGAAGAGTGATGAAGAGGTGGCTACCCTGTGGAATGGGATGACCAAGTCCATTAAATTGACAAGGGTGCCATTCCTGGATAAAGTCATTGAAGATGTTAACCAGCATTATAATAGTAGAATGTGTATCAAAGTTTTGACATTCATGAAGCATTATGTATTTGCTTCATGGCAATTTCTAATCTTCCTTGCTGCCATCTTTCTCTTATTCTTGATGTCCTTGCAAGTGTTCTGCTCTTTCTATATCTGCAATCGCAGAAATCACGTTAGTGAGACTAAATGAATCACTTGAGGAAATTATATTTTCCCTCTTCAATATTTTAATGTCTTCTACCTTTTAATTTGAAATAAAAAACTGCTTTCAGGGACAATATGTATACTAAGTAATTCTCCAATCTACAATTCAATTTCTTCAACAATAGAAAAAGATAAAAGGGCAGGGAATATAAATGGAAGCCACAGTTTTCTCTCGTCCAATTCTTGAGATGTATACCATTTCTTTAACAAATTCATTCCTTTTCCCCCAATACAATACATACAAATGCCAACAAAGGTTTCTATTATTACATTTGAGGAAGAACAAATCAGGGAAAGGGATAGAGAGTATTGTACGATAAAAACTTTTAATTACTACAACAAATGGCAAATTACAGAGGAGGTTGGACTCATGCTGCAGACTGCAACACTTCTGAAGCACATTTGTACACAGGGTAGCTTCTCTGTTTATTCAAATCAACCCATCGGATCCTCTCAGAAAACCTGGATTTTCTAATTGACCAATAACCCTGTCAATTCAGTTCTTTTCATCTAGAATGATGGCCATCATTCGCGTGAAGTTTGGTTCTGCTTGATCAAGGCATAGGCATCACTGTATATAGCCACCACGTTAGAGAAGACAGCCAAGACTATCATAACAATAGAAAAAATCTTGTCTGATTTAGTTGCAATGTTGTAGCGGTCCCTGCATGGTTAAAATGATGGTTGGAAATACATTAATTAGGTATCAGCAAAAGCATAAACACAAAAACAATTGTAGTATACAGCACAGCTGCCTAAGTGAAAACTAATCCTTCCAAATTTCCATCATTTTTTCCCAATTATTTTGTCATGTTTTAACAAATCCACATAATTTCCTTGAATGGTACTATACATTCCACAACTAAGGCCTTGTTTGAATAAATATTTTTCAGAGAAGAAAATAGAAAGGTGAAAAATGAATTGAGTTTTTCCCATTAGTTAAAATCAACTCATACATTTAACTTTTGTTGAAGTCCTCTCATGTGACTTCTCCAAGAGTTGAAATCATGAGTTGATTTTAACTTATGAGAGAAGTATAATTCATTTTACCTTCTTAATTTCATCTCCTTTAATAAGTGCTTACAGACAAAGCCTATATAAAAACAAGGCTTAAGTGCATTTTCAGTTTGCTATGTCAGGGATCCAACAATAATCAAAATCCTGGAAGTATTAAAAACAGTAACCAACTCACCTAAGAGTGATGGCAGCTGGAAAAATGAATCCTATACAGACTGCAGCAGTTGCTCCAGTAAACTGGAAAGCATCCCAAATGCTGGGTATGAAATTTGCTCCCAGGAAGATTACACCAATAAGGGCAATAGTCAGAGATGCAAATCTGAAGTTATCCAGAACCAGAGGCCTTGATGCAGGAAAGAGGAGACCGTCTATGTTGAGCCGCAATGGATAGAAGACAACAGGGAATACAAGCATCAGGTGTGCTGCGTAGCTTATACGAACAGCATCATTGAGCACAGAACCAAAAGGGATTCCAAGATTGGTATCGAAATTGGCCAACACATCATCAAGAGTTCCTTCGCCAAACAGGAGGAAACCAAAGAAGCTTATCATTACATACACAGAAGAGCATAGAGCAAGTGCAGTTTGTACAACCCCTCGCATCTGTGATGAGTCCTCAAGCTCATTATCTATGCTGTGAACTGCAAGAAAAGGTGCACAAATACCACAACTTGTAAACTCTCTTAAAAACTAGCATATAAAAACATCAAAACAATTAAAAAAGTACAGCAAGGGAAAAAGTAAGCTTGGTACAAAGGTTTGAAAACTTGCATACCATTGTAGTGGCAGATATAGGCAGTCACAAACACAGGAACTACAGTGAATAGTTTAAAGAATGATGCCACATCTGTGGTGACTGGGAAGAGTCTGGGCATGGCAATGCCTCCACTTATAATCTTGACAACTGCAATTCCCACAGCAATGACTAGAAAAACAACTGCCAGTGCAACTGAAAGGGCAGATGTGAATCTCAATGAATCTGCAACCACAGAGTAGGCATGTAAATCCTCCAGTATTCATTTTAAAAGATGAAGCCAAATAGATCTACATAGACCACACCCATCACATGAATTGAACATTCAAAAGTTACTGCTCAAGGAATCTAATATGTTCCATCCCAAATGCAAGATTTATTATAGAATATAAGGCAACAAACAACATAAATGCTTCCAAAATTCTATTTACTTAATTTCTACCATAAAATAGATATTTTCAAAACATGACTGAACTGTAACAGAAAGCCACCACAATTAACTAGCAATTATTGGGATGCCCTACTCATCTTGAACTTACGCACCATGGTTAAGCACACATCCCAGTTATCTCAGTCATCTTCCTAACAGTGAATGACACAAATAACCATTTCTTGTTATTTCAAATAACTGAACAGCACTCACCAATTCGTTTAAAGCTCGCAAGGGGTGCAAATATGGCGAGTGTTGTAACAAGTACAACAAATGTCCGTCCTGTCCACCAGTGCACACCAAACCACCCTTCAAGGATACCATAGTGATGATCTCCACCTGAAGATGTTCCAGAGAGCACATCACCTGCATGATGAACAATACTAAACTATATTAGACAACCATACAGATCTTGCTTCTAGGCTTGATGGTCAAAGCCTAAGCCAATGATAACAATAAACATACACTCAAAACTGAGTCATACCAATTATAATCATGTAAACAATCAGCACACCAATGTTATTGATTATAACACATAACTGCACCAGAGCTTTTCCATACTTCCCAAAGGAATCCCCCATGAGACCAGCATAAGAAACAGACTTCCCTGCTCGGGTAAACCTGATCAAAAGCTCAATTGACTTCTCTGTCAACAAGGCCATGATGATGATAGCGACAAGGCCAGGCACCATCCCCAACTGTTTCAAGGTTGCAGGCAACGCCATGATTCCAGCACCAATAATTGTGGTGGATAAGTTGAAAACAGCCCCAGAAAATGAAGCTCCGTTGAAATCATCAAACCCTGCATCACTCTCCTGACCCTGACTTTTCGGCAACAAGGGTGCATTCTCATTAACCACTGCCTTGTTCTTCCTTGATCTCTTCTTCTCTGTCTTAGGTGCTAAACTACCAATCGTCATCCTCAAACCTTGGAAAGTCTCAAAGCAACCTAAAAAATCTGAAAAACAAAACCCAACATCAACAACAAAATACCATACCCAGTTACAAAATGGAAACTAAGATACAAACTTTTTGAGCAAAAACTAGTTCAGGTCAGTCAATCCAATACCTGACGAATAAAATACCCCAATTCAAGCAAATACTTTTTGAAAACCTCCGAGGGAGTTCAATCCAGAAGGGGAGAAAAGGAAATAACTTTCAAACCCAGCAACAGAGAATTTACAAACCAAGAAAATTTCAACAGGACCCAGTTGCGGAAAATCAACAAATGGGCCAGAACCCAAAATCTGCTGCTAGGAGAAGCAGAAAATCTAGCAATTCCCGAGAGATTTTGGGTTTGTGCTTGAAAGAAGCAAAGCAACCTACGACAGAGATTCGATTACGAAATTTAAGGTTGGAAATTTGCACGCAAAAGACCCCAAACGAAATGGTAAACCAATGTGAGGTTGGTGACCAATAGGCTTCAATTTATAGACGAAATTGAAGAGAAAAATAACACACGCAATCGTATTATGATTAAAATAATACTGCTATATAAGTTCATAGTACACTAATTAACATTAAAATTGATTTTTTTTAATATTAATAATGCGTACCAATTGTCTGAATTATGCATGCAATTTGGAACCATGAAATGATGTTGTGGCCAAAGTTGCTGACACATTTGATGCAGAAAAATTTAACAGCTGTGACTTACGTTAGTTTCACGAATAAAATATTGACATTATACTTAATACTCTGCAGGAAAAAAATGTGATACTCTATGTTCTAAAATATTGGGAAGAAAAAATTATCACGATGACTATAGTTTTTCCAAAAATAATTTAAATTTACTGATGTTTAAGTAGTTGTTTTTTTTTTTAATTTTTAAATCAATCATTCTATCTATATTAATCGAAGTTATTCATTTATGAAAATAATGAAATTCATTTACTAAAATTGTTTTTTAAAAAATGGTTTATTCGTAATTGTTATTAATGTATATACACACATAGCATAATATCACCCTTTTAAATAATTTTACTGTAATATTTGTTTTTTCCCCGTAAATAAATATATGACGCGAATTCAGAAAAGGTAGTAATTAATTGGAAGACAACTTGCAAAAACAGTTAATGTTTTACTAAAATATGAGTACACATGTTAATTAGTTTTATTTTTTTAGATGACTTAATTTGGAAAGTCATTATGTAAAAATAAAAAAAAAAAAAACCTCCTGTGAGTTTGTGAAACATTGATTATTTTTTAAAAGGCAACAAATATATAGATTTGGACAAAATTACGATTAATCTCTCAATTAGTATTGTGTCTCTTTTTTATTGTAAATGGTATTTGTATTAATTAATTTCTCATTATATACGAAGATAGTTCAAAAAAAATTATAAAACTATATATATTAAAAAATTCTTCAAAGTATAAAACAAACAACAAAATTAAGAAATAAACATGTTTCCATGTTAAAAGAAGGGAAAAGAATTGGTGTCTTCATTTATTTTGAGTGAAATTACGGAATATAATGATTTTTACATTAATTAAAAATTAATTAAGCTTCTCATCTTATTCCTTTTATTTATATTTCACATTCTTAAATTAATTAAAATTTATCATCAACAAAACATTAATTAATGACATCTTAAATTTCACTACATATATACATATCAAGTTAATATTAACTTAAAATAAAATCGTGAACTAGTTTTTAAATATTTTATTTATTTAATTTAAAACATTATATAGCTTTTTAGCTGATTTTTCCTTTTTCCTTTTTCCTTTTCCTAACATTATCTACATTAAGAAAGGTGGTGAGAGTTTGGATTTTAGGTATTTACATATTTATATGCCAGCTGGATTTCCTGCTGATATTTTCAGCAAAGAAAATGGAAGGGTTTGCGATGATTTTGGTTTCAACTCTAAATAAAAATTAAAAACAAACATATAATATTTCGAAAATAGAAAATTTTAGTCTCGCAAGTTGTGCAAGTTGAGAAACGTGTCAATAAAAAGAGGGAAAAATATATGCAGATATTTTCTGGTCACTGGTCTAAGTCGCGAATCGATAAATAATCTTATGTACGAAAATTATTTTATATAATATTACAAAATAAAATGACTTGTAGCAAATGATAATTGAAATTGGTTATGGTACGTTTCTTAAATAGATTCATTTGATTCTTCAAAATCATCATCACCAAGGTGGCTAGTACTTTGGTACAACTCATGTCGTTTTCTTCTGTTCTGTTGGTATTCTAAAAGGAATCAATTACAAAAACTAATCCCTTTTTGTATAGATATAATTTGCAATTAAAAGTGCTAAAAACTTCGTTTATAAAATAAATTAAATAACAACAACAAAATGGGAGAGTTTTGAATTTGCAAAATTCTAATAATTTTTTTTTATTTATATTGACTTGTTTATTATAGGTTTAACAGTATTTTTTGTTCCATTTTTATTATAACGATTTTTTAAATTTTATTTTATTATCTCGAATGTTATATGTTACTTTTTAAAGCAAGTGAGTCAGGAAAATACTTTTTAATAAATTGATTTTAACAATGGTGCGGGTACATCAAATTAAAAATTTAATTTAATATAATTCAAATAATATTTTAAAAATATTAATACATACATATATATATATATATATATTTGACATTTTAAAAAATAAATTTAAATAAGTTAGATCATAAAATATAAATTTTTAAAGAATATTTTTCAAACTAATTTCAATTTTATATGTCTAAATAGAAAAATACATGTATATAAAATCAAATTGTTTTACCAATAAAATTTGTTAAAGTATTAAATAAAATTTATTAATGATGATTAGAGAATATCAGATATCACGTGTTAAGCACACCATACTACTCATTCTTCACGCGTATCTATCAAATATATTCATTTAATGTCTGTTATGGATTTTATCATGCATATTTATTACATAAATAAGGAATAATACATTATTAATTAAAGTTACTTGTTTAATTCAACTATAAGATCCAATTGCGCACATATTTATTACATGAATAAGGAATAATACATTATTAATTAAAGTTAACTTATTGACAAAAGGAAAACATGTAGTGATGGAGTCATTGTTATTACTATATATTTAATATTTTAATATAAAGAGTTATATTGATTATTTAAGACTAAACAAATAACATGAAACAAGCATGACAAAATTGAAAGATTTATAGATGTTGAGAAAGAAAAAAAAAATATTAAACCTTTATTTATTTATTTATTTGTTCTTGACCAACGCCACTAAAACATTTGAAGAAAGTGAAAAGTGTGAGCCGCGGAAAACGGTGCATTTTAGTGATTGAAGAATGAGGTATGTGTGATAGTGAATAGGGCCTCAAACGACCTTTCGTTGCACAATGGGCTAATGGCCCACACATGTCTGCGTCAAAAAGAAAACATGGGCCCATCACACCGACCAGTTCATTCAATTGAAACGGTTCAATTTTTCTAACCTGTCAACTCCCCCACCACTTTTGTACTCTACCCTATTCTCTTTCTTTTTTTCTTAAACACGCTATTTTTATTTTATTTCTTAAACTACTCTCAAAGCAAAACATTATTGAATTAATGAAAATAATGTTTTACGCCCAGTTATTAAATAATATAAGCGCCGGTACTTTTTAAAATAAGATATGATGATAATTCGTAAAAATAAAATTTTTATAATTGATTTATACGTGTATCCACTTTTTTATCATGTCAATTTAATTGGTCATGCTCTAAAATATATTTATATTGTCTTTTAACTTCTTTGGTTGTTTAATGGGAAAGAAACAAACAAACAAGATAGAGAAGTGCTTTGTAATGTAAAATGATTAATGAGCATGTATTTGAATTTGAAGTCCTTGCAATTGCAGCCACGAGTTTATGATAAAATAATTTGGTATCATTGTTTAGTTAAAGTTAATTTTACTATGATGTTAGATCTGTGTGCGTGCTGATTAAGAACTCAATAATTAGTTAACATTCAAATGAAGATATTTTTACTATAATATTAATTTTAGGATTGACGTCTTAGAAAGATACAGATTATGTATCAGTTTTTATTATCTAGTGAATGAGGGCAAACTGAGTTATATTCATCTTCTTTTCTTTAAGAAAATTTTCTTTATTTTTTATGAATTTTAAGTAATTTTTTAATTTGTTCCATAACTTGTTATTTTTAAAAGTTTATTTCTTGTCAGTTTTCTTAGTTTGTCTATATTATTATTATTATTATTATTTTAGCTTATTTATTTCCTTCTTATCTTACCTTTATTTTTCAAACCTTTTATGTTTTGCTTTCAATACATTTATATATATTTTTTTTTAATTTTAACTATCTTTTTTAGTAATACACTTAGTGAGTGTCATTTGTTAGTTTTTCTAGTTTTGTGTCTTTAATTTTTGTTTTTTATACGTAAAAAAAATTGTCAATACCGTTATCATATTTTTCAATTTCTTTAGCAAAAGTCAATATTGTGATGCAATTCAAATCTTCTAAAAGAAGTGTAGAGAAAAAGATGAAAATATAAGACTTTTAATTTATTTCACACACTTATTTTATTAAAAAAAACACAAGTCTTTACAGAAAATCCAAGTTAATATGTTTTCATACTATCTTCTTGTGAAAAAATGTTTTTAAGTGAATTTGTGTTATTTCGTGTTAAAAGCATATTTACATTTTCTATTGATGACTTTCTGAAACAATATTTTTTGAAACCAATAAACGTCAATGAATGTAAATTTGTAATTTAGGTCCTAATTTCACATACTTTAAACTATTTTAATTTTCTCATTACTTTGATTTTGTTTGATTGATGATAAATGTCTAATTAATTCAAATTAGTGCTTAGGTCACACAACACATTGGACCATTCTAAGAATTATTTTCTACTGGTTTGTCATGGCGGGCCTTTGGAGACAAAAATGATTTAGTGTGATTTTCTAATATTTCATTTGTTTTTTTTTATACAAATTCATCCTTTTAATAAAATATTTCAATAAATGGTATGCAAAGTTGGCACGCCTCTTCACTAGATTCGTTTAATGTTAATTCATTCTATAACATCTCACAAGAATAACGAGTTATTAAAATATTATACAATATACATCTTGGTAAAATACAAATACAATCAATTATATTATTTATCCTCAAACAATGTATATAGAGTTATGAATTTTGTTAGTGAAACTTTGATTAATACTATAGAAAACATATTATATTTTATTGCAAAATTGCATCATTTTTATCCTTTTACTTTTTAAAGAAAATATAATTTTGATGTAATCTTCATTTTACATATTTAGTTTTTATATCTTAGTTAATGAAGATATTTCTTCATATAACCTTAAATAGATATAACATGTTTAAAGTTTAATTAAAAAGAATGAAAATACACGTGGGTAACATAAAATTGCAAATTTTAAAAATTTGAGAACTATAATCACAAAAATAGAGAAACAAATATGTAAATAAAAAATAAAACAACAATAAAATTATAATTTACCTGTATTATTTATTTATTTTTATTTTCAAAATCTGTTATTAATAATATTTCATCAATTTAAGTTTAATTAGTTAGACTTGTTTAAAAAGGTAAATGAAAAAAAAAATGTAGAAATAGTTCTTTGTAAAATGACACAGGAGTGATGTTTGAAATTATATTAGAGTTAGATAATGGATTATAAATTGTATAATACTGTATTGAATTTTTACTAAAGTTCTTTTAGTTATTTGTATGTTTTGTGCAACACAATGCATTTTAAGTAGATTTATTAGGTAGTTTGCTTGACCAAGTCTACTTAGTTAGATGAGAATAGTTAGCATTCTCAATTCATAATATAAGTAATATTATATAAATAGTTTTGGCTAATTAGTTTTTGTATTCTTTTTAGGAAAACTCTTTTTAGGTTCTTAAAAACAACTATTGATTATTCTATATTTGGATTTCTCAATTCAAATATACAAACATATAGTTATCAAGTTTGTTTATTTGGTAAATATACTAAGTAGTGTATTTAGAATATTATTTTTTAAAATAAATAAAAATTATTATATTTTTATTAACATAATAATTTTTCTGTATTTATATTTTTAGTAAATTCTATTGTGATTCTTTAATTAACTAAGACAAGTTAAGCATATCTATAATTTAATGATGGATGGCACATTGCATTTATAAAACATTGATTTGAAATCTATAGATACATTTGGATACTAAATCTGAGTATTTTCTTTTTTTAATTAGAAAACTTTTCAAACATTTCTAATTTTTTTTTATAGAAAACCCAACATTACTTAATTATAACAGTCACTTGCTTAGCAAATGCCTAATTAGAATTGATCTGTGATGGCAACTCCAAACTGGACAATTTGTTTACCAGTTATGTTCTTTTGTTGACAGCAGACAAATGGCAAAGTAAGATGGAAAGAAATAAATCAAAATATTTTTTTATAAGTTAAAATTAAGTAAAATAAGAATTCAGGTAACTTATACTAAAAAATTCTAAAAAAGTAATTTTAATTAATAAAAGATATTTATTTATTTTTTCGCTGTTGGCAAAACAAGAAAAAATTTCAGGGTCCTTGATTTTTTTTCATTTGGAAAACCACAGGTATCCTTTGAACCTTTACTTGAAGCAATTTAGTTGTGAATAATTCCTTAAAAAAGGAAAAAAAAAGTTTGCCCAAATTAGTCTTTAACACAAAAAAATACCTTGCCACTAGGTTTCCTGGTTTGGTCAGTGAACTAAAAAAAGGTGCAAAGTAGGAACTTTTCGTGGTGTCACTGTGAGGGGCAAGTGTTTGGTTTTGTGGTTAGGATGCAACTGTATCTGTTATCGGAAATCAACAATTGAGGTATCCAAACCGACCCTTCTTGTTTTCTTAAAATTTCTCGGTTCTCAATTGGTATGGCTTCATTCCTTTTTCTCAACTATGGCAAAAATTCTAATAGTTTCTTCAAAACTAGCATTCTCCATTCATTTCTGTTATCCCTTTTTAATTTTCAAATTCTATCCCCCAGGTGGCTCCAATGGATTATATTCAATTTTGTGGCTTAAATATATGATCTTTTTGAATTTTAATAATTGGGTTCTGTACCAGGTTACAGAACAACAAGTGCTGAAGTGTTAGATTAGAACAATGGACACTCAAAGTGCTAAAGACACAGTTGATATTGATCTTGGAGGAGTTTCTCCCAGTGGAGAAGCAACCGAGGATCTGGGTGATGACATAGTAACACTGCCCGATGGGCTGGAACTGAATTTGGCATGTTTCTCTGAGAAAGTTGCAAACTTGAGCAATTTTGTGATGCACTTGGAAACTCTCGGGGTTGAATTGGAGGGCTTTGTTTTGGACAGAGAAGACAATGATGTGGGTGTGGGTTGTGTTGGGAAGTTTCTTGAGTTTGACCTGTTATGTGGGGTGTTGGGTTCTGAGGTTGTGCAATTGGATAGGTTCTTGGACACCCTTCATGCTGAGATTGCTGATGCTGGGGAGAGGGTGGTCTCTTGCAAGCTCAGGCAAGACAATTTGCTTGATTCCGAGCAATGTTTGAAGCAGTCTGAGGAGCAGTTTTCAGAGATTAAGAAACTGTTTGCTAGTTTTGAGAGAACTTTGTCTTCTTATAAATGGGGAGGAAATGGTATGTGTAGAATCTCATTGATTGATTCAGTTATGTAGGTTTTATTTTTGGTGGCACATTGATTGCCTGGTGTTATTTATTTCATGATTTTGTCGTTTTCTTTAAGTTGTAAGAAAAGGGTTTTTCCAAGAAATCTTTGTCTGTCCCATCATATTTTGCTGGAGGGGGGTCCACTGCCATTTTCACGTGAAACTGTTTGTGTAATGAAGTGGGAACTCCTCGTGCATTAATGGATTTCCTCTTTTATTGCCAGAAAAAATTGTGAAGGAAATTGGAGTTGCTGGCTCAAGATTGCTGACTCATGATGAATGTGTGATCAATAAGAATATCTTTGTCAAAGTAATTCTCCATTTCTGATAAATGTTTTTTACCTTTTCTGTACGACAGCAGGCAATATTGAAGATGGTGAAATTATCCTAGAGGATGATGAATCTTTAAATGTAAGCCCAGTAATAACCATGCACACAACTGAGGAACAAAGACTTGTTCTGAGGATGCTAGAGAAATCTTTAGCAAATGAAATGGATCTTGAGAAGAATTTCTTTGACTCAAAGCAAATTCAAGAAAATCTCAAACAAAGGATGGCTTCTTTAGAACAAAAGCTAAGTCTCGTGGAGGAAGAAGCAACTGATGTTTGGGAAAGATGGCTTGAGGCAGATAATACACGTGAGATACTGACAGGAATTTCAAAAGAGCTGCTGGGTAAACTCCAGATTTCTCAGTTCAATTTGAATGGTTTAAGTCAGCGTGAATCATTGCTCAGAGCTAAGCTTGAAACTCCTCTTGAACAATTGAAAGAGAGGGATGTTACTTCAGACAAGATTGAACAATTGAATGGTAAACTAGTTCTTGCCAATTCTGAGGTTGTCACTTTAAGGGACAAGGTGTGTTCACTTGAGAAGCAGCTAAAAGAATCTGAAAGCCAGCTAACCAATGTGCAAGCATCTGCTGATGAATATCAGAAACAGTATACTGTTTTGTGTTCTGAAGTGAGAGAGACTGAAGGCATTATTGTTGAATTGAAAGAAAATATATCTAATGGTGAAAGTCGGGCTACCACTGCAGAAGCACATTGTAAGTTATTGGCAGAGGCTAATGATGAGCTCCACAGGAAGATAGCTCTTTTGACAGATAGTGATGGCAAATCTGAAAGGGTAGAGTCACTTGAGAGGCGGCTAAGGGAATCTGATTCACTGCTGCAGCATGCTGTAGCATCTGCTGAAGCTAGTCTAGAGAAGCAAAGTATGTTGTATTCCACAATTAAAGATATGGAGCAAGTGATAAAGGATCTTAAGTCAAAGGTCTCTAAGGCGGAGAGCCGGGCTGACAGTGCAGAGGAGAAATGCATCATATTATCTGAATCTTATACTGATTTAAACGAGGAACTAAGCTTCTTGAGGAGCAGATTGCACTGCTTGGAAGGATCACTACACCAAGTGGAGGAAGCAAAAGTGGCATCCGCAAAGGATATTGGAAAGCAGACGAAAGTTTTCAGAAGTTTGGTCATGCAGCTAGCTGTTGAGAGAGAGCGTCTTAATAAGCAGGTAAAGATCAGGTTTTTGAAAGGCTACGAAATAACAAAACCGTCTGGATCTGAGAAGGAATATATTGTTTATAGGCTTCTAGGTCTTTAGTCTGCATGATATTACGTTTAAGTGTTTCTTGCTCATTTATCAACAGAAACAGTTAGGATTTCAACTGAATTCAATTGATTTGCATTGTATAATAACTGGGTTTGTATGAATATAACTATGTTTGAAAGTATGTGATGCTTTGATTTTTGGTCAGTTTGTGAATAACAATTGAACAACTGAAGAAGCATGACCCTTTGTCCAGTCCTTTAGTTTTCCACTTAAGCCTTAAATTTGTACTAGTAATATCTTATTCATGAATAGACTTGTTCCCATTTTCTTTTTTTTTTTTTTAAATTTATACATAGGAGAAACTTAATTGAAAAGTAGTTTACTTGACCATTGGGATGCATTTTTTTTTTCAAAATCATTTAAGTCACTTTGATTGAAGGGGTAGTTAAAAAGAAAAAAAAAAAAACTCAAAGCAGAGGGACCTCGAAACAAATCTGATTGAAAATGTTGAATCATGTGTTGAAATGTGAGGTATTCGAAAGGGAAAATCTTTTGGTATTGAGAACTCAATCTTAGCAAAATGTATAATGGATTTGTTGTGGGCTTTACTATACCAGTTTATGGGTTAGTTGAAATTGTTGTACTTTGTCTGCAGCTGTCTTCCTTAGCAAGTGAGAACAAAATATTGGTTGTGAAGCTAAAGCAGACAAATAAGTATCCTCAAGAAGTTAGTGTGACTTTAACAACTGATCACCAGGTTGGTACTTTTGACTTTATTAAATTCTTGTGTTTTTATTTTTTTGCATATGGTTGATGTTAAAAAATCTCCTGAGCAAGTCAACTTAAAAGATTAGCTTTTCTTAAAAAAGCATTTTCGAAAAGGGTTTTCTGGATAACAGTTGGCTGCTTGAAAAAACTACGATAGGAGAAATTCACCTGCTTTCTCAGGGAAACAAATGTCAAATAAAACTATTTTCAAAAGCATAATTTCGATAGGAAAAAAAAAAACGATTTTGCTGAAGTAATGATTATTTTTATAGTATGAAGTCGGCTTTGGGGATCAGTGGTGGGTGGATTTACTGGTTCTTGGGTCGTACTACTATTACTTCTACAAGGCTTTAGCAATATTATGTATATGAATCTGGTGTGTGCTGGAGTGATTTATTTATTGGTATGTAGGAGCTAGCAGTTTATAGTCCTTTTTTGGTTGTTGTTGGCGGGGTGATTGGCAATTATTTTTCATCCAATGTAAAAGGGATGTGAAATCTTTAAAACATGCCAAAATGATTTCTCGCTATTTATAAGAAATATACACTGATAACGGGTGTGTGTGTGAAAATTTATGGCTCTATTTGTGGGTGGGTTGGAAGATCAGGGGAGTATTTCTGCCGGTGACTGTACTTGTTTGAAAATACTAGTTTATATTAAAAACACCCTTTTAATGTTGACTTATATTTGATTTTAAGATGTGGTGGTAGGATATGTCAAATTGCTGTTGATACCATTACTATTGGCTTTTATAGGGAATCTACTTTTTCTAAGATAAAAAATGTTACTTCTTTCTGTTTGTTTAGACTTCCTCTGCAACACTGCGTAGATAGAAAATAAATACAATACACATTATGATATTATATATACATATTTTTTTTATCGGCACTTGGTTTGCACCTGGTTCTTGGTTGCATTCTGATCCAAAGAGAGAGACTTGGACACTGAAATGTCATTAGATCTCGGATTAGTTCACTTCTAGTTTCTATTTTTTCCACTTACCGTATTTAATATGTTTTGGAGGGAACTATATTATCTTATCTTATGTTACATACATTAAAAGAGTAATTTAGCATTTAATCATTATTGTAAAGCTACTTTCTGAAGTTTATAACAAGTTCACAGATATGAGGACTTGGATAAAAGATGATATAAACATTTAAAATAATTAAAGCACGTAGAAGAATAATGTCAACAGATCAAAGTTCTAATCGTTGCTCCTATTTTCCTTATCCAGGTGGACAGGACTTGGAAAAATTCATCCACAAATGATAATGAAGTAAAGTTTGCAGATACTCTGCCAGATGCTGATACTGTGAGGAGAATAGATGCAGGAGTTCTTAATTTTAGGCACTTACTCATGTTATCAGTGCTTGTCTTGCTGTTTTCAGCCGTGACTTATCTGAATGTCGATGCCAATTTTTAAATGAATAATCAGATTTCCCCCCCTTGCTTTTGGGATCTAGGAGGGGAATAATGAGGGGTGGAGGGATGGAACCCTAACCTTAAATCCCCGGGTCAGTTTAGGTTACAGGCCATTGACAGTGTAGGTTTTAGGGCAAGTTGTTGTGTAATAATCAAGTTTTGTACTAACGGAGAAAATGATTATGGTTGATATGATCCGCTCTCTTGTAACTAGTTTTGAGATTATACTTGGTATAAGCATATGATGGACTATTTTTCTTAAATAACTTCTGGATCCTTTTCTCTTTGGCTAGTGGGGTATGCTAAGAGTTGTGGATTACGTTGAGTCTAACAGAAGATATTAGTTATCTTTAATCTGACTCATCAATATTTGAATTCGTGTTAGAAAAGGTATTTACTTCATTTTCTCAACGCGTAAAAAAACATTAACAGTAAAACAAGTGGTTCTAATTTGAGGTCTTACGAAGAGAAATTGTAATTTACCATTAGCAACTCTGCACTCGACGTAAAGTTTTACCCACCCGAGCGAAGTTTAACTTAGATAAAACAAGCATATTTGAACTGCTGTTGCTTTAGATAATATGCAGATGCAAATCGAGAGGGAAACCGGTTTACATATTTGAACTGGTTAAAATAGCGCCTAGTCATACTAAATGTATTGTTAATATACAGGAATAGGGTTGATCAGAATGATAAGAACATGGTATTATATATATATATATATATAAAGAGAGAGAGAGAGAGAACACTGAACAAAATTATGAACTTATTCTATTTGCAAGTCGTTAATGTCTGTGCTAGAACACTGCATGATCTGTTAAGTTACAAGTATAGCCAGACAGTATCAGTGGAAAAAGTTTCATCCACTTAAAAGGAGTACCGAGTTACATCTTCCCACCAGTCTCGTACTCACTGATGGTTGCGTGAATCTGTTCATAATGATCTCATGGTTTGAGAATGTGTATCTGGTTTATGAATCAAGTGAAGAGCATCCGAGGTCTCTAATCACATTTTATTTCCTTAGATTTAGATTATCACATGCTTAGAACCTCTCCCTATCAAATTCAATTGTGTACTTGTCTCAACGAATATGAATGAATGACGAATATATGTTTGAGGGGATTAGAATGCTGGATAAACTCACCAAACTCTTGATGTCCCTGAAGAGGCCAGCAACTATAGCCACCAGAGCCAAGTTGAGGGTCTAATTAGCCCAGAACACTATCCAATGCAGGGGAACATGGACCACTCTCAGCATGTGAAACAGCACAACACAAGCACCACGAGTGTAGAGGAATCTCCATTAAGCCATTGTAAGCAGCATTTGAAATCTTTCCTACATTACTATCTCACACTACAACCGGTAGCTTTGAGCCCCTCATAAGGATCCTGTTCTTCCACTTCCTCATCAAGAAAGAAATCAATATCTGGAACATACCCAGCCCACTTCATCTCGTCCACAAGCAAATTAGTTTGCTCATATATCTCTTCAGATCTTGGATGTGCTTTGTCTCCAACAAGAAATGTGTGTACCTCATCTCTTACCTCAATCCAGCTACAGCCCGGCTCCTTCTTTAACTTACAGTTCTTCATTATACTTCTTATTTTTGCAACCTCACTCCACATCCCTGCGTTAGCATATACATTAGATAAAAGAACATATGCTGAAGAATCTTGAGGGTCTAACTGCAATAAATAATTGGCTGCTTTTTCTGCAACTTCTATATTCCCTTGCATCTTGCAATTACTGAGCAAAGTTCTCCATATTACATCATCAGCCTCAAAAGGCATGCTTTCAATAAGCTTTAAAGCTTCATTTACTTGGCCTAACCTCCCTAATAGATCTACCATACATGAATAATGCTCCATATGGGGATCTAAACCATACTGACTTTGCATTTTCTCAAAGTAGTGTAGCCCTCTGTCCACATAACCCATATGTGCACAAGCTCTAAGGACTGAAATGAAAACTGTATGATTTGGTTTCACATTCAAAAGCTGCATCTCCTCGAATAATTTAATGGCTTCTTCTCCAAGACCATGGTATGCATATGCACAAATCATGGCGCTCCAAGTCACATAATCCCGCTTTGGTGCCTTCTCAAACATTAGCCTGGAATCCTGCATATTTCCACACTTTGAATACATGTCTACAAGTGTGCTGGCAATATACACATCTGAATGCAACTGTAACTTTAAAATTTGAGCATGAATCTGCTTTCCCAGTTCCACGGTGGCCATATTAGCACAAATATCAAGAACTGTAGCATATGTAAAGTTGTCAGGTATTACACCCATTTCCAGCATCCGAGAAAAATATATCTGAGCATTTTCACTTTGCTTTTGTGACGAGAATCCTGAGATGATCGAATTCCACGAAACAGTTGTTTGCTCTTCCAGTCTGTCGTGGATCTTTTCTGCCTCCATTAACATTCCACACTTGCTATACATATCAACAAGAGCACTTCCTACAAACCAGTCTAACCCCATCCCAGACTTAATAATTCTTCCATGGATCTCCATACCATTGTTTAAAGCTTGCTGACCAGCACATGCCTTTACAACACTACCATAAGTAAAATCATCAGGTTCCATTTTTGATCGCTGCATTGAAACAAAGAGTGAAAGTGTTTTTTCTATTTCTTTATTTTGCTCATGAGCTGCAATGATTGCATTCCAGGACACAGCATCCCTTCTCTCCATCTCGTCAAATATTAAACAAGCTTCCATCAGAGCTCCACACTTGCCATACATGTCTAAAATTGTATTCGCAACACAAATATTAAACTCTAAACCACATTTGGCTGCTAATCCATGTAGCTGGATTCCCTCCTGATGGCCTTTGATCACTGAACAAGCAGTCAAAGCACCAGACAAACTAATGTCGTCAAAGCCAAGATAAGTCTTCTGTAAAAACTGAAAAATCTCTAAAGCCTTAAAACCTTGATCTTGCCGAGCATATCCAACAATAATGGCATTGTAAGATTGCCGAGGAGGATTAGGCAACATGTTAAATACCTTCCAGGCATCAGACATTCTGCCACATTTTGCGTACATGTCCAATGTTGCAGTTCCAACTATACCGTCATATCCAAAATCAGACTTTAGAGCGTGAGCATGCATCTGCGTACCCAATTTAAATGCAGATAATCCCGCACATGATCTGAATATACTAGCATAGGTTGATTGACTCACCCCCACACCTACTTTCAGCAAATCCTTAAACAGTTTTAGTCCCTCAATAAACCGATCATTCTGAACATAGCCCGCAATTACAGCACTCCAGCAAACCAAATTTCTCACTGGCATTTCACGGAAAACCTTAAAAGCATCATCCAGTTTCTTAAATTTTGAGTACATATCTACTAGAGCACTACCTGTCACCACATCATTCTCAAAACCCATCTGAATTGCAAGGCAGTGCACCTGAAGCCCTAAACCATAGTCTTCAATACCTGAACAGGCTTTCAGAACAACAGCAAATGAAGCATAGTCGTGTGTGATTTTTAGTGATCTCATCTTGGCAAAAATTTCAATGGACTTGCGATTAGCACCATTATGCAAATAACAAGAGAGCAAAGAATTCCACGAAACGACATCTCTTTCAGGCATTGTGTCAAATAAAGACTGCGCAAGCCCCATGTTCCCAACTCCAGCATACCCAAATATCATAGTATTCCAAGAGATTACATCCCTTTCAGGCATTCTGTCAAACACATTGAATGCATATCCCATATTGGAACCTTTGCAATATAATTGAATTAAGCAGTTGGCAACATAGATGTTAGGCACAAAACCAGTTGCAATCATCTGGGCATGAGCTTGTTTGCCAGGATTTAGAGCTTTAAAATTGGAACATTTTTGGAAAACATGGGAAAATGATAATTTCTTGGTTGGGTTCATTTGGGTTGAGGAAAGAGTACAAAATGCATAAGGTGGCAGGATTTTGATGAGTGATTTGAGCCTTGCAAGACAAAGGCCACAAAACACAGTACGCTGTAACATCTACTTACTAGTGTAATAGTACTATGCATGAGTTCGCGGGATTTTCACACTTCAAAACAAAAAAAGATGAATCGGTTCCTCTCATATTTTGATTATATTTCCGTGTTTTTATAAGAGATCACTCTTCCAAAATAAAACATATTAGGCCAAAGAAAAGAGGATTATCACCCTTCACCAAAATATTGTAATTTAATAATACTTTTTTTTTCTTTCAATATTTAAATACTAACGTGCGCAAAAAGGTGAAAAAAATTAACGTTCTGTTTAATTTAAAAAGTATTTTTTTTATTTTTCATTTTTTGTTAGTGTTTTACTTATTTTTTATTGTAATAATAATATATCACAATTTTTTCATTTTAATTTTTAATGATTTATACAATATTTATAAAAGTAACAAAAAAGGAAATAAATAAAATAAATAATAATTTCATATTTTTTAGAACAAAGAAATATTTGTTCAAAACAAACAACACTAAATATTCTCGTGTTCTTTGAGAGCGTAAAAAAAAAGTAAACTTAGAAAATGCTTACTTGATTTCTCAATACTAAATTAATGATGCTCGATTAATAAAAAAAAATATTATACAAAGATTATCATAATACTTAAATACATTACCTCGCGTATTCATATCTAATTATCAAGTGGACGATAAGACATTCTTTCATTTGTTTTGTCTTAGATTTTTGTCAAAATTAGTTAAAAAGAAAATTTGGTTAGTAATTAAAAGTTGGTGATGAAAAATGTTAAATTAGCCTTATTAAATTATACATGTTCAGAAAAATTATAAGTTAAAATAATTTATCATTGCAAATGACTCAACTAAACATGTGTCTATGGTATTTTATATAAATTTTACTAATAAAATATATTTTGAGGATATTTTAATTATTTTACTCAGTATATATTACTTCTAATATTGCTATCTATTTTTCATATTATATATTTACTATTAAATTTATGTATTAAGATATTTCCATTCCAAATTTAAAATAAATTAAAAACAACGTATTTTTACCTCGACATAAAGTAATTAAAATAAAGTAATAATAAATTTAAAATATACAAAGTAACATAGAAGATATTTAAAAATAATAAAAATTAATCAAATATGTAATCTATCAGTATTGATGCATTTAACTATAATATTTAAATAATAAGTATTATATAACAATAATCTTATCAATGTTTTGATATTGATGTTTTTTAAATATTATATTGTATGATATGAACAAATTTAAATCTATTCTAATTTGGATATAATTATCATCTGGAAACTAAGGAAATTACATAATTATTCTAGATTAGATATTCCAGATGGAAGGTAAAATATTAATATATTAATGAGATACTTAAAATTGCTAATTGATCAGCATATTTCTTTTATAGTAAGATTAAGGATATGTTTGAATTTTTTTCTGTCAATATTTTTGTTAGAGAAAAAAACTCCATAAAATATAATTAGTTTAGGTATAAGTTAATTTATAGAAATCATCTCATATAACTTATGTAAACTTTTATTTTAAATTTGTGTATAGGTTAATTTTAGTTTATGACAACTATTTTTATATATTTTTAGAAATATTTATAAAAAAACTTGTCCATCCTAAATATAGTATAGAAAATATGAGTTATTATAAACAACATATTCTTGTTAATTAAACACGTAGAATAATCTTTTTACTATCTTTATATTTAACCAATGCTTGTAAATAGTAAAAAAAAACAATGTTTGTAAATAGTAAAAGAGAACGTAGGTATATAATTTTACTCTTAGTTTATGTATTTCTTTAAATGTTTTTTCACTTTCCAATACCATTTAACACTCCACCAAATTGATGGATTAAGGTTTTTTTTTCTCTAGTCAATTTTTTTACAAAATTCCTAAAATACAAAAAAAATATTTTTATTTTAGATAAATTGTATTAAGTTGATACGATTTTATTATTATTACGAAAAAGTAATAAAATCGTGTCATCATGACATGATTTTAAAAATTGAATTGATATCGGTCATATCAATATATAATTTTAGTATATGATTTCAGTCTAATAAAATTGAACTGAAACGGTGTGACATCAATACAATTTCAGAATAACTGAAATAATATTATCATTATGGCACGATTTTCGTTATAAATAAAATAAAATCGTGTTATAATGATACGATTTCTTAATAATAAAATCATACAAACTTATCACGATTTATCCATAGAAGAAATTATAAAAAAAATTTGTTCATTCTAAGAATTTTGTAAAAAATTATCCCAGAATGAAAAAATAAAAACCATTGATCTCACATAATTTATAGTTAAAGTGCTTCTATTTGAATACTTTGCCAAATTAGTTTCATTGTTATATTGCTAACAAAATATCACATCTAAACCGTATAAATACCATTTCCAAGATAGTGCAAGTGTTTTATAATGTTGAAACATAGAGCGGAGGAAGAATTAATGATGGAGAAAAACAATAAAAATAAATAAAAGAATGTTACTATTTGAATAGAATAGAATTGCGGAGATTTAATAAAAAACAAGTGAGTCCAAGAAACAAATTTCCAAACAGATCAGACTGCAATTCTACTTGAGATTCGAGTGCCTGGCTCAATTTAATTATGTGTTCCACTAAGTTGATTAGGCCTTTATTATTGTTTGGTTTTAATTAATAGTCAATTTCTCTTTTTATTTCTTTTCAATCAAACATCAATTTGTCATTTTTTTTTTTCACTTACCTACTTTCTCTCCTTTTTATTTGCCTCTTCATTAAGTAAACACTTTTAACAGATTAACACCCAGATAAAGTTTGGAGTAGTTTTTTTTAATTATTATTCTTGTGGCAGATTTTTTTTCCAATACGACTTAATCCACCCGTGATCATTTGATACTTTATGTAAATGTCAAAAATCCCGTTTTGAATAAATATAAAAATCTTTTAATAATATATAAATAAATGTAAATTTTATCTTATAAATGGATTTTTTTATGATTAAGTTGAATTAAAAATTACTTTTTAATAAAGTATAAGATATTTTAAAGCCTATAAAAAAATTTTGTTGGTTTTGGATACATTTTATTTGAAACTATTAAAATAATGTTGTTGGGTTTCCGATACATTTTTTTTTTAGACGCTTCACATTATTTATAAAAGTCAATGATACGATTTGATGAGTTTGATTAGTATTTAGTGGAGGAATCCTTGACCCACACACAATACAATTAATAAATAATATCATCTTCAAATTTAATTAAAAAAATAAGACAAAGGAAAACCTTAGTTTATAGAAATTGTCATATGTTGTCCGAAATTTGATATAAAGAGTTTCTTTAAACACTTCTAAAATAACTAACCTTGCACCCTTCTTTATATTTCAGAATGTTTTGTTGGGAATGTAAAAAAAAAAAAAGAGCAGAGGATGAGTTTTCTTAGTGTAATCCTAATCTAAGAAAAAAATTTCTCCAATAAGGAGAGAAGGGAAAATCACAAGGTCAATTAACTAATGTGCATAATAGAATTATCTGAATTCATCTTAAATTTTAGAAGGATATATCATATTTTTCTTATTTCATCCGAAATATTTGGGACAATAATTCTTTTATATGTAAACTTCACTTGTTGTTTGTTTCAAATCCATCTAAAATTTCGACGACATTTCATACGATTTATCTTTTCATTTGAAAATATCATTTTTCTAACAATATTATTACTAATTCTTCTATTAACTAAATGCATAAAAATGAACATTTACATTTTGAATATATTAAATGCAGTTTTTCATTTTTCTTAGGTACTAAAAACATTAATAAAAATGTGTATCTAAGAATATTTCTGTATTTTTACCTGCAAAGTTAACTTTCTTGATGGTTTGTGATTGGTGGAACTTAACGTGAAGGTTTTGACCTGTTGCATAAACTTGAAAAATTGTTCGTGAGGTTGAGATTAAAATGGCTGTCACTTTTTACAGCAGAGAATCCTAGAACCATGAATACATATGCAATGCATATACAGCAAAAGTGAGAGTTTTGAGTTGTGAGATCTTCTGGTGGATTTACTTCACCCTTGTATCCACTTTTTAGATTTATTAAACCTTTTCTCACTATGAAAACAAGCACACTAACAAAGCAAGGTTGTCACTTTCATAATTTCATTAATTCTCTGATTCCACAGTGTCCACAACAGCAATCAAAGAGAGCACTCATACCCTCTAGAGAAACCTTGGTTTGTGTGGCCCTTGAGAGTGCCTTTGGCTCAACATTTCTACCAAGTACCATGCCCCTTTCCTTCCAAATCATTTTTATTTTTAAAGCCTAAGTGGGGACTAAGAATCATTATTACTTCAATCATTCTAGTTTTGAAAATGATATGCAAGAAGGTCTCTCAATAGTGCCCCTTTTGTTTAGCTTTCTTGCTTACTTTGACTTACACTTCACTTGGTGTTTCTCATCACCCCTTTTGTCTTACCTTACAGGTACATTAGCCCCCACTACCACTTCACCATTTTCTAGCACACCCCAACATAACACTGACACCACCTGTTAACTCTGGTCTCTACATGGTGTGAAACTCCACAAAGCAGGCTTAAGCCAACACGATCTAGTAGCATCAATATAAATGTCCAACCTATTTCTGAGGAATCTTTTGTGTATACAAGAAAAGAGGACTTGGTATAGCCCACCAATAACCAATTTGCATAATAATAATGCACTCCACCAATGATCAATTTTGGTGGTAAGCTCATAACAATAAAAAAAATATATTGATTATGTAAGTTTATCCACTATTAGACATTAGGCTAGAGGCTTTATCCTCTTGGCCAATATCAGTGTGACACCTTCCTGCTATTTAGAGTGATGTCAAGACAAGAAATTCTGGTCAAGGAGGTACTGGATTTTTGAACAATTTGGCAAGCTGATTGCAGAATCATCAAAGATAATGTTGGAAGCGAGGACAGATAAAAACAAAATCAGAAGCATAAAAGAGAGTGCTAGTCTAAAACAAACAACAAAAAAAAGCCTCAAGAGGGTGCATATCGCAGCATATCACACACTAATAATTCTGTGCTATGATGGCATTAAATAAGGTGTGTCATCTAATGTCTGGAGAGAAGAACTGAGTGAAAGATCTTGCAACATGCTTCAGACATATTTATCTATTTGATTTTTTCTGACTCAAAGGTCTTCTTTGCTTCTATCTAATGGCTAAAGTTGATGCTGTTATTGTTCATATTATTAAATTCTGTATGAGAACTTCAGCTTTAATAGTGTGCTAGTACTTTCTGATTGGTTTTTTTGCAAGTTTGGTATTGCCATTAATTAAATAACATAGCCGGTTTCATATTAGGCAGTTTAATGTCACTGTGGAGACCTAAGTTTTTGTATCATTTTTTTAATTGTACAAGACTCAAAAATATCTACCATGCCTTCTGTTTTCTACTGGCTGATTAAATTATTAAATTGGTCACTTTGGAGTTGAATTGATTAGAGGTGAATGCACTGCCATATGATTGTGTTAGGGAATCAAAACTACTTTAGTGGAAGATGTTAAATTGCACTGAGCCATGTATTAAGAAAACCATAATATTAAATTAAGTTTGTCCACAGAGAAGTCCGAAATTGCTGCTTAACACATGGCAAGAGTCTGTGAAATTGTGGTTGGATAATCTACGACATCTGACACGACCACACAACAGTAGCAACAACAGCAATAACATAATAACAACTTCTTATTGATATGATGAGCTACATTTTATGCTATCTCCAATAGAAAAATTGAACCACTAACTTTGTTATCAGTGTATATTTTTCTATGAGTGGCCAAAGAAATAAAAGAAGTACGTAATCTGATATATTATTGTACGTGCAATTAAAACCAGTAATGAAATGAAATATCTTAATTGAAGGCTTTTGGGTAGTGAAAGGAGATAAAGACTCAAAGTTTGGTTCATGGTATCTGCAAGATGTTGATGAGATTCTTGTTTAAAAATGTCATGGTACGTGTCGAAGGGCAGTGAAATGTTGAAGTACTATTATTGTACTCATGTCTAATTTCAATGATTATGTGTCCTCATTCTCTTCTTCATTTGAACGTGTAAAATGGGTTCTTTGCTTTGTTACAACCTATTTTCATTGATGTGAACAAAGAGATGGACAGATTTGATCATTGAAACACTAAATGGGTAGCCATATATTTGTTCAAATCTCACCCTTCTTGTCATGTTCAACCAGAATGTAAAATAAAAAAAAATAATAATAATTTTGATGATAATAATAATAATAAAATATGGGTTGTGATAGTGGGGTGCACACGCATGATTTCATGTGACAGCACCAGCAGGCCATGTTGCTCCTTCCCTATACTATATATCTACCCTAAGCCAAAAGAAGGGAAAAGAAAAACAAAGAAAGACCCCACAAAACCAAAATAATAGGGTAAAAATAATTGAATCATAAATAAGTGAAAAAGTTTAGTATAAATTATACATAATGTAAAGGAGTAGGAGTTGTTTATTAATATATGTCAATTTACATTAATAATATGAAGCAGTTATAAGATGTTTTTTTATATTTCTATGAGCCAAAATAAAATATAAAATAATAAGATGTGTTGTTCTCTCATAAATCAAAATGTGTCACACTGTCTCATTATTTCTACTTGTATCTTTTTTTTTTTCACTCTTTTTTGTAAATGTTTCATTTAAATTTACTCCTATACATCACCCTTTTAATCTATATCTAATATAAATAGATTACACACACATATACATACATATATATATATATATATATATATATATATATATATATATATATATATTTTTATATATATAT
>Ga0099824_1000139_pt1 | contig 63539 bp, 29 predicted proteins | sample SiratrowhiteBW_FD_76837 | JGI IMG/M metagenome (GOLD analysis project Ga0099824, IMG submission 76837) | Root nodule microbial communities of legume samples collected from California, USA - Siratro white BW | ecosystem: Host-associated > Plants > Roots > Nodule | place: USA: California... | reverse complement strand
TATATATATATATATATATATATATATATATATATATATATATATATATATATTACTTTTATTGTTAAAAGTTTCATATTAAAGATGATATATCAAATTATAATATATAAATTTATTATTATAAACTAAATTTAAAAGATTCAATTAGATATAAATCATCTTACTAAAAATTACTTGTATTTTAATATGTAAATGAAATTTATCGATTTAATGAAAAAAAAATCTTTAAAATTAAAAATGAAAATTTAAATACTAACACTGAATATGATGAGCTACCATCACACATAATTGTTCTAAAAATGTATTTAGTAACACTGTCACCGACAATTATTCTACAAATGTATTCATTAACACCATCACCAACACAATCAACTTATACTAAGTTTTTGAAAAATTGGAACATAATTTTACATTAAAATAACTGTTGAACTAAGCATGTAAAGATAAGACCAGAGTTTATCATAAGAGGTACTTGAAGCATATTAAAAGTTAAATCTGCAAGCATAAAGACACGGAAATAATCCATCAAAACAATTATAATGAACCAATATCCTTTTTCTATATGAATGGAAAGAAGAGATCAACCATTAAACATTTAGTAGAAGAGTCTATATTTAAACCAAGTAATGCGTGTTAAAAAAAAAAAAAATACTAAACGTAACGAACTAGTTTCAAAAATACTAGTAAATGATAAAATTCATCGATCAATTTAGAACTTAGATAATAGTTGAAAAATGCATTTTTTTTTCTTTGAAGCAACTTTCTCTAACTAAAGAAAAAAAATTCTAAACTACATTTTAGTTTTTACATAAAAACATTATTAAATAAAGATTAATGCACTAGGAACAATTTTTAATGTTTCAAAATCTTTTAAAAGAAGTTAACATAAGTAATTATTGAAACATAGATGCATTAAATAAGGATGAGAATAAATGTTAACCATTTTATCTATCATCATGAAAGAAAAATTAAAATATTATCACAAGTTTAAAAGAATAATAAAATTGCAAAATATACATTAACTAGTATGGTTATTCTGCATGCTAAGTAAATAAATTCTGAAAGTTTATTATAAAAGGAGGAAATAAATCGTCAATAAAAAATTGATAAAAAATTTAATTTTAATTAATTAAGAAAAAGCCTAGGAACTTATATTATTGTGTTAAAACAGTAAACAATTAAAAATAAGTAGAAATTTTGGAAAGGAATGCATTGAAAGGCACTTTTTCCAACTAATTATCTCAATTTATTTGTAAAGTATGAAACCTTTATGATAAACAAACCAGACAAGGAATTTATCTGACTGTGTGCAAGAAGTTAATCCCTAATTTAAAGCATGAGTTTGCATCTTTATTTATTTATAATGGAGTTGGTAAAAGAATTAGTAAAAGAATTATAATAAAAGAATAAGAATAGTAAGTATGTTTGGCAGTAAAATATTGAATGGATCCTTAGAAGTTGGGAACATAGGATCGGAATTTAGGGTAGATGTCCCCTCTTAGGGCTATGGAGCTGTGGCTCTTATCTCATCTGCCCTTCCCAACTCCCACTAAATTCCATTCCATTCAAAACACACACATGTTCACTAATTAATGCTGTACCTCAACACATGCAATGCAACTCATCAATTCTATAATTAAATAATTCAATATCAAATTTATCAATTTCAAATAATTAGGCAGGGAATCATATTAACAAGTTTGTTAAAAGTTACATATGAATATATATTTATTGATGCATATATTTATATAATAATATTATAGATGTTAGTGATTATGCTAAAGAAGTTGTCATAAACTGTTTTTAGAAAACTGTATTTAAATGAATCAGTGACTGGAGTGACCATCCAACCAAATGGAAGAATGCTTTGAACAGAAGTTTATAATTTACAATAATATTGGTACCATTGGACTAAGTTTGTTTTTGAAATGAATTTGCGCGGAAAGATAGGAAAGAATGAAGTACACAAAAAAAAGGCATAGATTAAAAAATTAAAAAATAAATAAAAACGTAAAAGGAGACAAACATTTTATGTTAGACTTTCTTTTAACATTTCAGTTAACATTTGTGACAAAAGTATTTATTTTTTTATTATATTTTTATATAATTAATTTTATTATTAATTTGTTAATATTTATGATATTTATAATATAATAAATAAATATAATTAATTATATAATATAACATAATAAAAATAATAAAATTGTTGATTATTATTACTAAAATAATAATAAATTTAATAAAATTATAAAATAAAAAATAATAATAAATTTATAAAATGATAATAAAATAAAATAATTTTTGGTGGAGTTTTTCTATTCATCTACAAAACAACATCAACAAGTAGCACCTTTCTTCAAACACAACATCAGCAACCTCAACTGCATTTCACACATAGGATAAACTCTGCATACATCGTCAGGAATATCTGTCACACACTGTGTAAAAAACAAACACAGTTTCGTAATCTCCAATATGTCCAACTTCTCACAATCATAAAACACTCCACTATTCCTTCTAAATTGCCTGAAACAAATGCATCACTCTTCCTCAAATATGTTCCTGTGAACAGAACCCATCCAGATCCAAACAGTGTTAACCTATGATTATAATCAACATTTGATATTAAATGCATGAAAGAAGATGAAAAAGGTAAGAATATGGAATATATAATTCAATTTATCTTCACTTTATTTTTTTTTATAATTTATGATTTTATATATTTTGTATTAGTTAAAGAAACAAATAGTTGAAATGTATTATGAGATGTAGATATGATAATCTGAAGTTGAAAATTCACTTAGCAAGAACTTGCAAAACTTAACACATCAGTAAAAGCTAATGACTAATATGATAATATCTTTAATTGTATATAAAATTTTAATCTTTCTGAAAAAAATACATGAAGTAAAATAATTTTTTAAGTGTTTGTTTGAAAAAATTATTTTCAGTTATTAAGTTCTTAACTGGTAAGTTCCTGATTTATATTATTTTTATGTTTAAAAGCAACTCAATAAATATTATACATAGTAGAAAAATTATTATATTTGTAAGATTGATATAAATAATAATAGATTAAATAAATGAAAGTTAATAAAAATATATTAAAAAAATATTTGATGTGAGTATAAGAGAGGTGAATAAAATAATTATACATATATTTAAAAAATTGAGATGAAGCAGTCTGAGATGCAGCTGACCTAGTTGACATTCCAGCACCCCTCACTCACTCACTCACTCACTTGGATCAGGTGCTAAGCTACTCACTTCCTCACTCTCACACATACATCAATCAATCATTCAAACACTAAACAATGCAATCTTCTTAAAATATCATTCATCATCATGTCACCCATCCCATCCATCAATCCTTTGCATTTTACAAATACAAAGTAGTTACCTTGTTCCTGTCCACAGTCAACCCACACTTCCATTTGCATTATTGCCCTCAGTCAAATAATTCACTCACTTCCCCCTATGGACTTTACCAAATTCCAATTTTATATATATATTAATAAAGCTTCACGGGATGAATTCGGTGTCCATCACAATGTGTCTCGTGGTCCCACTCACCATTCATACTCCTTGAACATTACAAAACACTGTATTCCTGTGGGTCCCACTCTCCATGGACATAACCACAATAATCAGAGATCGGAATTCCATTCACATTATCACCCTACTACACCAACAAGAACAATAATAATAGTATTATTATATTATAAAATCTATAAAACTAGTCCGCTATGGTGAACTAAACCCCTAATTTACTTCGAGGGATAAAAGATATGAAAGAAAAATAAGATACTACAATTATGAAACTGATTTGCATTGTTGTATAATAATATAGATCTGAAATGAAAAAGTTGAGATGCAGCAGCATGAGATGGGATCAACTTGCTTTCTATGATCTGTGATTGATTCTTTCTTCACATAACGTTGCAGCTAGAGGTGTTCTCGTCGCTGAAAAAGTGAGTGTAAGGATCTGGAGGAGGGTAGGGATAGGGAGGGTACATGTAATTCACCGCCGGCGGGGGCCTCGCGTACATCATTGGCTGGAATCTCTCATTTCCCATCATTGCACCCATATATTGTTGTTGTTGCTGTAATTGCTGCTGCTGTAACTGTTGTTGTTGTTGCTGTAATTGCTGCTGCTGCTGTAACTGTTGTTGTTGTTGATGCTGCAACTGTAACTGTTGTTGATGCTGCAACTGCTGCTGTTGCTGCTGCTGGAAAGGGTTTCCAGCCATACCATTCGGACCGCCGCCTTGAAAGTACCCACCGCCATTCACGGAGGCCGCCGGAAGTCCCTGCACGGCGGGGATGTTAGGCATTGACATGTTCATGGGACCCACATTCGGCCCAGACATAGCATGACCACCACCACCACCACCCATGTTTCTGAATCCAGGGTTCATTGGTGGTTGAGCACCAACTCCACCTATTGGATTACCCTTTTTACCCCCATTCATGTTCATGTGACCTCCTCCTCCATTGATATTCTTCATCCCTCCACCACCGTTTTTACCCTCTAATGCACCACCTCCTCGATGCTTACCACCGTTGTTGTGGCCGCTTTTGTTACCTCCACCCGGGTGGTTTCCTCCACCACCGCCGCCGCCACCACCTTTTTGTCCTCCTCCATGCATTTGAAAAGGACCAGGTCCTGCAGGTCCTGCACCTTTCTTTCCAATATTAGCTGTTGCAGCAACATTATTGACATTATTGACAGCCTTGGGAGCATTCATCATCATTGGTGGTAGTTTCATTTTGTTGGGAGGAAGCTCATCCATTACATCATCATCTTCATCATCATCAAACTCTTCGTCAAATTCGTCATCATCGTCGAAATCATCCAATTCGTCGTCGGTGAAATCTTCGTCATCCTCCGGAATATCAAACTTAACAGCTTTGGGGTTGGAGTTGTGAGGGCCAAGCTTGAGGTCCTTGAATTGAGGGATGTTCAGATCTTGAAACCCTTTCATCTGCTGAAGCTGTTGTAGTTGTTGCTGAAGCCGTTGCTGCTGCTGCTGCAGTTGCTGTTGAGGATTTGGTCCTTGTTGTTGGCCACCACCACCACCACCACCTTTGGGTTGGTTATTTCCGCCACCACCCTTCGGATTCTGCCCTTTGTTGTTCTGGTGGTTGTCGTTTCCCATACCTTTGAGGTGTTCAATTTGCATGTTCTTGCCCTGGTTGCCATTGGCATGGTGATTCTGGTTATTCTGGTGATTGTTGTTGGGTTTAGGTGGAGCACCCCAGAGTTCTGCATGTTTCCCTGATTTCGCAAGCTTCTTGATGAGAAGGTTGGGGTCCACATTGCCTGAAACCGTCACCTTCCCTTGCTCAGCATCGATCTGTGTGGTGAAAACACCTGTGAACAAGTAAGGAGATTCAAGATTTGTTTAACAAAGATGAGATGGAGATTTTGTTTTCTTCCTCACATAATAAATGAAAAGCACCGACATTTCATTTCTTACAAAAAATGTGAAATCACAAAAGGGACTACAGCGACAATTGCTATACCATCAATTTTCTGCAAGATTTTCTTCACTTTCTGCCTGCAGCCATCACAGTGTATGTTCACTTTAAGAACACATTTCTGCATGCACAAGCAATCCCACAATCTCAAACAGAATAAACACAAGTTTCATATTTAACAAAGAATAAATCGTGACAAGACTTGTTACTCAATCAGAAATGTCGGAAAGATATGAATCACACCAATTAGGAGCAAAGGAGAAAAAGGGGTCTGAAAACAAAGAATGGAGGATGCCACTTACCTGTATCTTCAAGAATTCCTCTTTACTCATGTCTCACACCGCCAAGGAACAAAAAGATTGCAACTTGCAAAACAGCGCAAAAGGGTGGTAGTAGATCTGAGCAGGAAATGACAGAAGGGTAAATAGAGGTTCTTTGTTTGGGAAGCAAACATAGAGGAAATGACAGAAAAAAAATGGTTTTGTGGGTCTCGGAGAAGAGACAGGAGCCTAACCAGTGGTTGGCTCAGAGTTTGGAAGAGAGAGAGTGAGAAGTAGTCATTGGGAGAAAAGAGGGGCAAGTTAGCAAAGGAGAAGAGGAGAATGAGAGAATGGTGCCTCCAAGCCTTTGATCTTTGTTTGGTGCCTTTATTTATTGGTATTTTGGTATGAAATGTAGCTACAGAAGAGGAGCCTCTGCAATGGTAATCTATCTTTAACCACACTTGGGTTTTCTCTACTCTCTCTTCTGGTTTGGTTTGGCTTGGCTTGAAGACTGTGAGGTGCTTAAAAAATCATAAATGACAATGAGAAGTGTGAGGAGAGAGGAGAGAGAGGACAGTGTGAATCTGACCCTGAGTTTTGTTTTTTAAATTTTTCTTGTAATTCTAATTATCACCAAATGTGAGTGAACTGTGTCAGATTGAATTAATTTTATTAGGGAGTGGCTTTTCAGTAGTTTACCTCATTCTGCAACTGCATTATGGTACATTTGCTTGCTTCTATTTCAACACGCTTTCCTCAATCTGAGGTCAAAACACTTGAGGGTTGTCAAGAAATTTTGGTTGAATCTATTCATAAAATATCCAACAAGCAAAGCATCACATGTTTTTCAAACTAATTTGTAACGTCCCATGATTTTATTCCAACATTTCTCAACTCTTATCTTTCAAAATAATTAATTATTTTTGCACCTAATAAACAGTGTTAAACTTTTAACTTTTATCTTATTTTATAAAAATAAACTGTCACCCATATACTTAAATTCGATACATTTAAGGGTTTAGGGAAGAACTATTAAATAAGTTTTTAAGTGTTATAAGAATAGTACATTTTGTATGAGTCTAAAAGTCAAGGAAAAACTCTTTAACTTTCCTTTTGTTCATTCCAAAAAATAAAGATGTGCATACCAGAAAATGTATATTTAATGCTTGAGTTAGATAGATAGCATGTGTATTTATTGTTGGGTGAAATCCTTTATTCAGTTTGTCTATAATTGGCAAACAGCCAAACCATTATAGAGGAGGCTTATCTTATCTTAAATCAGACAATGTCATGTTCAATTCAAAATAGCATTCACTACTCTTTTTCTCTTTTTCTAATAAAAATTGATTGTTGGGATATACTATTGTAAGTGGATTACTTATTAATAATTCCCACAAAGATATTGTTTTTTAGACACTTAAATTAATTTTGGTTTTTTATTTTTTTTTCCATTTTCAAAAACAATATATATTTTTTTAAACACATTAAAAATAAGTATAGTCAACTTGCAATTCTTATCCTCCATTTTTTTACACATTTTATAATCAAGTTCTTAATTTTGGCATATTTTTATTATTTAAGTTTAATTTTTATATATTTTACTATAGTGTTCTTCAATTTTGACAACTTGAGTATTGCGTGGAAGCAAATTCCATGTGATTATCCTACAAGTTGTGATATTCCTTTCATGATTTCAGCTATAGCTTCAATTGAGTGAGGAAGTGGACACTCAAGCTGATTAATTGGAAAATACACAACCAAAATATGTTTATGATTAAAAAAAAAAGGACACTTTTGGGTTCACAATAAATTTTGCAGACTACCTAGCACAAAAGAGGAAAAGTGGTGTTTGATGAGGGGTTCAAAAGAAAATAGAGTATAAAAGTAATTTGGATAGAAAGGACACAGTAACAATGTAATTTAAAAATTTTCTTCTGTACAGTAATAACACTCAACTGTTAATTTTTGTAATTTTTAATTTAATTTTATAAAAAGATATTTTCAAATCACTATTTATTTTAATATTTATTGAATATTATTGTAAGGATCTTAAATTTTTCATATTTCTTTCTCTTCTCCTCTCAGTGGTCTAAAAAACATTTTTTTCTCTAGTTTTTTTTTTTTTTATAAAAAATTAATTTTATACTCTATTCATATATGAGATCTACTCAGCAAATAGTGAGTTAAGATAACTTTTAAAAGAATAAAAATCTAAATATGAATGTTTTATGTCTTTTTGTTTAATCTCTGTAATCCTTGGTCACTGATATCTAACTACTTTTATTATTTTCTCGATAAGGTATATGTAGATATATTTCAATATTCAATTCAATTAATAATATGAATACTTTTGATATAGTAAGGGTAAAAATTGTATTACATGTTGTTCGAAGTCATTCTATTTATATTTATTATGTTTGGACTTATACTTATACTAAGTAGTCTAAATAGATTCAGATAATTCCAATTAATTTCTTAATTGTGGTTTGTAAGTTGATTACTGTATATACATAGTCTCTTAAAGTATTCAATTTTGTCGAAATATTGAGTTGTTGAGAAATAGTTTGGATACTTCAGACTTCAATTAGTTTATTCTCCCTGACTTGTAATAAAAGATGGAATAATTTTCTTAACTACTTTAGTTTTCTCAAATTTCAATTGTTTTCTATTTTTATTGTTTCACATCCTTAACATGATGGTTGCTTTTTGTCCTAGTGATTTTAGAGGAAAAGTGGTCTTTGCTAAATTTTAAACGGGATAACTTTAAAAACAAAGTTTAATGTGAAATTTGATGTGTAGACTATACAAGTGTAAACTTAAGTTGGAAGAATTTTAATTACTAATGATAGTGTTAAAGTGTGCATGGGTCTACATAATTGAATATGCTAAATTAATATGTAATTAAAATTGTATATAAAATTTTTAGGTAAACTATTACTTTGTTTCGATAAATAGTTTTGGGGTTATTTGAAAACCTATCACATCACATTTCTAGTATATTAACATATCTCAACACTTAACTTTTATTTAATATACAACTATGTCATATAAAATTAAAAAAAATATATTTTTCAATTATAGAGAAAATAAATATAAAAAACATTTTTAAATAACCATAGTAACAAATCACTCATTTTTCAAACAACAAAATTATATTTATTTATTATAATTAATGGCATGTATGAAAGTTTCCCATAACTCACATATAGTATTAAGAGAATTAACAGTTTCAAATAATAAGTAATACTCATTACTGTTTATAATAGTATAGCAAGTATGTAATTATTAAAATAGCTTTTATTTATCCATCTATTCCAAACATAAATAATAAAAACTAAAGTAATTTTAAGGAAATATATGTATATATACCTATATATATATATATGTATATGTATATATATAAGAATTAAAATTGATTACTTTTATAATAATTAAAACAAAATAAGAAAGAACTATTTTTAAAAAGATCAATTTTGAGTTTTGTACTGTTATCAAAACCAAAACAGTTGTACTCTCCAATAAATTTTATAAAACAAAACTTGTAACGTCATTTAATATAACTACATCACTAATTGATTAACATGATAAACAAAATTAATTATTAATTTTTTCTTAAATTTATTTACATTTAAAAATTATAATTAACATTTAGAGGTACTTTTATTTTTTTTAAGTATTTTTATTAGTTTTATTAGTTTACCTGTTTGGCCCTTAGTATATTTGTTGAGTTTGAATAATCAAAATAAGTTTATAAATTTTTTTATAATGCAACTAGACTGTTAAAAAAACTTTAAAATATTAATATACTCCACTTATCCGTGTTTGATTTCACTTTAAATTTTAAACTAACGTATACCTGTAGTTTCTCCATTTTTAAATGTGAAGTTGAAGAAAGTTATTAAATTATTTTATGAATTATGTATTAAGTAATTAATAGATAAATAATAATATAAATAATTAAGCTTACTGTATAAATTTTTATTTTATTTTATTGACAAGAATATATTTAAAGACTGATAATTAATTATAATTAGAAATTTTTAATTAATTTAAAACGTCTTTATTTTTGTTTATAGACCAATTATTTAGTTCTACCTATTGTTTTAAGTTGGTTCTTATTTTTTCTTAGTAACGATCATTACATGGTAAAATATCTTCAACTAAAATTAAGATAAAATAAAATTAGCTTTAATAAAATATTATAATTTTATTATAGATAATATGTGTATTTACATGAGTCAATATGATTTTAGTTTTCTCTCTATGTATGAAGGTCTCTTTGTTGTTTGATGAATAGTAGTTATTCTCTCAAATGTCTCAATAAAAGAGTGAGTATAATTCTGCTAGATGTCAACTATTTATATAATTTCTATTTTCCTTTTGCCTAAACGGATCTAGATTAATCAGGTCCATATTTTTTTAATCACTGATTAGTTTTTGATTTATTAGTTATAATAATAATTTCATTTTAACGCAATTAACCTTATTATTATTCTTTCAAGTTCAGTTCTTATTTCGGTACAAGACCATTTATACCCTCAACAGTACAAAATGGTTACACATTTTTAAAATTAATACAATACAGGAACACCAAGGTGATAATTTATTTTTACTAAGAGAACATTTAGTTTAAGTAATTAAAAATTAAGTTAAACATTACTATGTAACTATAGATTTTTCTTAGACCATTTTCTTACTTTGTGATTTGAAACTACTGGTTAGGTAGTGAACATTGGTTAATCCCAATTGTTATGGAACACTAGTAGACATTTGCACTTAATTCCCTTTCCAAATTAACATTAAATACTCATTAGGTCATTGTAGTTCCACATAAAATCATTTTCCAACAGCACAATGATTTTTTCTACCATTCATTTTTTGTCCATACTTTTTAGCATAGGCTTTAACTTTAGTTTTGCCGAAATCTATGCCTCCCGTTAGACTTTAACTCCCTTGAGAAAGCTATTTATTTTATCTACTTCCTTAGTAATGCTTTTAAAAATCTTAGATAAACTAAAAATAATAATTTGTACCTCCTTTTATTTATTTTTTTTCCTCACAGAAGATGTTATTTATTATGAGAAAAAGAAGTGTCCTTTATCGGCACTTGTAAATTGAAGACAGTTATTCGGTATATGTTAGAGCTGCATAAGGAGAAAAAAAAAAATAGTAGAACTACTAAGTGCACATTATGCAGATTATGAATATAGTATTATATGTATTTGGCTGAAAAAGTGAACATCGCCGCATATGGAATAGTGTGGGACCGCCAGAATTTATTGGTCCTTTTCCTTAGTGTTGGTGCCAAACTTGTGAAATGAAAATGGAGTTGTAGCTGGTCACGTTTTATGGCCAACTAATTAATAATAAAGTTAAGCTGATTAAATCATGGAAGCATTGCTTTAACAGCAAATTAGGTGAATGAAAGTAACAAAAACCTAGGTAGCCCTCGATGAATCAAATCACGTTCTCATTTTCTTCTTGTTTTTCTTTTCTTCATTCTGCTCCCTTCAAGTCTTCTCTAGCAAACCACATTATTATTGCGCTTCTTAAAAGCCTAAATCGTGATCAAGTCGTTGTGGCTTTTCGCCTTTATCGCTTTGAACATGTCACTTTACCCATCAAAGAGTGTTTGAATGAATACAGTGGTGACAAAGGAAACATAGCAAATTGGTTTTCCTCACCTTGGTTTAAAGAAAGAGACATCACACTTAATTGCATAACAAGACATGGACTTTTTCATGAGTGACAGTTGTACGTTTCTTATTATGTCACTAGAAGCATGAGAGTTTAATTTGAACATCATATGTATATGCTAAGGTTAATTAGTGTTTGATATATGGTCATGGTGGATATATTGTGGAATTTCCTGACCTCAAAGGCCACCAGTTCCATCACACCCAGAAACTGAACAAAATTGAAAAAAAAAAAAAACATGATTGTGACATGCACAAGTATGATATCATAACTTTTATATGAGTGAATAAATGGTGGGTGATTTTTTGGGAGTCTGATAGGGGTATCTATATTTGGAATGTGAGTTTTAGGGATTGTGTGAGGAAGCATTCCTTTGGGGAATGACTTGGGCAGCCATGCAATGCAAAGGCATTACTATTTATGTGGAAGGCTTCACATGATGAACCACATGGTGTTTGGACAGTGATTGATCAGAGAGAATACGAATTTGCACACTGAGAGGAAGTGGGGTGAGGAGGGAGTATTTATTGAACCTCACCTAGAAGAGTAGAGGCAGGTGCAGTTGCATCTCACACATGGCCTTTTTTTATAGCTTTAGATTTTATTATGATATTGGGAAAATAATAATGGAGTTTGGGTGTTGAGAGGCTTTGACCACAAGGGAAAGTTTTGATTCTTGTACTATTCAACCCTTTGTTCTACTTGCTTGGAAGTGGGAAGAAAATCATGCAACGCAATGCATACATACACTTTAATTATTAGAAGTTTTCCAAATGATCAAACATTACTGCTGAGAAAGCAAATGCTAAATGGTAGACAAATAAACAGAAGGACAAATGAATATGTAGACAGATGCATTCGTTTACCTTGGTGTATATGTATATTCAGGCATTTTGTGAGGTCTTGGACCAGGTTCACTTTCTGGTTCTTTCTTCGTAAAAGATTGGAAAAGATGCCATACTGTGTTGAGTCGGTGTCTTGAAATTGTAGGGAAGTTTTCATGAATTTCGGATGGTATGGCATGGTGGCACCTTACCCGGTTTCTTGGTTTTTTTTAACTTTTCTCTTTTGCTGGACCATGCTTCTGAAAAGGTCAATTAATCGTATATGTAAAGTGTTGGTCACCCTCCCTGCCTTGTCCCCATTCATAACTTATAGCATGTCCTAGGAGAACACGTGTTTTTTACAAACAAAAAGCTCAAACGTTTAACAACAATATCCAATCTCATCTGGCTACATGTCAAAATTATCTGAGACAGAGTTCTAACATGGTTTGAATTTCGACTCTCTCAGCTATCATCATCATCTGGGTGTAAAGATAAATTCAATTTTCTTTATAGTGAACAAAATGAGTAGCAATTAGGATGTGTTGTTTGTTATTTACTCAAAGGAACTTGAGGTTAATTTCTCCATCAGTTCCAAACAGTTGCTACTCAAATTGATAACTAGAGACAAAACTCGTGGAGCCTTATACACCACCTTAACTTAACTAAGGTTGAGGAGTGTACTGCAAGAGAGACCATTTACCACGCAATAATGAATATTGTGGCATGGAACATGATTATGATGTCGACAACCATAAGTTTCTTGAAACGCTCAAATCTTCATCTGTTATCATTTTCTAAACTCAATGTACACGCGTAGGAATTTTGGAAAACAAGACTTTGTAGGTCATAAATATATGCTCCAACTTATTACTAGCTTCCTAGTTAGCACCTTTAACCGTTGAAATGTTGGATGAATGAATGAATTAAACGGTTAAAGCTTATAATATTAATGTAATGAATTATCATCTTCTGCAGTTGAAATAGAGGATGTCAAGTACACTATTTTTATTTCATAAATATATAATTGTGTGTCCTTCTACTTATAACTTCTTTGCAGTTTCTGTTGTACCTTTTCCTCTGCAGGATATTTCCGTTCATTCTATTTAATTATTAAGCAAATTTTTAACATGATTTGAATCCCTCGTCATCAATTTCCCATCTCAACCATCACACAGTAAAATCTGTATGGTACAAAAGTTCGTTTTGACATGGAGTGTCTCTTGCATATTTGGGTTAAAGTTTGTAAATTTGAGTTTAAATTATAATTAAATTTGTAAAAGCATCCTAAGTTCTTTTTTACAAAACTGGTTTTTAGTAAGAAAATTAATGTGTAAACATACTTTTGAGAATAACTAAACATATCACCAACTCTAATTTTCTCTTTATATAAAGGTGTGAAAGCTGAATAGAGAATCCATTTCAAATGAAGTACAGCATAACTAACTTGTTACACCCGTTTTACTTTTACATCTTCATTGGTTCAAAAGCTCATGTCTGAAAACATCTCCAAGCTTCAAAGATTCCGATTTTGCATCTACCTTAAAGGTACCTTGTATAGCAATATTAGTTAACCCTTTTGTTCTTCTTAAAAGTGAAAAGAAAGACAAGAATCCAACACCTTGAATCTTTTCTTTTCTTTTTTTCTTTATACTCTCTACGTCACACTCATGGGATAAACCAACTATTTCAGCAAAGCAACTTAAAATCAGAAGTTCTATACTTTCAAATCCCCGAAACATGACGACCAACATGACTAAATTTAAATTTAAGCTTTGATAATTTTCAAACAATTCATTAACCTTTACCCTCAACAAGATACATAACAAAGGTTTTCCGGCTAACTTACAAATGATCCTCCCTTAAAATATCACTCAAAAAATGAAAAATGATCATCTGTACAATATTTATCACACCAGAGTAAAATTCAAAATAAGTAAAACCACATATGAACTATTTTCTCTTTGAACATCTTAAAGATGCACTTCCACCAAAAAAATACACATATGAACTATAAACAGATTATTGACTGCAATTTACAATAAGAATACCATGCAATTCAGCTTCTCATAAGGCAAAAAGGTGTCATAGACTGTCATTGTTTATCTTGATCTCTATAAGTTCCTCAATAGGTTGACGGCATATAGGACACTTATTTGATTGAAACCGCAAAGCTTTAGCACACTCACTGCACATACACTGGAAAGTACAACATATGTTATCCCATAAAATCAAAGTAGTGAAATAAATGAATATAATGCAGCATAATACACATATGCACATGATGTGAAATAACGATGAAAAGAAAGGATCTCTACTGAACAATTATTATATTCCAGCAAACCAGAAGAAAGAGAAGCACTAAATATCAGATTCGTCCGTGGTATAGTTTTGACAAAAATAAATGCGTTCTACAATTTGAAATAATCAATTAATGATCAAATGAAAGCTAGCAAGGTTGGAACTTTGAAGCCATATCGAAGAGGGGGTGAGGTGATAGGAGAGGATCAGAGGAAGAAAAGAATTATTCAGGTAATATAAAGATCACCAAGAAAACCATGATAGTCTTTTAGAAGTACTAACTACGACATTTTTTTTTCTAAATGCAAACTATTTTGCAGAATTAGAATGATGATAAGATTGAGTGCATGAATCATCATTAATGAATCACTCTACGACCTTAAGATGTATTTATTGCTTGAAACTTAGCATGAACATTCAACGACACATACAATTTGCTTTGGCAAGATATCATACCATATGTCGGCAGGGCAAAACAGCAATGTCCTTGGGTTCAGTCATGCATATTACACACTCCTTCCCGCGATCATTATCATCAAAATCTGCTGTTGCTGAACTTCCTATTCCATATAACTCTCTGAGCTCATAACGAACATCATCTATCCACAGAATCTGCCTAACTACTTTTACCAGGAAAGGACCAAGATCATTGCTTTTCTCTAAGACAGCTTGAGTTATTTGCATGTGAGGGGATGCATCCAGTACAGAAATACTATTAGTTTCAGCACATATGACAAGGGGAAATACATCTTCTCCGGGTGAGGGTCGAGAAAGATCATCCAACTCAAAAAAGCCTAGGTCAATGCCTGTTCCTGAAGGCTGACAAAATTTCTGGCCAGCCCCTTTTCGAAAGGGGAATGTGATTGGCTCAAACAAATCAGGAAATAGTGGATTAAACTTACATTTTTCTTCTTCTTTGGCTAAGTAGAAGATAGTAATGCTGTCCATTACAAAAGTAAGAAATAAAAAAAGTTAGGCAAGCAAAAAAATTCCATCATAAACATTTAATATTCATTCCATGTTCAAACATTCTCTTTCCAGAACAATCAACTTAAAATAATCAATCAAACAAACTGATCACAGCTCTAATCCAACGTGCTCTCATTGGCAAGTGAACATGTTCAGGTAAGTCAGCCAATGCAACATTGTTTTTCATACTTTGAAATGAAACTTGTAACAACCAGAGCATGCGCAACTGATTTATTGGATTAAAGTCTAACTAAAAGCAAGAATTATGCACGTCTCTAGTAAGTAGATATTATTTTGAATGATAAAATACAATGACACCGGAAAAATCTAAAATTTATGGGAAGGAAGAGAGCGAGAGAAGCGAGATTACCTGCCATCAAAGAGGGCATCGAAATCAAAGGAAATCAAGTGATGATCTGGATTGTTAGGATCTAGACAGAGGCGTAGAGTGTGTTTATGCAAATTGACATCGTTCCTTATCTTCTTAGTGGTTTGATGATCAACATAGGGTGGTGGCGAAACATGAATTTCAGTTCCCCCCTCATTTGCATACAAGGGCTGCTGATGAAGCATTACAGAATTGGCAGTGTAGCCATTGGGGTAATACTGAGGAGGAGGACCCACATAGCTGGTGGTGGCAGAGGTAGAAGCAGAAGGGTTGGTTGGGGTGATAAAGTAACCCTGTGGAGGTGGTGGTAGTGGTGGTTGCAGAAGCGGCGGAGGGTAATAGTAAGGAGGTGGAAGATGTGGAGGATGAGGATGAGGATGAAAGTAAGTGCCTCTTCTTCTTCTTCTGTTATTGTTACTCCATGAAACTCCCATCTCAAATTCAGAACTAAGAACAGATTGTGGTGTTTTGGGAAAGAAAGGAAGATGAAAAGAATGGGTGTGAGCAGATCCGGTGATTCTTAGGAGCTGCCATTGCTGGCACCATTCATCACATTATTCTCTTCTCAACCAATCACCATTTTTTAGTACCTTACTTTCCCTTTTACTTGGATCTTTTACGAACTCCACTATCCATATTTTTAATCATTTTTGTTGTCACTACTTAACTCTAAACAATTTCTCCATCATACCACAACCTCAATCTTCTCCCTTCCTTTCTTTCTTATTTCTCTTGTTATTAGTTTTTCAAATAAATAAATCAAATAGAGATTAAAATACATAAGCTTTTCTAGAAAAAAAAAACTGAAATATTTTTGTATAAAGCACTGTTAACTCATACGTAAAAGTGTCTTTGTAAAATTTCCCGAAATTATAATTTTTATTGTTGTTGACGCTACTATCATAGGTGATCATTTCTTTATAGTTTGGTGCATCAACCCTTCATTCCTCTAACTGTCACCGTGTGCCTTTATTGTAAATTTTGTTCTCGTTGCAGTTCCCAGTTACCACCACTACTGTTCTGTTAGATTAGATGTTTTAAACGAGGGATGATATTTGACACTGAAAAGAGTGACTTACCTTCTTTTATACCAAAAAAATAATATTATTTTATTAAAAATATAATATTTTATTATAAAAATAAGGAGTGAGATGGTGTAATTTTGATACAGTATTGTCAAAGTAGATTTATTCGTTTTCAATTAAGTTGGTTTCTCTTAATTTTTTTTATAATGTGTTCAGTTTTAAATTATATTGTGATTTTTTTATTGATCACACAACAATCCTAACCCTAAAAAAAATATATTCTTTTATTTTTTTTAAAAGTTCATATTTTAAGTTGTGTTATTAAAATTAAAAAAAAAACATGCAAACTCAAAATTATGAGACTTAAAATACTTTTGTAATTTTGATATTAATATATGATACATTGAAATAAAAATTGTTTGTAATAATCGGTTTATTGAAAATATAAACTTAGTTTGTTTGCTTAAATTTATTGATAACTTTACATTTGAGGTTTAATATAAAGATTAAGTATTTACTTCAAACATAACATTTTTAATGATATCAATGTAATTAATTTCACTGAATGCTTATTTTTGTATGTCATCTAAATGTATTAATTAGGTTTCTGTTGAAGTGAAGTGTAATAAATAAACTAGAATAAGTGTAACTAATATGTAATATGAACTTATGTTAAAGAGATCAAGGCTGTTCGAGAAATTATGTTTAACTAATTCATTAGTACATGAACTATATTTGATTTAAGGATTAATTGCTAATTTCAAGTTTTGACTTCAATGTCATTAATTAAGATATTAATGTAGTATGACGTTAATGTCATAAATTAAGATATTCTGCATGTCATAAAAAAAATCAAAATATTTAAATTCATTGCTTACTTTTTCATCATCATATCTGAGGGTTTAAGGAAGATAAACCCACAATTCAAAGGAGTTCATATAACATTCTCCAATTCACAAACAGCAGAACAGAAGCAAAAACTCCATCATAGCAAAAAACACATCAAGTGTGATCAGCAAGTTCATTCTGATGTTATCAATGCACTGAGTAAACACGTGATCATGAACAATTGAATCACACAACATGGGAGGAGGAATTGAAACCCAATGTGAAACAAAGAAAACAATATCTAACTCATGACAAACAAACTTGAAAAATATGCTCAGAAGAAGGAGATTCAAATTCAGCAGAAATCTGGCCTTGTTCTCTTCCGAACTGATATAGAGCCTCTCTGATGATCCCAGAAGACTTTGATCTCAGAAGAATCCCTCAGATCCTCGAGGCTAATATACTGCTGCTTAGCCATCCTTAAGGAATGACAAGCAGTGTCATGAATCCAAATATAAGGGTGACATGTTTCATCATAGTAATACAATAAACTCTTCAAGCTCCCTCCAACACTGCCACTCCTTCCAGGCATGTAAGCCTTATATATGCTTTTACATTTCAGTCTTTTAGAAGACCCTGGCTTCAACGTGTGAATCTTCTTCAGTATTGATCCCACCCTTATTTGCAGCTCCACTGGCCGATCACTCAGGTTCCATATCCTTGTCCCATACCCAGAACTTTGAGTGTGATCTCTACAACCATCAAAGCAGCCACCCAAAGATAGAAGGTTAAAGCCTTGAACTTTTCCCATGAGGGATGCTTGAACTGCTGCTTGCTCTTGATCACCAACTTCCAAGCAATATATGTTCTTGTGTGATAGAAACTTCACTATGTATATAATATAACCAGCCGATAAATTATGCTTTTTGAGATAAAGTTTAGTTACTTTGCAAACCTAGGGTTTTCTCAATGGAAAGAATCTGTAGTAACCTTGCACTTTAGACTCCTTACAAGGACAGAATATTGTTTCGCCCTTCCATCAAGGAAGTGATAGGGTCCTTAGACGCCAAGATTCAACAAGAAGACAGTGGAAAAGTTCATTGGCACTGAAAAAATTATATAAAAATTGCTAGAATAGCTTTTGCTTTTGTTTAGTTGGGAAAGAAAAAGATGGTGTTTTGGCATTTGACAACAGTAGTACTCATTCAAAGATTCATGATGAGGTCTCATGATGTTGCCTCACCTTTATTGCGAGGGAGGGTTGCTTTTGATTCAATCCAAGTTGAATAAATAAGATTAACCACAATAAGCAATTATTTTCTTTTCTCTTAACCCTTTACTTTGTGGTCAAGTTCTCTTCGGAGTGAGAAAAGAACCTTGTAACGAGCATGACCCGAGACTGTTGGTTGGAACAAAACATTGAAGGGTAGTTAGTTTTGGTTGTTGTCAGTCCTATTCTGCCAGTACAAAAATAAAAAACATTGGAAAGCTAATAACTTGTGTTGTGTCTGTACAAATTTATTTACTTTGCTTCATAGATGTACAATAACAACAGTCAGAGACTTTTCTAACTAGGATATAGTTGACTATAAAAATCAAATGATGTCATAATGTTATTGTAAGTCATAAACAAATTATCTGACATCAAAGCTCTTAATTGCGTTGTCTTTAGTTTTTCTTAGTCTTCAATCTCTTTGTAACTGCCTCTAACGACTTGACTACCTACACCACATTCTTATATTTTCCTTGTTGAGATTTCTCTGTCTTCTCTTACAAGCCGAAACTACTCAAGCCATCATTCTCCATATCTTGTACAGTAAAAAAGAAATGAAAAAGAAATAACTAGGTAGGTTAAATATCCATAAATAATAGTAAAATTTTCATTATTCTTTGCTTTGTGAGATATATAGTTATGAAAATACTACTTAATATTTAGTAAAACAGAGTAACATAATTGAAATTATCATCCAATAAAAAAATTACCTTTATTGACTTTTACAAAAGTGATCTACACGTTATATCACCAAAAATTTAGAATTTGATTAAGAGTATGGCATTGTTTTACAAATTATTGTGATTAGATGCATAGCTATTAAAATCATTAAATATAGTTAGGACAAAATGTTAGGTGAATAAAACAGGTAAAGTACAAAGGTTGGAGAGACTTATCGCACAATACACTTTTATTTCAGAACAAACAAATCTTAATGATTAGATCGTAATATAATCGTCAAAATGGGGTTCTGTCCTTATTTTATCATGCATAACATCATGTATGAACATTCAATTTATTCCGATCAGTCTCATAACTCCTGAATCGAACTACTTATTTGCCATCTTAGAAGTGTCCCAATAATAGCAATATTAATAGGAGTGATTCAAGTCAAAGCAAAGAAGAATATTGGTTCACCAAGCATCTGAACGTTGAATTCAAAGTAAGAACACAATGTAATACGATGAATTAGTAAGGTTTGTGCATACAAAATTGAAAGAGTAGAAAAAATTAGGGAGAAACGACATCAAGTCACAATCCAGAGTAAAAAAGTGAAAACCATAGAATATGGTGCACTTTTCTGCCGATAGACAAATTCAATAACCTCATCTTGATTGCTTGATTAACCATTTATGTCACCAACTACATTTCTAATGCCAAAACTGTACAAATCACAAATAAGCAGCAGCTACTGTTTAAAATAAAAGAATAGCCTCTTAAAGGAGGGGTGGCGAAAGAATTTACACAGTAGAATTTACTTTTCATGATTCTCTTCAACCTGATCTGTCTTATTTATGAGAGGCTGATTGAGATCTACTGAAGCTTCAGTGGCAATTGATAACGCTGGTGAAGATGCACTGTCATCCATATCTTCACACTCAGCCAAGGCTTTGTCTAAAGCAGACTTGGCAACTTTTGTAACCCAAATCATGAGAACCACTGCCCATAGCCAAAAATAATATTTCAGCCAGGCATTAATCAAAGAAAATAATGAACTCTAGGTCTTAAACAACTTTTCCAAGCTCAAAACTCTCCACTTTCATTACGTTCTATAATCAACTGTGGATTCTCCAATCTTATACTTCTGTAGTTATCACCACATCAAACACATTACATTACACATTAATTCTAAATAACAGTAACATTCTAATAAAAGAACTGATCTATGTGAAAATCTTGTTTCCTAACACAACTTGCCACTTTTCCCACCAGATCACACTCCCATATATTGCTGAAAATCCAAAGCGATATAAGCATAAACCAGCTAAGGAATTGACACAACAACTAAACATTTATGTAAAATGAGATAAATGATGGTGTGCGATCTCTGGTTTGCCTGCTAAAGCTTCAAATTCATTTTCTTCTGCCTGGCGCTTAAAATTTAATAAGCAAAATATGAACGAAACAACAGAGCTGCTGGACAGAGTATGCAAGTCTTGTTAAAATCCACTAAGCTCACAGCAATTGCAGCTGAAAACAAAAACTAGTATACAGAGCAACAAAACCTCAGATGCAAAGAAAAGAGGAGTAAGGCCTACAGGAGACAGAGAACAACTTCTGGATAGAGCATGTTAGTTTCTGATAAGGCTCCTAGGCATTGACAAGATGCTTATGGGCCTAATATACTTGAGAAAACTGAAAGGCCCAGCATATGGCACGTTTACACTAGGAGAAAGAGAGTAGGGCCCAGTAGTGGAGGGAATGAGAGTTAGTTAGTGAATGGGTGAGATGGCATAATGGATGTGTAATGGGAATTGGTATATGAGGAGATAGGGGAGTGGGGAGAGGGGAGAGGCAGGCTGGATTATTGTTAGAAATCTGTTAGGAAAATATCTTTCTCTGAGGAATCGTGGACTCTGTTCTCTTCTTTTTTTCCTGCTTATATAGCCATAGAGCTCACGTAGTTTTCGCACTACCAATCATATAACTTCTGATATTCGTGTTTCTATCAGTTTCACATTCTATGTTTGTGGGGAAACTACATAACTTACCAGATATCACCAAGCCAGCAATGATCCAAGGCTGCATCCAAAAGACAAATAAATATATGTTACATATGAGATAAAGCTCACCTATTTGATTTAATCAAGATAATTAAAGGTGTTGGATATCCACATTGACTAGAGATATAGTTAAATTATAATATATATGTGGGTGTAAATCTTATCTTACCAAGCCTGGTAAAGTGAGGTTGAGTAGGCTTAAAGTTCACTATCTAAGATGATATCAAAGCTTATCAAAAACCTATCCTAACGAAGGCCTCTTAGATGTTAATATATGGAATAAGGCATAGTTTTTCATACCAAATGAGTCTTAGAGAATTCGCCCCAACCACGTGTCACGTCTGATAGATCCTTGAGCGTAGTTCCAACATATACAAGAGCAAGTGTTATTGGCTGCAACAATAACAATAAAACATTTCAAAATCCAGAGTAACGCAAATAGTGATATACTTACTAATACTCTACAAACATCAAACTTAAATGCCTGTTCTTAATAGCTTAATTTAATGTACTTTCTTCGTAGAACATAAGTAGTTAACATATAAATCACAAGGATGATTACTTGTTGAATGCACTTGTTGATCCAATATTAACACATTTATCTTTTAAATCAATTGATCTCGAACTTTCAATATTTTTACACATCATTTTAAAGTTCAACAATATCCACTATTCATTTCTATGGACAACATGCTCAAATGTGGCACAGCAACTAAAGGTACCATCATTTGCACTCCTATTTGTAATGCATGAAAACAGAAATTCATTGCTAAGGGTAAAGCCCCTACACAATTGATCATAGATAAAGAAGATACCATCATTCCCAACCAGGAAGTCAGTGTGTATTCCCCTAATGGAACAGGAGTCACAGACAGGAAGTAATTTAGTAAGTTAAATGGTACAAAAGGTGCAAGTCGAAGGAGTAACGAAATCTGTAAAGAAAGATAGAGAAATTAAACATTCAGATATTCAGTTGAGAAAAAAAGAAAAAATGAACACGATATCATAAAAATATGATTAAGCAAAAATCTAGCACGATAATAGCCTTCCTAAGCAATTATTAGTATTCATAATAATAGCCTTTCTTGTTTGTTTTAACAGGCAATCAAACTTATGCATCATAATTTCTGACATGTTATAGTATACATAACTTCATGACCCACTTGCTCTTCTTGAGCCATATCAGAAACAAGAATTCCAAACGGACAAAACAAGAAAAAAACAAGTGGAATATTATGAAAAAACATCAAAAGCACGAAAACTTAAAAAAAAAAAGTTCTTACTGAATGTTAGAGATGTAATAAAATCATTCAATTATTGGGTCTACAAACCTTAAAGCCAGATTTCTGAATTGCAATTGTTACTGATCTAAACTGAGGATAATCCTTCAACCTTGAAACAACAAGTGATTTTGCAATCTGCATAGATAGAAAAATATAGGAATAACCTCAGGAAAGAAAGAAATATATCATAATACAGAAACAAGTGGACCAAGACCAAGAAGCAGCAGAATTGGAAGGCTGAGAAAATTTCAAGAACAATGCAAATGAAGAAAGGCTGACGGATAAAGTGCATATTGTACTACTTGAGAAAAACTTAAATTCATAATTTTTTCCATATAGCAACTAGGAAACTGAAAAGTGAATCAATCATGCCATAACTCTATTTTTCTTTAATTTAAAAAAAACACTAATAAATGTAAAACTAGAAAACTTACTGTTCTGCCAAGAAGGAAGGCAGCTACAGCACCAACGGTTGAACCAATAGAGTCAGCAATGAAGCCAATTGGAAGGCCAAATAGATAACCACCCCCAAGCTGAACAAAAAGTATAAGGTAAAGTGACTCAACAAATTATTTCTGTCTTTGTTTTATTAAGTTTACTTCTTCATCGGTTATATTGCAAAGGAGATGTAATGAAACAATAGAAATTACGCTTTGTTATACAATAGAAATTATAAACGAATCATTTAAGAATTAATGCAGGTGTTTGGAACATACATCAAACTATGGACACAAATATATTTTATAGTAAAAATAATAGTACAATGAAACAATGTCGCCTAATTTGTAGAACTTAAACAGGTAAATGGTGACCCCTGATAAATTCAATTTAAAAATTTATAAGTTCTTAAAGATAAGAATCACAAATACAAAACAATTTTTTATAGAACAATTATTAGCGAAAATGCAGACAGGCCAGAGTTCTTATACAGGTAATTGACAATTCCATATTCTAAAGAAGTACAAATTGAGGAATCAAATATTCTTACAGTAAGTACAGCGGCTGGAACTGCCAAGATAGTCAATGGAATGTAAACAGCTATCCTGAAAATGATCAGACAAACATAGGTTCACAAATTCACTTATTAAAGTCAGTTGTTATCTTGATATATTTTAACATGCTCATTTGTACATGTGTACATATGAAATTCCTTTCCACGATACTATGAATAGCATAAAGCCTATCATGAATGAAAGCACATGACAATCTCCTGTAAAGATGACCTTTACAAATTGCAGACCAAACTAAAGCAATTACATGATGGAAACAAGTATCATGATTATGAGATTCTAAAAAAACAAAAGGTGATATTCACCAAGTGAAATTTTTAGTGGTCAATTGTTAAAATAGACTTACAGAGCAAGTGGACCCCATGGCCCAAGATTATTATCAATCCACACCAATACGTCCTTCAGAGTCTGTTGAGCAAAAATAGAGGGTAATAGATTCAAAATCTCCACGCAACCGGAACTGTTGGGAAAGAAAATTCAAATGCGGTGCTCGAAATGAAGAATACAGTAAAAGTGGCACTGTAAATTGTATGCATGAACAGGGGAGTGGGGATTCCCATTAGTAAAACAAACTCATTATCGTCTATTCTTTCCCGCTTTTCACAATAAGAAACCAAACCAAATTCAAACAAAATCTCCATTTTCTAATGATCCTCCAATTCTAAATATTGCACAAGGTGCTACTTAAATTATCCCTTGATTGAAATTCTTGTATGCAAACACCCCTTCAAGATTTTCCTCATGTGATTGATGCGAAAATCATGAACAAAGCCACAGACACAAGGTAATTATTCCAAGAGCAGTGTCAAGGAAATTAATCAATTGAACAGAAATGCACCCACCCCATTTCAAGTTCAAACAGAAAGAACTAAAAGAGCTAGATATTTTGTCTTGTGTAGGAAAATAGAAGAACCCAGAAGTGAAATTGGATTAAAAAAAGAACCTTGTCAACTGGGAGAGTTAAACAAGCAACAACAATGGCGGCAAGGAGGAGTAGCAGAAGAGAGATGTTGAGAGCAGAGGTCCACGTGAAAGACATGGTCCTTGGTTCATTCACGCCAAAGGGGGAAAGGGTTGAATCATCATTTAAAGTTGTTACCTTTGATCTTATCTCATCATTCTCTCTCACTTTGTGTCTCCAAAAATTAATTCTTGAACAGCACAGAATATGACCCCGACTTCCCTGTCTCTGTAAGTTACTCACTGCTCTCTCTTAATACACTACCCCACTATTTCTTATTAATTTCATGATAATGATGTTTTGGATTATCAACATTTTATAAAGTCTAGAATTTAAACCTACCATCCCATCTTTAATCTAAGATATATTCATTTTTAGAATAAATTGATAGTATTTTTATAAGATATTGTATAATGTTTATACAATGTTATTTTTTTTTATTTCTATTGAATACAGTGAATATCCAATTTTTTTTATTAACAAGTAATGAGAAGAAATTTTCAAAATATTAGTCATAAATATTGATAATATTATTTTAAAAATTCATTAAATCAACTAAATTATTATTTTTATTAAGATTTTGTAATTTTATTAGAAGTACCTCATATTAGAGATAAAGAAGTTTTCGCAATTAAATGAAATATGCTTAGATTAAAATAGTTGACCACTTATGTCATTTTCATCAAATGTTATATTTTAAGAAAAAAGGTAACTTTTTGAAATTGTTAAATTTAATTTTATATCTATACACATTAAATCCTAATAAAATTTAACAACAATATCTACACATTAAAGTATAAAATAATTTAAATTAACGTATATTAGAGAAAACCAACAACTTTTTGTTGTTTTTGCGCCCCCAACAACATGAATGCTAACAAGAAATGTAACTCAAACTAATTGGAGATCTTAACTATGTTCTGTTGTTGCAGTTTTGGATATGGGAGCTGAGTGTGACATGGTAGTAGTGCATTTTTTCTATGCTTTTTAATGAAAGGATTCTTGGTTGTTTCATTCATTGAATGTCTCTTGTCAACAACACTTTATTTTGGGCATAGTTAGTTAAATGATTTTATTATTTATAAATGGGTGACTGAGAGCAGTACAAGTATATCTAATGTGTGTATTAGTAATAAATAATATGAAATAATAGTTAAAGTTGAAGTTTATTAGGTGTGATCCACTGTTTGTATAATTGTATCCCATTTCCTGGAAATATCTCTGACAAGGTAACTATCTACAGAAGGACAGAAATAGAAAGAAGATGGACCATAAATAGGGTCAATTATTGAAGCGGCAGAACCGTCAATAATCAATGGACTGGTGCCAGTGTTATCACAGCCACACTCACAGTTCAACCCTCATGTTGCTATTTTTATCCTTTAACTAAAAATTCAATGTATGTTATAAGTAGATATAATTTTAATTCCATTTTTGATCTTGCTATTAGAAGTATCTTTCAGTCACAAGAGAAATGACAGTCTTGTTATGCAAATCTTAAAATAGATATACTTTTTTTATATTTTTAATCAATGATATTTGTGATGTTTTAACTTTAAAATCATAGTGTTTGTAAGAGTATTAAGTTTAAATAGATTGTATAGTGTCTATTTCTTATATTTTTGTAAATGAATATTTGTGTTAATTCATGTATTTGTGATGTTTCTGAAATTAGAGAAACATATAAAGTTTTAAAAAGATGAATTGATTATTGTTATCTGTTTATTTTTGTTTTATTAAGTGAATTCGGTAATTGGTGTTATTTGTAAGAAATAAAAAAAAATCAATAAAATAAAAATATGATCGTGAAGTTTTATATTAAAAAGTTTTTTTAAATAATTTTTTAAATATACAAGATTAAAATGAAAGTTATCTTAATACATTAAAGATGTACTAAAAGAACTTGTATCAAAAGAAAAAAAAATTGACACGATGAACAAATTAAAAAGTATCATATTTCTAAGTCTTTGAAATAAGAGGTTAGAAATATGGATAAAGTTAAGTCATTCTATATAATAAAATCTATATAATAAAATCTTTTAACATATAGAGATTTTGTTTTGAAATAACAATAATATTTGTTCAACATGATAAAATCAAAAATAATAATCAAGTAACTAGTAGATTTTAATAAGATATTAAATAATATTAAAAATATTGAGGTGAGACATGAAGATCAATATGGTTAATATTTGATTTGAGGCATAACAGATAAAATTTCGAAAGTGTTTTTAATATGGTTAATAAGTTCATAGTATCTTCTAGACATATTTATTATAATACTTTGCAATGGGTATTGAAATATTTAAATGAAATATTATTGTTTAGATTGATATATAAACAATTTACCCACGACAAAAAAGTCATTGAAAGATGTATAGATACAGATTTTATAGAGAATGTGAACACTTAAAAATCTATTTCAGGATATGTTTTCACGTTGTTTAGAACTACAATTTATTAAAAGTTAACTTTGCAAACAATATTACCTTTATTTACTAGCAATACAAAGTATATTGCATTTATAGAAAGGGTAAAGGAGACCTATGATTAAAAAGGGATTATAGGAGAATTATGATTTGTGAGAGACTATTATTCCTTGCAATAATCAATCATTCATATACCTAATTAATTATCAAATATACACCATGAGAGAATTAAACAAGTTGACATTAGACTGCAATTGCTTAAAAGGTTTTAAAAAATTTGGATTATGAAGATAACTTTATGATAGAATTATATATATAAAATTTTTATAAAGATTAATATTCAAAAAGTTATTTAAAGCGGATTAATTTTTCATTTTATGATAAAAAATAGATGTTTAGGAAATTCTTTTATATTTGGATACTAAGTAACGAATAGTGATATTTTTGTTTCTAAAATTATGATAGACTGTATTGTCATTAAGACTTTCTATTTTAACAATTCTTTATTATTTCTATTTCTATTTATATATAAAAAAACGTATGTTTAAAAAAAGAGATGCTTTTATATAAAAACTTCTCTGATACAATTTCTTTCTTTCTTTTATTCTTATTCTTGTTTTTTTTATGATTGCAAACCCAACTATTGTTATATTTTATGTTTAAATACAATCACCTCCTTATTTTATTTTAAATAATATATTTACTTTTTCTCATCCTCAAAATAATAATCTTTCAATGATTTTAAAATTAGAAAGAGTGTAAATCTCATTCTGTATAACCTAAAAATAATAGACGTGATATTACTTTGTTATAGAATATAAATATTATGAAATTCAATTTAGTCCCATATTTAAATTTTAAACATTATGTATTGTGAGTTAAGACATATATTAGTAAAATTATATGTTAATGTCACAAAATCATTATCATTATAATATTTCTTAACTTCATTTAATATATTGTATTGAAGTAATAACATTCAATTATTACCATATTTTATACAACTTAATTATTACCAATTCAACTACTATATTGATTGCAAGAAAATGTTTTAACATACAAGGAGAGTTCCATAATTTTTAAAACCATTTTTACCCTCTTTCTCTCATATCAAACAATTCAAATTAACTCTATCCTCCCTTCCATAACAAGCCACAGCTTGTGGACAAGAAAAAAAAAAAATGGTAGTTGCAGAAAACCAGAAACAGCAGACTGTCTAATGGACCATGAACAGGGATAATAAAAAATTATTGGAGCAGAACCACAAATAATTAATGGACCAAGGGCAGATGAAGTTGAGTCATCCATGTTCATGGTAGAAACATGGCAGAGTAAAAGCTAAAGAGGTGCATGTGTTAGAGATATAACTAAGTCATAAGTTTGGTATAAGTTTGCTGCAATAATTAATTGCAACCTTCCACTGGCAACAAGAAAGTCATAATTATTACAGTCATCAATTTTCATATAATATAACTAAGTAACCACAAACCATAAAGATGGCTACATAAGAAGAGATAATCAAAATAAAGAACAATCTTTGAATGATACTATTGATCAAAGATGGTAAAATGTGTTTTGAGGAGTTAAAATCTCCTGCTAATCTACAAGTGGAACAATCTCAGGTATACATTAAACAAAAATATATGAGCAAGAAAGAATACCAAATCTAACTACATAGAAACAACAATACCCCAAGCATAGTGGACACCACCTTAATAGCTTACAACCAAGCAAAAAATGTGCACAATTCCATAGGGTGTTCATACACCTGTTTGCTTCAAATGCTATCTTGCACATAGAGCATTGAGAAGAACATGAGATAACATAAGGTCCACGAAATATTGATGTCCAATTTGGCCATCTCTCCACTTCATCTTTGCTGGAGCTCTTCCATAGTGTACTCCATCGTTACACCGGTTATCAAAATGCCATGGAAATGTCATATCAAAGTTATCAATCACACCAGATACAACTCCTGCTTGCTTCAGTTTCTCCAACAACACACCATTGAAAGCCTCCATCTTGTTAGGATTGAAAGCTAGTGACCTTGCATATCCACCAGTTGCAACCGTAGTCCGGTAAAACACTCTTGGCCACGCCAACCCTCTTTGCTTCACTGTCTTCATAACATCTGTCCAAAAGGATGCTGCATAATCTGCTCCAACAGAGAATGCTCTTATGTTGCGCCAGTGGACGCCATCATGCAGGCCAGAATTCATGATCACAGCGTCAGGAATGGTATCTTCTGTGAAGTATTTCTTTAGCAAATTTTGAAACCCTTCATCTCTCAGAGAATCCAACCCCAGATAGTTTTGCGTTTCATTCCAATGCCCGTTGAAGATGCTTGTAATCCTAACTGTTTGAGAAGGGTCTTTTGGGTTGGAAAAGTTCATGTCAAATCTTCTGGGGACAGAACGTATTTCAGGCAAGTCTAACACAAAGTTTAGCATATTCCTTATTGTGTCAACATGATTTGAATCGCCCCAAAAGAAAATCCACCTGTTCTTCAAGCAATTCCAAGCAGACTCCGCTGAATACAACTTGAATGAGCAATGAGTTGAATACACCCAACCATTACTCTCCAGAATTCCCAAGGAGCCATCACACCAAGGAGCTTTGCAAGGAAAATCTTTCCCAAGGCACCTGTACCTGCCATCATTTCCTATGGCGCAGTCATCATTCTTTCCATGCCTTGTCCACCTTCCACTCCACACATCCCTGCCAAAATCAGAAGCCTTGCAAGCCTGCAGTTCTGGTAGCCGAACACTGGTTTTGTAGAATCTGATTGCAACATTTCGCAAGATTCGGTCATAAGAAAACCTCCATGGGGTGAACTTCAGACCTTCAAAGTGTCTATAGAGCAGGATTATAGTGAGATTGTAAACCCCGACAAAATCTGGATGAACCTGCACTGAAATTGAGTAAGAACCATTGCTGAAATCTCTCACCAAAGGCCTAGATTTCCATGATTCCCCCGAAAGATCAGCCTCGAAGTAGTCCCCACCTAAACAAAGAGGATTCCCTGAATCATCCAGTGCTTGAAAACCAAATTCATGCACAACACCAGCTGAAAGCTCTATGACCTCCCCACCATCCAACCCAGGAATTGCAATCTCCACAGCCTTGGAATCTTTACAGGGTACACCTCCACGAGCTGACCATCGAGCTATGAGATTTGATGTAAAGTTGGGTTCTAACTCACTTGAAATCCAACTAGTATGCCCCTCATGTAGAAGGGACTTCTTGCCTGATTTTTCATACAGACTGAAGTTCACAGGACTGTACGGAGAAACGAGAGTTAAATTAGGAGTATGAAACCTTACAGCAAGATAGTCTTGTTGATACCTCCAAGCTTGAATGATGCTCTTGATTGTGCACCCATCAATGCTCCAAATCACAACCATTCCAACCAAAACCAAAGCAGTGAGCAACCCAACACGCCAATGAAGCATTGGAATGGACCAAAGAGCCCATTGGGGCGAAATCACAACCTTCTGCGGCATGGCATCTCCCCAGAATAGCTACCAACAAACCCACCCTCCAATACCTCAAAAGTTGCAATCTTTTGACGACAACCCGCCAAACCACAAGAGTGCCTTCAAAGCACAAGAGTCGATTTTCCCGAGGAAACAAAAGAAAGAAATCTTGGTGAGTGAAAAAAAATGGAAAAACAAATGTGGGATGCTCACAAGTTACAAGGGTGTTTCCAAATTCAATGTAATGTGTTGTTCTGTAAGAGATAGAGTTGCGGCTAATGCGTCGGTGTGAGTTCTGGAGAAAAAGGAAGGTTTTTCACACTGTGCTTCATGAAAGTAACTTGGCAGATTTCAGACATGGACATGTATGTCCAAAGAACATGTCTTAATTATGAACTTTACATATTTTTTAATTACATTTTTCTAAATTTTGATTTGCTTTGGTTCTACAGCTGTGGATTTTTTCCCTTTTCCTGTTTCCAATTCTAATCAAAGTTGTCTTTTGCTCTATTTTGTTATTAGTACTAATTACTCTGACCAATACAGTGTCCATGTGATTAAAGGAAGAAGTTAATTTAAACATTATAATTTTTAAATAAATTCAAACATGTGTGGTATGAGACAAACTCGTTGGTTGTGTTGTATTTTGGTGGTAAAAAGGTTAGTCACACGAGTTGGTGTAAAGTTTGTATTTTATTTTGATAAAGATTATTGCTAATGAAATTTTAAATAGATTGTTTGTTAATGATTAATAAAAGATTTGGAGGTAGATGAAAGTTTAAAACTTGTTTTTCTTCAATGGATTTTTAAGAAAATATGACTTAACTCAATTTTCAATCTCTCCTATCCACTGTGAATGATAATGTTGAATATATTGTATTAGCACTTAAAAGTAGATACTTATATGTGATAAATGATAATGATGTCATGTTGTGATCACCTCACCGACACATTAGGGTTGGAACCGATACTGATGGCACTCAAATTTATCTCTTTTCATTGAATATTATTTAAATTAATTGAATATTATTTAAATTAATGAAAACTTAATATTTTATTTTATTAAATTTAATTTAATTTTATAATAATTTTGTATTTAATTTTAAATTTAATATTTTTTAGCAATTATTTATTTATATAACTTGTTTATTTTTACAATGTTTTACTTAAATTTAAAATATTATTAAGATCTTTAAATTTAATATTAAAAAATTGAATTGAGAAAAAAATAAAGGATAATATGAAAGAATAAAGAGCTTGAAAACTGTAAAAAAGAATAAAAGAGAAATAATTTTAAAGATTATTTAAAAAAAACAGTTAAAATAAAATAAATAAATCAGTTTTATATACATTGAAGGGTATGTTAAAAAATAAAATGTGTATGTTATAAAAAGGAAATTTCTTTTATATATAATAGTTATAGATAATTATAAGTACTTATGTAACTGTTTTTATTTTTTCTTGATACTTCCACTTGTCTCACTCTGAGGCACCGCGATTGTATATCAGATTATTTTCTGATCTAGTACACTAATATTTTTTCTTGCAGTAATATATCACCACTTCCTCTGATATGTTTGGTGTTGTTAATTCCGGCTGTTGATTGCAGCTAGAATATCACCAAGAAAAAGTTTTTAAGTTTTAAAATCCAACTAAATAAAAAATAGAACAGAAAAAATTAATAGCAGAAAGAAAATTGCTTTTATTTTTTTAGTTTTATTTCATTTTGTATTAAAAAATAATGTAAATATGAAATTAATACTGTAATACGACAATTATTATCTCTTAGTGACTTTCTCTTTTATCATTACTTTAACTATAACTGTTTTTTTATTTTGTTCAAATGATATATTTTTCATTTCAACAGAGATAACTCTCAATTTTATTAAATTAAATTGTTTATACAACATACATTTAATTACTTTTAGTTATTTTTATATTTTAATTTATTTTTTATTTTTTGCCACGTGATAATATCTTACTATTATTTTTTTACTCTCTTTTAATAGTTTAATTTATTTGACATCCATTAAATTTACTCAATTTTTTGAGATATTTTTTCTCTCAAAATTTATAAAGATAATAAATATTGTAATAATAAAATTTCAATTATGTGTAATTAAAACCTTCATTTGATTATCTACTTTTAAACCTACATTTGCCTTACCTACTCGAATTTCTGGCTTCAATATATGTGCCCGTTATATGAAGGGAAGACTTGAAAGTGCAAAATAATAAGAACACTTTAAATTCGAAGAGAAATACATATAACAATTATCTTTCTTTCTCTAATACAGAGAAAAAGTGAGACAAAATGTCCTTAAGTATTAATTTGTAATAAGCATATGTTTGATTTTTATAGTTGTTTATATATGATGCATAATCATATATATATATATATATATATATATATATATATATATATATATATATATATCACTTTTTTATATTAAAGACCTACATCATTAATCTAAAATTATCTACTTTTTATTTTTTTCAAATAATCAGAATTACTTATAAAATTATTTTCACTATTTTTTTATCAGTACTAACTAGATCACTTTTTACTCTGCTTCTATACTTGTATTCACACTTAAATCTTCATCGTCAAACCGAAATAAAGGCTTATTCGAATGACATTGAGTTTGTGACTAACCACAGTCCCAATATACTTAGTGTAGTTAGTGAGGACAGCGAAGAAAGTTAGTATTAGATCTGGCGATTCAGAGCAGTGCCTGTGGTGAGTGTCATACATGTGCTATCATATTCATATTCCTGTGATTAAGTGAACGCCGTGTATTTCTTCAATACGACAAACTTGCCGTGTATTTCTTCAATACGACAAACTTGAGTCGCTCATACCTTTAAGGAACATAGCCCTACAAAAACCGTATTATTTTTGGAAGAATCTTTTCTCACGTTGGGCCATTAGCATTCGCACATATTGTGATGACATATGTCGCATTTACGTTGATCTTCAAGTTCAGTTTGTTTATTTTATGTATATACTATTCTCTCGTCTTTTATAACAAGACATTTTTTCAGAAGTTATATATGGTCTTCTTTTATAAGGTATTTCAACTTTAATGATGTATTTTCACTTATTTATTTTTATTAAATATTTTTGGTTTGTGCATAAAGATCAAATATTTACTATTAAGAATAAAATAAGTTAGTATAATTTTCAAAATATATTATAAAAAATTACTTACCTATCTTTTTGAATTACATAACTCCGTTAATAATGTCTCGTCACAGTTAAATGAAGGAGTAAAATATAAGGCTTCCAGTAAGTTCCTCTTTCACAAAAATCGCATCCCTTTCCATTTCTGAACCACTGGGTTCCACGTCTCTTGACCTTTGGTGCAAATAAGTGGCACCTAATCACCCAATGTTTCGTTTATCTATTTGGACAGAAAAGTTAAAGAACATTTTCCTGTGGAGAATTTCTAAGATATATTTATTTCACAAGCAAGAAGTTTCTATATATACGCAACTGGCCAATTTTCTCATTTTAACTTCCCTCTTTCTTGTTACTATACCTGAGGACTTTTACTGGGCGATAGACACAAGGACACGAAAAAAACTGGAAGTTGCAGCCTCACAAGCCACCACACAACCCACGGACGCACTCAACTTCTCGGCTTTCAGCACTAGACGCATTACAGTGCTGTCATACGAGTTTAAATGCAGGTTTCCATTCATACAATCAGATAGGCTCAGCTAAGTCGTGTGGGGATAGTGCTGTAAATGATTGCCATGACACCGTAAGATATATCGGGACACGCATTTTGAGATTGATACATCACTTCGGGTACAATATAACACGAATTACAGAAACATACTTCAATCAATTTCGTTAAGTAAATTCAAATAAAGCCTGAAGAATAGAGAGTATTATCTCACGCCTGTAAATGTGTTAGAAGTCGTGGTCATGAGGCTATAGCAGGTATGCACTAACGCATATTTGGTAGAAACAGTTGTTGTATGGTAACCAAAGGTGATAAAAATGGGACTTTAGACAGCGATATTGTCTGGTGCATGCAGCACTTCTAGAAAGGGCAAATGTTGACTGAAAATAATAGCCTCCATTAAAGAAAATTGGGTCAGCTGCTCAGTCGTCACCAACTTCACCAAACCATCACCAACCACCACAAATCATTTCGATTTGTGGAGACTCAAGGTAACCACTCTTTTAGAGTAGACTTCACGTTACTGTAAACTCCAATTTAACGGTATGTAACACAAACAATGGAAGCAAAGGAGCGAAGGTAACTGAACACATTACCACTATTAACATTGACAGAATCTAACGAGTGTAAGGCATTAACAACGTGAAGCTAATTATATACTTTCACAGAAAAAGATGATTAATTCTCATGTTGGTCTAGTGGTTGGGAAATTATTTCTGCACGAAAACCAGCAACTAAGATAACACGAGCTTCTATTCCACTACATGTCTACATCACACCTCAGGAAATCTTGACAGCCTCTTATCTGCCGCTGCCAGTGGAAACATCAGAATTGCCTAAAATTGTAGAAATGTTCCCTGGGTAAAAAATAATTAATTCAAAAAACAGATACACCACTTTTCTTTTGAGATAACAAATATTAACATCTGTTATATCAACAAAAACTAAGGCTGCAAATAACAACCCCAACAAATTCAAACCCTCCACCCCAAAAAAAAATATATGGGAGAAAAAAGGAAGATTGACAAAAGGGAATCGAAACTATCATAACAATAAAAAAAAAAAAGGCACTGAAAACTGATAGAGACATCCAATTAACTCCATGGATCATCCCAGCCCTTGGGCCCCTCTCTTTTTAAGAAGTCAATAATAGCATCAACAGCTTCTTCAACTCTGTTAGAGAGGGAGTGATTTCCATATTCGATCTCTACTTTCTCTGCTCCTCCCATCGCTCTGCATAACCTGCATAGATTCAAAAGGTACCCCGTGACCATAGGATTGACAATCATATATCTCAATCCTCTCAAATTGGACTTATTGAATAACAAAAACTGACAACCAGATAGGAGTAGAGGTTTTACCGCTCAACAAGAGCTTTCTTATCAACGTAATCGGGCACATATTCGTCACCCATTGAAAATATAACCTGCCAAAAAACCAAGGCATTCGATAATGACAAACTATCAACAATTTTTTTTCCTTTCAAGAATTACAGGTAGATCTCAAGTTTTCTGTCTTCGTCTCTAATAGAATAACATTTACCACATTTACTAGTAGCACTTATATTGTATGGCTGTAAACGGGAGCAGATATATTAAAGTAACATCATCGACACTGTTGCTTGACATCATTCAGGCTAAGGCTAACATTGGGAGCTATAGTTGATAGTTTGACAGTGAAAAAATTTTAAGCCTTCTTTTTCCGATGATTGGGAGCGCTAGCACTGATATATGCCTTCTTAAGCTTCCCAATCTACTGAGCAAGAGGTAGCATTTTAGCTTTTACTATATATGCCTTCTTAAGCTGTCAAATTACATTTCAAACGAAAAATGTCGTATAGCTTCTACAGAATCAACAAAACTTTTACCATAACTTCTACCATTATGACTAACACATTGAAGCATAAAACCGTAGCATAGCAATTAATTGGCAAGGTGTCAGTTACCACAACTGTATTCTGTCATAAATTAGTTGAACAAACTTAGTTTGGATGAAAAAGAAGCAAGTAAACTTCTGCTCTTAACATATTGAAGCATAAACCGTAGCATAGAAATTGATTGGTTAGCTGGTGTAAGTTACCACGACTGTATTCTATCATAAATTTGTTGAGTAAACTGAGTCAGTTAGGGATTCTAACTTCAAACTGTCTCTGAAGCCTATAAATTGGAATCTGTAGGGAATGAGATTTAATCAACAAAATTTGTATCCATATCCTCTCAATATTTCTCTCTATCGATTCTCAATATCAGCCCAAAAGGTTGTACAGATAAAGAAAATAAAAAGCTATGTTAAACAGATATATGGTCACCTGACAATGTGTGCTAGACATATGCCCCAGCCTCATCCTCAATTGGTCATCACTCAGGTCAGAACTGAACATGTCATCATCGCCATTATATGAACATAGGGAGTGATACCTACAAAATTAATCTCTTTTTAGGATAGGAACAAAAGCATGGGATTATGAGACAACAAACACCTTTTTGCCGTATAATCACTATCAACTTTCGCAAAAAGTTAAACTTTTCTAGCATGCCAACATGTTGTATTTGCTACATTATGGGGAGAAATGTACTTAAAGAAGGAATAAAGAAGTAAATAATGTCTTCAAAACAGATATTACTTGATAAGCGACAAGTTGTGTATTTGACATCTGATATAGCCTAGCACAAAATCAATATCAAACAACTTAAAACCATTTACAGATATATAGTACATCACTAAATTGGAAGCTTGTCATCAAAGTAGAGGAATTTCAGCATGAACAAAACTTGGCCTTTCACAAATGACATTGATACAGCCAAAACTAACTAAGCCTTCTACAAATATACAGTATAGCACTAACTAGGAAGCAACTAAGGGGCAGAAAACTTGAAAGTTTTAACTTTGAGAAATTCATGGGTGAAGAGGGTCTGGTTTAGAATGCAGACGTTGCTGACCATGGTTGGAAGTGGCATTAAAAGAGTAGTGAGGCGCTGGGGCTATTGCCAACTAATGGCATAAAAGGGGTGGACGACCTGACAGCTAGCAACGGTGAATCAAGGATCTTTGGGTGCACCGATATCAGAATCCAATTCCACATTCCAAAGTTGATGATAAGATGGAATGGCACTGACGGAGCCAGAGTAGTTAGTTAAAATCGTTAGTCACCTAAAGATGTAGAAAGTGAATTAGCTTAAATAGAAAGAGGTGTAGATTGGGCATTCAGACTTGTTAGCATTTAGTGAATGAGCATCAGGTTTGTTGTAGAAGAGGGCAAGCCCTTTGTGAAGGGTAGCCTTCGGGGGCAGAATGTTCTCCTTTATTCTTTGTAATTCGACAAACAAAACACAAGTTTTTTTCTCTTTTCCTTTCTCTGATTAATTCATTTTCTCTCTATGAAAAACTAAGATTCTATCTCTGGGTACCTAACAAATATGCACACAGCATCATTCTTTGAGGGGATCGGCTCAAATAAGTAAATTAAGATCTAATGTGTAGGACCTCAAACATGGGTAAGGGGAAAACATATTGACATATGTTGTAACAAATTTGAATACATGGCAAGTATGGGAAGCATTGACATAAAGTTACAGGCTGAGCAGCTATACAAGGACAAGGGAGGAACTGAAAGGTAAGGTAGGAAATCAATTTGGTAGTTTGGGTGGCTCTATTTGCCATGGGGCAGGCAGGGAAGTTTATCTCGTTTGATTTCTTTATCCTCAGCTCTAGTGCATTTTCCTTTTGTATCCTTGTTAGAATAGTTTATTATCTTCCGAATAGAAGTTGTTTTGCGTTGTATCGATCTGTAACCTAAAATCCTAGGGTAAACTCTACTATAGTTTTCTTTCTTTCCACTGACCCTTACACATACATACGTACAAACATGTATGTATACATACATACATACATATATATATATATATATATATATATATATATATATATATATATATATATGAATCTAAATCAGTAGAGAGATCTAAGTTAAGATCTCTCAAGCTCTTTTTCTCATATATACTCCTTCAAGTATTCTGAACACTGTTCTCTATATTAATTCCATAGTAAACTCATTTCCTATCAGAATGTCATATAAATTAGTAGTGTCGTGAATTAAGAAATGGAATTATACTACTGAAATAATAGGCATTTCAAAAATTCAAAGGCTTAAATACTAACAAATAATTCTTTGGTAAGCAGCTCTACTACCATAGGAATTCAAATATTTTATTGACATGCGCAAGAGTGTGATGACCATTTCATTGCACACCTCAAATAATGATAAGAATGCTAAAAAGATTACGTGGTAGACCATGCATAAGAATTACTCTATACAACTTTACAATTGAATAACATCCTAGTTTCCAAATAATGCATCTTAGGAATCAATCTTAATTGTACATCTTAACCTATTGACTGATATCAAGTTTGTCACCGTGTTGGTGCTGCTCTGACAATAATTCTGTACTCACCTATAGGCAGTTATTGGGGCACTAGGATCTGCTTCCCTTGGCATTAACTCTAAACCTCGCCCTTCACTAATCATCTTAGCAGCCAAGTCAATCATAGAAGCTGTGTGAGGGAGTGTAGCTTGATATTCCCTATCACTGACAGGAGCCTGAACAATTAAATAGATATAGAAAATAGACATTCAGTCAAAGAACAGATGGGATAAGATGATATTATATATTGACATTGATCAAACAAAACGTCCACTTTCTTCTTTTGGTTTTAAAACTGGCATTTCAATCCATAGATATATGTATGTTTATAGAGCATTATTCAATAAATATTAGAAATTCCACAAGGCTATCATAACAATTGAATCATCATTTAATTAAAATAATAAATAAAAACAAAACAATTGCTATAATTCGTCAATGTGTAATTAATTATTATATAGTTCCTAAAATATATCTTACACCTAATAGTATCAAATATCAATATATTTAAACATTACATATTATACTCGTATAAAAAAAAATGGTATTTCCTATTCTGTAGTTGAATTTGCCTTGGTGGACTTCTCAAAGCATGTAGGAGGTACTATAATACAAAAAGTCCACATGATAACTACAAACCATTTTTTATGTTGTTAACCCCCACCTCATGCAGGTTATATTCTAAACGTCACCACTCAAGCATTGGAGATAAAATAAAGCTTACACCAGTTCAAGCTCAAACCACAATTAGGTTCAGGCATGTTGACTAGTTGACAATTACATAATATGGAGCTAGTTATCAACATTATGATTATTAGTTATATGAATGAGAAAACTGACATCATTATTCCCATATATGCTATAAAACTTCCCATATATTTATAGAGTTGGTTCTAATATTAACTTTCTAATAACTAGTGCTGTGCTAATCAGGCTTTCACTTTTAAGAACCATGCTAAAGTTAAATACAAATGAACAAAAAGGTTAGTAGCATCATTCATGGATGTGTTACATCATATATACAATGCAAATCTAGGTGAGGAAATGAAGTTATCAGTTCATCAACAATACAGGTGAACGGAAATCGTAATGCAACAGTGTTTAGTGAAAAGATAAACAAAAGTCTTGGTGACGGTTAATATCAGTTTCTCAATAATAAGTTAACATAGATTTTAGTATAATAAAGCAACCATTTATGTTCACATTCATGTAATTATCTATATACTTAAACATATTGATGCAGTTTCCTTTCAATGTTTTCAGGTTTTAAGACTTCAAAGGACTCAAACCAATTTTAATATATCCTTATGACCTTAGGCACGTTAAGATAGCAAACTAAATCAGGTGAATTGGGCCACTAGTCTCGTCTGAAAACATGACCATTAGAAGAATAAGACCCCTAATTATAAAAGGCTGTTAATCTAAGTGGCAACAAATTAAATTAGGCTGCCATTTTACAAAAAACATGCAGATGGAAAAAAATTGGAAGAAGGAAGTTCACAACTGATCAGGGTGTACCTGAAAGATGGCAGCACGAACTGCTCGGGAGCAAGCATAATTTGTTCGCATGTAATGCACAATATCCTAAATAAAATGTCCAAAACGAACAAGAACAAATTTAATTTTCACAATGAATAAAACAGCAGCAAGGGAAGTAGAAGTATAGTTAGGACTTGAAATGGCATATAACCTGACAGCCGGTACTATGCCCTAGCAATGCCACGCCTTCAGAGTCCTCTTTGTTAATTAAATAATTAATGAGCTGATCCAGCTCCTTAGCATCCTACAACATAAAATCAACAAGCTTAGGAATCAAGATAACCATCCTTGTCGATCAGATAGAAATATTAACATTGCACCTTTTAGTAAAACATATATTTTTAAAAACACATTATATCTTGAGAACGGCAAAATATTGAGGTAACACATATATTTAAAATATGTTATTTGAGGCTGCAGTAACAAATTTAATGCTCCTGGAATCCTAGGAATTAGGACCTTAGTTTGCCATATTTAAAAAAAACTAAATTCTGAGGATATTGTGGGTGAGGTAATGCCAGAGGTCAGACTAATTTAACAGCAAAATAAATTACTTCTAAATATCTGATGGAAAAGTCCATGATGCTGTCCTTTGATCTTTTGGATTATTAAACAAACAACAGAGTTCTCTTCCACAAGAAACCTAAGGTCAGCACTAAGCACCAAGACCAACGTTTGATTCATATTGCTCACGGTAAGGAGATGCCTTTTGCAGACACTAGGCTCACTATATCAAAGGAAAAGGGCATTTCCCTGCTAAAATAAAACAATTTATTGTCTTGTGTGTTAGTGGAATTATATGGTGGCTTACTATAGTATTAATAATTTCCACGATTTTGAGCTAATCATGTAAAATTAATAGGAAAATATCTATTTGATAGAATGTGTTATAAATACTTCACAGCACCCTGTAACAGCACACCATCACTGGGAATTAAAAATTAACTGATTATTACTTGTTGCAAACTGGAGGTGCCATATCCACTGTAAGAAGATGACATAAGAAATTGAACTAATGACCAATTCTCACGGTCCAGAGCAATTGCCAAAGGTTCCAAGTATCTACAAGAAGATGAAGAAAATGGATGTCAGATAGACACTATCCTAACGTCTGCATCTTCGGGTGGAGCTTAAAGAAATGTGTAGAGATCATTATAAACTTTCTATTATTAGATAAACTTATAACAATACCAACTTCTACCAAATTTCTCTTCAAATGAAAAAAAAAAAAATCATACATCAATTTAAAAATAAGTTGTTGCCACAATCAAATAGGATTAAAATAATAAATTTGGAAAATTATAAAGAAATATATTTAAGTGTTCCAGTAGTTATTTTAAAGAAACCAATTTATAATTATAGAAAGATTGCCACACAAAATAAATTTACAAAAACAACTGCATACAAATTGATTAATTTTTTATTCTATAGAGCTTCATAAAAATAGGTAGAGAAAACTATAAATATAAATTAAAGTGATTAAATTGTGGGTAGCTATTAGCAAATTGCTATTTCCAAGTTACTACAGTGTGACGAAAGTGACGAAGAAATGGCAAAAGGACAATAACAACTATCTGCAAGCACTTATTTTACATTCCTTAAAACCGGCATTCTAGTTCATTCCACCATGTCCTTCCTTGTATTCGGAGGGAAAATGGAAAAGCACGTTTGATCTTATGAAAGTGAATTATGTATGACCTCCCTATTACCACATTTGGGTAAGTTTCAAAGCCAAACTCATGAATAAACTCTCATTTTATACGATTACAGGAACTTACTGTCCACAAGCACGCTCATCTCAATCATGTCAGTCATCAAATACTAAGAAATCCTACATAGGGTTTTAAGCAAAGAAAGCCAAGGCAATCACAGAACAACACTTAAAGAGCATTAGGTATTAGCAATCGAACCTAGAGGGAGAAGAATTTGGCTTTAAAAACATTGGATATAAGAAGACAAAATAGTATTCTACTTCCAAGGAAAACGAGACTGAATTCGGAATGAAAGAGCGATCAAATGAAACTATTTGAATGCATTGGAGGGGAGGGAAACAGACAACAATCATGTAGACCAACACAGAGAAGATATATATTTCTGAATAATTCTACTCAAAAGCTTTTAAAATTCTATGACACCACTCGTCCACCAAACATATCCGACTGCTAATTTTGTATTTCTTCTAATACTACTGGAGCATAATATTTTTTCACTACTATATATCGACATGCTTGAAAATGATTTCAAGGATTCCCACAATTTTTTTTTCTTTTAATACTCAGAATTCATTGGCTTGAAAAGTCACTGCTGTTCCTATTCTCATCTATGGAATATAGCCAATGGTTTTTATTTCAATAATATATTTAATTTAAGAAATTACCAATCAAATAGTCATAAGTTCTAAAATCATTCTAGTTCAGATGATGAAAGACACATAGCTTTGAAATAATCGAGCAGTATGATACGTACGAAGTAGCAAGAAAGCCATCGGTCAATCCACCAATAAAAATGACTTGCCGCTTGAAATCGCCAGTCTTAAAGGCAACCTGCAAAAAAATAAATCTATCATAATGCCCTCCACGAAACCTGAAAGCATAAACAAAGCAAAAGAGGAATTGAAAAGTAAAGAGACAATAACAGAAACTGAACAATGGCAACTCAGGCGCGAGATTCGCGAAGGAAAAAACACAATACAGAAAGACACGAAAACACTAACGCCTACGCAGCACACTCACTGAATAATTACTATTTCTCTTTATTTCGAAAAAAAATCAGAGATCTCGAAGGTCGAATACAATGTAGAAGGTGGAATACAGTGTAGAAGAGTAGGTGCGATATTACTAATATTGAATAGAAGATAAGTTCGAAATAAGAATCATTGATAAGCACATCAGATTTATGCGCATAAAAAAGAAGTAAGAAGGTAACGGACCTGAATAGGCTTGGGACCGTACTTGAAAAGAACTCCTCGGAACTGATTTTTTCGGACGACGGGGCCGGCGGAGTCGGTGGAGACAGCGGCGGCGGAGGAGTTATTGGACATTTTCAAACTGCTTGAACGACCGGGACGAACGATTCCGAAGAACCAGGACGAAGATGAAGAGGAGGATGAAGAGAGGGATGAGGAAGAAGTGAGAGAATGATTCATTGCCCCGTGAATGGGTCCGTTAGATTATAGCCATGATGTGGTGATGGTGCACGTACTGTGTTCTCGGGATCCGAGAACAAAAACGGAAGAAGATCCCTTCAAGTTGCACATCATGACAGAGCAGGTTACCGGTTACCTCTGCAGAGTTTGGATTGGAATGCCACCGGCTCGCGACCGCGTAGTTCTCACGCGCGTGTAAATCTTGCGGAATACGATTGCTGCTGCCAGTTACTCTTACCCGGTGGGTGAACTCTCTTCTTACAAAATAGTAATAAATAATAATAAACAAATTTCAGTGATAAAAAAAAACAGTTACAACTTTTAAGATGAAATTTTGCTTCAGTTATAAAAGTCTGTAAAACATTGAATTAAATTAAATGGAATGATTTTGATTCGATTTATTTAGGTCAAAGTTTAAGTTAGACAGTAAATTTATTTGATTTATTTTATAAAACAATAATTATACTGATAAATGTTTTTACTAATTAATATATATATATATATATATTAAGTTATGTATTAAATTATTATGTTTAAAATTAATATTCAATCAAATTGATGTGTAGTCTATTTAAAATATAGATTTGTTTACTGCAATATAAATAAAAATTTATTATATTTGACCTTTACTGATACTTTATCCAAACACCAATCATGAGGACTTTTATTTTCGCTTTTCAATTTTTTTATTTTGTTACAAAAAAAAGTGGAAAATTGTTATGGGGTTTAAAAATTTTGATACCTGAAGTTGATTATAGTGAAATTTGTATTCATATAATTTTGATAGTGCTAAAAGTAACAGTATTAATATAATGATTTTGATAATGCTACAAGTTATTTTAATTATAAATATCTTAATAGGATGATTGTTGTTCTTCCCAAAATTTGATTGAGATATTGATGAACTAAAATATTTAAGTTTTATAAACTAGATAGTAGATTATAATAAAGAAAAAAATTGTACCTATATGAATAAAAAATTTAATGGGAGTTCACCTGTGAATGATACTTTATATATTATATAACAAAAATATATTTCTGTGAGGATAGTTTTGGACAAAAAGAGAGTGAGAATGGCAAAGCCCACACAAAGATGTTGGTAAAGGCAATTACTTCCTGCACCCGTGTCAAATGTTTCCTACATCCCATCAATTTTATTTTTTTTTCAATTCAAATAAAGACATTCCATAAGTGTTGTATTGTATTCCATAAATTTTTTCAGAAGATTTCTAAAATCACTTTTCTAAAATATAAAAATAAATAAATAAATAAACTTGCAACTTGATTCTAAACCACCGCAGATCACCTTTCTAATAATACCAAACATAAACCTAACTAAATTCCTAAATTCAAATCAACCATAAATCAAATCAAAATGAAATTTTACAGTTTCTAAAAACAAAAAGAACAAATGAATATAACGACGCTCCCTCACTCCCCACACCCAAACACCCACTCCGACAGCAAAATCACCCAATACCAAAAATAAGAAACCCTTTTATATATATATATATATATATATATATATATATATATATATATAGACATGCTTTATTAATGATGTGGAGCAGAAAGTAAATCATGGGTGCAGGAAGCAACTGGCTATCGGTAGTTACAAAAGTATAAAAATAAACGCAAGCCCAAAGTTTCACTTGGGTTGTCTTTTTTGGTAAGAACTTGAGTTGTCTAATTTATTATTGAAAGAAGGGAATTTTGTCTGTACTTCTTTTTCATATTGAGGGAACACTCTTACTCTCTTATTCCCTATTATCATTCACCTTTGTTTGCACTCCCCCCTTCCCTCTCAACATCAATATCTTCATATTTCACCTTTTGCCAACGATTTTCCTTATCCATTTGATGGTTTCAAAGAATTATCTGTCTGTTCTCTTCATCTGATAGTTTTGATGGTTTTGATAGTGTTTTCTGAAAATTAATTTCCAGAAGATTTATACATTCCAGAAACTGTTTGCCAAATATATAAAATTAATCATGTCTAGAAACCAGTCTTGTGAATGTAATGAATTATCTTTTATAAACTAATTTCTATATGATAAGTGCCACTTAAAAAATATTTTTTAATAAAAATTTATATTTTTAATTATAAACTCTAGAAATTAATATTATTGACAAAAAATGTAGGAGAAGAAAACATGATGAATCAATGCAACACCATTGTCTCCATAACCAGGAAGAAGTTTTGTTTGCTTGAAAAATAAAAAATAAAAATCTTCAGACTGATATAAAAAGATTATCAAATGTAGCTAGTTAGGGTGGTGGTGGGAGTGAGTTGGAGACAAGTCTTTCTGAGACAGACACAGATAATGATGATGGAAGCTTAAATTAAGGTAATCCTACCCTACTACAGTTTAGTTTCATAATTAAACAACACAGAAGATTCCATAAACTGACAAAACACTCAGGAAAATATGCCTATACGTACAGTTATATCATCATCGGTTAATATATATATATATATATATACATATAAAAGTATAAAGTTCAAAGGACACACTTTGGTGGTGGTGGTGGAAGTTTCTTCCGCCGCTCCCTTAAAAATGATATCATGCATATGAATATGCATTGTTAAAATTATTATTTTGTAAGTTGGTCAAAGTATGATAAATAAGGTGCATTCCACCATTGCTTATGCTTATGGACTGCAAACCTAACTCTTCTTATTAAATCCCTCTTATTGTGGCCAAAGAAGATTTAAGAAAACACTACAGACAGAAAGACCTACCTCATTTCAGTGTCTGATGCCTATATTAGGTAAACTTTGCTTGCATTCTTTAGGAAAAAGATTGGTAGATACTAATATAAGACAAAGTGCTCAAATAAGATTGTCCGTAAGAATATATATGGGGTTCTCTAATTTTTATTTACATTGTTTTTCTATTTTACTCACAATAATTTCACCATTTAATGTACATAAATTGTTTTTCTTATTTTACTCATAACAATTTATAATAATATATAATGATGATTTCTCTAGTGTACACAAATTATTATTTTTATTTTACCCTTAACAATTGTATAACCATGTATAATTTCATGTGCATACAAACTATTTCCCTATTTTCTCTTTAATAATATTTTTAAATCACAATATAAAATTTACATTAAATGAAACTATGAAAAAAAATAAAATTAAAACATAGTGAAGTGAAGAAAGGAAATATATAAAAGAAATTAACATCTAGGGGAAACTGACTACTCTCATCTCGTATACAATTAAACGGCAACGGCAAGTGTTTAGAATATTACAACATTACTTCAATACAATGCAATGTGTAAAAAATAATAAATGATAACTTATATGCCCTTTTATTTATAAAAAGAAAAAAATCGTGTAAGCAACAACATCTAGTATAGATAATTAGAATAAGGGTGTTATAAGAAAAAAGATAAAAAAAAGATAATACATATTAAAGAAGAATGTAGTATATGAAAGTATTTGTGTATATTAAAGAAGTTGACTTCAAGCCTAAGTTAAGTGGATGGTAAAGTGAGGTTATATCATTTGTTGGAAAAATTGATGGGAAAAGCATCAAAATGGATGGAAAAAATACCGGAGAGACAAATAAGAATGAGACAAAAGTACAACTCACATAAGGGAATGACACCACTTTCAACTCAAAACCTTAGGACATTGAGTTTGTGGGTCTTTTTTTTTTATATGTTATTTAACTTTCTCATTCATACTTAATGTAAAACTTATACTCACCCTCGAACGCAAATATTTTTAAACACGAGTATCTTATTCACTCACATGAGACCATATTAAAAAAATAGACTTGTCTAATTTAACCTTACAAAATCGAATTATAAAATAAGATTTGCATTCACTATAAATTATTGAAATGTCTTATGTAGGATCTCCAACAATATATGAATATGTATTTATAATAAGAAAGATTGGAAGGATATTCCTTTCTCATTGTTTGTGTGGTGTAGTGTATTTAGGTAAGAAGCATACGAAAGGAGATGAAATAAGTTTGAGTATTTAATGTGAATATAATTTTAAAAATATTGAGATTAGTTATATTACTTTTAAGTTATTTCATATATTTCTTCAATCAAACATTTCAAAAAAAATATTTTATATTTTATATATTTTACTTATTTTTTCTAGTTAGCAAATAGCACTTGAAAATTTATAATATAATTTACATAGAATTTTACCACCCCCTAATGGCATTCCTTTCTCATCGATGGTGTGTAGAAGGACATTACGAATTGACAACAGTTTCTAATAAGTTATTCATAAATATTTTCTATGGTCTCCTTGGAATTTTTTATTTTTATTTTTTTTATATAGCAAGCATATATAGAACACCACGTCAAGTGGTAGAGGATGAGTTTGGCCTTGTATCAAGGAAGCTTTCTCATTCTCAGGAAAAAAAAATTAAGATGGTCTTCCTAACTAATTAATTATGAGAATAAAATAAACTAATTAATTTTGACATAATAATCATCACCTATTATCTATTAAAAGTAGTTTTATGCACAACACTGCCGCTCATGAATTAAGTATGTTTTTTTTTTCAATTCTACCGTTTAGGTTGAGATTAGGGTTGATAATATGCAAAAACAACGCTGATACTAAAGGTGTATAGGATGATCATAGATATATGTATATTGGATCTGATGTGTATCGAATACATGGATATGTTTATTTAAAATAATAGGATATGTTAATAAATGTGTATTTAAAAATTCACAAAAAAATTTAAAATATAGTAAATATATAATTATAACTATATGCGAATCTAAATTAAAATCACATGAACATTGTCAAAATAAAAATTTACAAATTTATTCTTTTGAATATTTTATTGATAAATATTGATAAAATATGCTAGAGTATCATATTTAAACACATATCAGATAGAGATGCGTGATACAAATTGAAGTATGACTGCATTTAAACAAAACATAGGCAATGTATACATTTTGTAATTATATTTTGTTTAGAAGGGTTATAGTAGGGATCAGATGTTTTACAGTTTCTTGTAACATTTAAGTCTCTAAGTCATCTATATAACCCACCATCTAAGTGAGTCAAAACATAGAATGATTTGTTCCATAGCTCGTATTAAAATTTTAATATTTTATTGCTGTGTAATTTATTAATGTGTTAAATATGACACAATATTTTGATTTATTATTTTATCATAAGTATAAATTTTGATTTTATTTTCTAGTTTATTTTAAACTTTTTTGTCATAGTATCTTTCTTTGTGGAATGAGTCATTCTATGCTATAGGTGATATCTTATTACGCAATAAGTTGAGGGTAGAGTTATAGTCACACGTCGTCAACATTAACTACCCTGTATATATTTTGTGTGAAGCTCATGCATTGTTGCCCACTGACTACAATACCGTAATGTTGGCCTCGAAAAGTTCTTCATCTTAATCCTTGATCTGATCTTACCTCCCTCATTCTACTACTAAAAAGGTGTGTCTAGTCTTTCCTTTAAAAAGGTATAAATGTGATGTCTTTCTCTTTATAAATAGCTTTCACATACCTTGTTTCTGGCTTTTTTTTTTAGACTTTCCATTCGTAACTAAGAAACAAAACAAAAACAATATCTATGATGGATTGTCTCTATGATACTTTGATACTTGAGTTAATTTTACTATGATGATTAGGAGGTTGAAGATCACCAGATTTGATGAGTTTATTTTTTAGTTATGTGGCTTGGTGTAACAATTTGTCGAGTCCAGTCTTTTGTAAAAAATTCCATGTTTGTGCAACATATCCCAAGTCCTGGTTTGGTTTTTGAAAGGGATGCTATTTAAATTAGTGCCATTCACTTTGATTCAGTCTAAATATGATATCAAATCTGAATTAAGTTAAACAATTGTCTAATATGATATCATAATTAAAAAAAATCCAATACATATAAAATAAACACATATAAAAATCCAATGTTTTGTATCTCCCTGTAAGAGAGACCATTATAGTAGTAAAAAGAACTATAATACAAGTGCAATGTAAAAATCTTGGAGGTTATCTCTATAATTTTTTTATATTTAATTGTATAATATTAGTTGTCTAACTTTTTTAAAATTAAATATGTTTGTTTACACTATTAATATAGTATTTAATTATTGAAAAAATATGATGCGTAATAATAATATTAATTACTGAGTGGTTAAAACTTTGGAAGTACATCTTGTTTTGTTAATTGTTTAAAAGAAAAAAAAAAACAAAATGAGGGAGATGAAATTAAATTACTTTGGTGAGAGAATTTAGAAAATGTTTGGGTATCCTACACGAAGATGAATTGTTCAGAAGTTCATTTAACATAATGGGTGTCTAATTAAATGTTTGCAACTTCATTGCTAACTTGTTATTCTCGTTTTCTACTTGATTTACCCGGAATAAAACATTATGTTCTTAAAATGAACATTTTTAAAAATTATGCATACATCTGTTAAGTTATTTATTTATTAATCATCATTTAAATTATTACAGAATAACAGATTTTTTAAAATAAATTCTAAATGATTGAAAACAAATTCAAATTCAATGTGCTACATTGGTCTTTAAGAGATAGGGAGAAAATTGTGAAATTAGTAAATTTAGTTTTTTTTTTATTTAAGAAAAAATAATATGAGAATATTAGAATAATAATGAATCACAAAAGCATCACATCATCTTTCATCCAAAACATTAAAACAATATATATATATTAAGTTATATTTGTTTATAAATCTAGCTCTTAAACTCTAACAAACTTTGATACATCTAAATGTATTCCTAAACAAGATTTAATACAATTAAATGTATATAAACAAGAGGTATAGATAACTCTGATTTAAGGAGTTTTGTGATGATACATACACTCTTGTGAGTGGGATCTCAGCCTCTGGTCACAATATATATAGTGTAGGATGGGGTGGCATGTCTCATTATGGTGGTCGTACAAAGGTGTGCTGAAAGACTTTTTAATACCAAAGTCAATATGTTACTTATATAATGGTAATATATATGCTCCTAAAATTGATCTGAAGATTTGTATGATGATTTTGGTTGTGATTTTAAAGATGGTGGAGATTATGAATTTGAAGATTTTGGAGATTTGAAGATTGCTTGTGGTTGATAGAATGCAACTATTCAAGGAGGAAATAATTGGGTTTGACTCAAATTCTTTATTTGCATATTGTTACCCATACACAGTTTTTCATTTTATTAATGATTAGATGCATTTTTATAATTAATATTGACCAATATGTCCTACATTGCATAAATATTAATAAGTATTCATTGATATGTTGAAAAAAATTATTGATATATTTAAAATATAAATTACAGTTATTTAAAAATTCCATTTTTAAAAAACTTTAAAACATTTAATTAATAGATTTTTTTATAATAATTTACAAATATCCCATTGTATTCAATGTTGATGGGAACAAACTCAAGGTCTTTCATCAAATAACTAAGTAAAAAATGCAAAAAGAAAGATATTTGTCATAAAATAAAGAAAACTTGGATGGATATATATAATGTTCTTAAGAGAAAAAAAAAAGTTGGTGAACATGAACAACCACCTATAGATGAAAAAGAGAAAAGAAAGAAAAGTTATATGTATGATATATTTAGACATATGTATGATATGTGATGATAACGTTCTAAGGAAAGAAAAATACGAAGTGTTGGAGAAGCATATAATATACAAATGTGTGTATAAATCGATTCTTAATTGGTTGAAGAGAAAAAATTGTGGCTCATACTGCACCTCTTTGGCAAGCTTCATCTGCATAAGCCATATTCAACCATATTCTAACAATTTATATGAGTAACTCCTGTTCCTTAACATATGATGAAGGCGTTGACAAGAGCATGTATATATATAAATAGACACATCCAACACCATTTGAAGATTCGTTTAAATTATTAATCATATACTATACTAGTATTACTCAAGAAAGATTATATATATGTATATACATTAATTGCAGCAGAAAACTAGACAACTAGACAATTAATAGACTCCGGAATCTGCTCATACTGTGGTTTTGGAGCACAGATATTATGTTTTACTGAGTTCTATATGATATATTTTATAGTGTTGTGCTAATATGTGTTGAAGTAGCATATATGATATTAGTGTTAATATTTTATGTACAGAACATAAACAGACAGGCATATGCAGATGTTAAATCAAATGGAACTCTAGCTAGGATGAATGCACTGAACAAATGTGGGGTCGTTGGGAATCAAAACTTGAAAGAAAGTGGCTTAAATATCAAGAAACCACACTTTAATAATATATTCATTAATGTGTTGATGCCCCTTAAAAGTCTTTCATTATTATATCATATTTATAATGGGTTTTTGCACGGGTTCATCACTTTGTGGTAATCATATCAACTAAATTTTAACCAGATTTATGAAATCCCATGTAATTGACTTTATCATTGCCCATGATTGCCTTTCAATGCTACTTTGCTTTTGCACCCAGAAATACACATAGTGATCCTACCATTTATATATATTTATACACACACAAGAAGCTAATTAACATCAAAAGTTCCAAGGTCCAAATCACAATACTGATTTCTGATTTGATAGATGTGTGTATTAGTAAAAATACTAGATGTCGCGTAATGCTATTTAATTACAAGATTAATCATTGTAAACACAATTTCATATAACTATATTTGGCTTCACTCACTTTTTTTCTTAGTTCCAAATCAAGTTTTGCCTTTATATATACACGTTTTGTGATTATCTCTAACAACAAAGGAATATTTTCATTATCAGTTGTGCAAAAGGCTTTTATATTGTATCACAGAAATTCAATTCCTTGATTTCACAATTCATAATTTTATTTTATTTTTCATGCAAAATCTCTCAAGGGCACGTGCGCAATATAAATGATGCAAAGAATGATATATATGATGAGAGAGAGTGGTTGAAAATTGTAAATAAACGTACCAGCTTAAAAGAAAGCCTCTAACTAAGATTGCTAATGCATGTAATAATTATATTTCACGCCCCCTAATAAAGTTTAGAGATTAATGATTAGTTTTGGCATTGATGGGCATTTGAATATTCACGGCAATAATAGGGTTTTTTGTGAATCCTTGAGAGATGTTAAATTCATAGTGTGCTTTCTCACTATATTAGTGCGATTGCCATATTGAATTTGAAATACAGAAAAGCAACTTTTGATTCAACACACAAAACCCCACCATCAATCATAGTAATGAGAAAACAAACAATTCTTCTATATAGAGTAACGTTAAGTGGACACACAGTGTATCAACAAAAGTACTATTTGTTTCGTTTTTATTTATTAAATTTTATTTTGATTTATATTTATAAATGAACGACCATACCATTCTCTAAAAATTCAAAATAAATACAATGAAACAAGTTTTTTTTTTTTTTTAATTATTCTTTTATATATGTAAGGCAATACTCTCACTGTCTTTGCCACAATCTCTGCAATAAAAGCTTTACAGCAAGTTGGTACTCGCAGATAATGTAAATTATTCTTCTTCTAATGATTATTCACGACCAATTCACTTGAGTGCTTTAGACTGGTGATTTTACAAGATGATGCTGATTTTTTTTCTGAATTGTTTAAGCCAAGTAATGGAGATTAGTTTCTGACAAGTGTAATATAAGAAAAGATACAATCTTTAGTGTACTTTGTTTTTATCATTTAATTACTAGAGCATAATTAAATAGAATTTTAACTCTGTCCTCAGGCTTGAGTGCTCCATTAAGTCGCAAAAGGGATTCATGCAATTTGTCAATATCAGCTGGCATATCTATATATTTAAAAGCATGCAACTACATATATAATTACCTTAATTCATTTTTAATTACAAATATGTACAATTAACGAAAAGTCACTAATTGCACTCACGATCAATTAACGATCAGTCAAACTGATTAAGACCAACTTGATATCATGAACTTAAGCAAGTGACCCTAGCTGTAGTATATGCTTAAAACCAAGATAATATATAATGTATGAAGCATGAACAAAAGGTCAAAAGCAGAAATTTTAAACAACCAAGTGATTAGTTCTCGGAATCTCAATTAGAAAATCAAAAACCCAATTAGCTAAAAAGTCAATGTAAAAGTTGGTTGATATTCATATTATTAAAACAATTACCTAAGTTGGCATAAGTGGTAATTCGAATCATGACAAAATTGTTTAGAATATAAAATAAATTGCATTAAAAAACGAAAATATTCATATTATGTGTTATTAAGGTTTCCAAGAATGGTAGTAATTCTTTTTGGATGAATACCAAATCCAATTAAACATAACATTAAATTTGAGCCAATACCCTCTTGACGTTTTCCACGAGACTCTGAAAACAAGCATGCATTTCGGGTAGGTTAAGAAATAAAATCTCAAGAAAGATTGCATCCATGGTTATCATCAAAATATTAAAACCAAGTTTTTGTGATTGAGCCGATTAGGTTAAATAAATAAGAAAAGGTTGCAAATGCATCAGAAAAACCTTTATCTCCACAAATGCATGTTGGCCATACCTATAGACACAAGGAGTTGAATTGAACTTAGCAAATTAAATGTTTTTGTTTCACGATGTCGATACTTCGTATGAAGTTATATACCAAGCTCTTTCATAAAGAAAATACCTTGAAGTAAACAATTTAACAAGTTGCATTGTACCCTCTAGAATAATTTGTTTTAAAAATTAATAAAGAAAATGCAATGAAGTCAGACTCATCCATTTAATTTAATATAACAAAGTTTCCATAAAAAAGGAAATTAATTTTTGCCACTTATTTCTTAAAACAACTGAACTCCCCACCCAAATTGTTGGTACTATAGTGTAGGTATTTCTTTTAAGAGAATAAAGACAATTTAATACTTATAAAGAAGTAATCTATAAAAGTGAAGCTTCTTCGTTCATTACTCTCAACGGAAAATCCAAAAACACAGAAAAATAGTTGTGCGCCACTTAAAAACAATTCCATATTATATTCTAAAAACCTAGAGCAACTTACTAATTATTAACGTTGAATTTATCTCGTATTAATTTCTTTTGGTGAAGTTACTTTTTCTGTTTTTAAAGATTTCTATAATTAATAACTAATCAGAAAAATTTACTAAGAGTTAGACAGGCAACAAATATTTGATGAGATACTTCATTTTATACCTTTATCTGTACAGATACTTTAGAATAGTTTTCTCTATTTTATACATTTTATAATTTAAATTTTGTGTTAGATTTTTGGTGTTATCCAAAATACATTGATTTTTAATATTTTAAAATATATTAACAACCTTTTTATTGTATTACAATAAAGAAATAATATCAAAAATTTAACAGAGAATTTAGACTCCTATTAGTTTTCTAATTTATAAGTATTGTGTAAGTTACTATTTATGTGTTATATTTTATCTCCTTTTATACGTGTTAACTCGTAACTTCTCTTATATGTGTTAATTTATAAATTTAGTTATAAGATATCTCTTATTATTATTTAAGTGTAGATAAGTGTTTTTTTTTTCTTCCTTTTTTTACTATTTTCTTCAAGTTGTTTAGATTTATAGAGGATATGTATATGAAAACACTCTCGCTCTTAAGTTAATTAGAGAATAGATAAAGTAATAAACGCCTAATAATGAAGCATTCATATAATATGATTGTCATATATCTATATTATTATTATTATTATTATTATTATTATTAGTGAGTTTTTACTTATATAAACAAAGATCAATATATATTGTCTTAATATTTATTTATTCATGTTTTCCAAAATGATTATCAGTATTGAAATGATGTTCATTAATATAGTTGAGATGTTAATGTTTTAGCTTAGCTTTTAGGTTATCCTCCAATAAAGCCATCACTTGCCTTTTGTATATTGCTCAATGCTATATATCTATGAAAATATAATTGATTGGGCAAACAAACAAGAAAAATGTTATTATCTTGTGTGGATCGGAGATATTTTTCTCACTTTTATTTTTTATTTTTTACATCATGATACATTTAATAATTTATTTAGCAAGAGAGATCAAATTATGTGGGCCTTTAATATATCCAGTTAAATGGTACAGGAATATATTGAAAAGATATATCAATAGTCAATATCATTAAAAAAATGTCTATTCTTGAAAAGTACATTGTCCCATAAATTATAATATAAGTATAATTGATTATATATATATACATATTACATAAGTCATCACCATTAGTCTACATGTGTTATTTAGGTCTTATCGATTTATTTTAAGAGATAATATTATTTAGATCTTGTTATTGATTTATGTTAGGTGATAATATTATTGAATATTTTGTTATTTATACAAAGAGTAGAGCATATACTTTAAAACTTTAATTAATGCATATAATTTTGTTATTTACACAGAGAGTAGAGCATATACTTTAAAACTTTAATTAATGCATATAATTTTTATTAAAATATTATCAAGGTTTTTTTTTATTTCAAATATTTCATTCTTCATCATTTTCTATCTATTAATGTCATGAATGTATGCAATATCTTAAATAATAAATTTACTTTATTATTAAATAATCTATATTGGATTTATCATAATGTATTTAGTTTTTGATCAAAATTTTTAGAATCACACTTATGCTTTTAAAGAATTTGAATTAAAATTCCAGTTCTATAAATAGGTTTGTTTTTTTAATATGTTTCAGTTAAATCTTATAAATGCCAATAATTTATTAATCATTTTCTTCTTTTTATTACAATTCATTATGTTAGAAAATTATTTATCAAAACATTAGTAAATTTGAAAGATTAATTAGAATAAAATAAAAAATATAGGTACAAGAATAATAAAGTTTAAGGAATGAATTAGAAAACGAAAGTACCTATCTATAAAAGAGACAAATTTTGAAAGTCAATAGAATTAAAGCTTACTGTATTTATTTGTAAAAAAATAGAACTTAGGAAGTTACATATATATTTTTTGACCTTTTATTGATGATAAATAATTTGAATGGAGATGCTATAGACATATTTTTGTATTTTAATTTAGACAATGTACCTCTAAAAGAAATTAACTGGGTTAAACAAGGAGCATAAATTGGTGTAGTTTGAGCACGTGGCAAGAGACTCGTAATCGTTATCTCAACTTAGCCCTAAAATCAAAGTTACTACCCCTATACACTTGCAAGAGGCCAAAACTTGGTATATAGTAAACCCTTAGTCTTCACCAAACCATCTGCAGAATAGAATAGATAACACGCCGTGGTGGACTTCTGGATGGTTTCATATTAATAATATAAACAAATTTAGTGATATAATACTCTTTAATTGTTCTTTTTGTCAATTTACTTTAAAATAACTTTCTTTATCTGGTAAAAAATGATATAAGTTTTCATACCATGCTAATATATGAAAAAATTTAACTATAGTTTGATTTCACATTATATTTTGATGTCAATCAAGTGGAGGTTGCTTTAAATAGAAAAATAAAAATTATAATTATTATCTGTAAGAATTAAGGGTTATGGTTATTTTTTAATCATTTATACCATATTCTATTAAATATTAAATATGATAAATCTTTTTATGTATTAACCATGTTAAACAATTTACGTTGGTATTCAACTATTTTTTTTTAACAAGCAATAATAAATTAAATTAAACAAACACTTTAGAGGTATTTCAATCTTTATACAACCTAACAAATTTGGGATCATACAACAAGACATTCTAAACACTTTTCTTGAACAAAAGTTAATATCCTACTAAGAAAAATAGCCTCTAAAGGAGCAACACTAAATGTTTAAATACAATATAAGCTTCTGTCACTGTTCATCTATACTATCCAAGTTTACATTAGTAAAATTATGTAACAAATAAAAAAAAAATTGTCATTCCCTCATTTACCTTTGCTGCACACGGTTCAGCTGAATTACTTATATCTTCCCAACCACTTATACCTGCAAAACACACAAAGTCATATTTTAATAAAAGTTAATAAGTTCAAATACTTATTTCCTTCCCACCAATCAGAGCTCTCACTGTATACACCTGTCACTTACTATGTTTATTAGACTAAAGATTGAAAGCATTTCACTGGAGAAAAATGTTAATTCGAGAACGTAAAAAAGGTTCTCGACGTCTTATACCTAAGTCATAAATATCCTTTAGTTGTGCTAGATTAAATATTTTATCGGTGTCTACCACTCCACCTTTGAAAACTACCTTATTTATATAGTTTCATATTTCTGATACAATGACCATTCACATCCATTTTTACACTCTGTTGCCGCTCTATCTTTGACCTAGTAATTAAAAGCTCTAGAAATGAAAATGAACATATTCATGTCTAACTGCTACATTTTCTATCAATCTCTCGCAATGATCCCAAATTTTATGTGTCACCTTACGAATAATAAAAGGTATTTGATAATCTCTATTTCTTCTTGACACATTAAACATTGCACATTTCAGCTATAATGATAAGTTGGTTAATTTTTATAATTATTATCTTAATTATATCAACAATACATTTTTATTTGCGGACGGAGTAAAAGTATTCACATTCAAAACCAATATTAGTTAAACTCTTCAAACACGCTCTTTATTTGAAATCACAATTGTTTTAGGCTGATTTTTTATTTAAGTATTTTCATCCATAAATTTATAGTTTTTAATAAATTTATTTCAATAATAAAAACATATTTATATTCTAGGTGTATGGCAAGGTGTTGTAACTCTTAAAAAAGTGTTATTTTTATAAAAAAATTATAGAAAAAATCTTATTCCAAAAAAAACAGTTAAATCCTTTAGCAACATCGGTGTAGAGATTGCTAGGTGAAAATTTTATTTGATGTTGAATGTAATAATTAGAGTGAAAGAAATTGAGACTACATTTTTATTTCATTCTTTAATGGACAAATACGGAAACTTAATTGTGAATTTCTTTTGTTTGACGTTGCTGTCAAAATTGCATCATCTCGTAGGTGGGTAAATTTTGGATCATGCTGGTACATGAACTCAATCATAAGCAGGTCACGTCTTGATATAAACTCCACAGCACAAAGAATAAAAGGAATGCCATCCATTAAAAACACTAAGAAAGGATGTGATTCACCACCTTTGTTATTACGTTTCAAGTTTCATTATAAACTGCATGAATATTTCATTGTCAATTTCATGATACCAGAGTTATCATACTTGTATATTCAATTTTTCTTGACCTTATTTTTCTTTTGACCTCTTTTCTTCATCTTTTACATTTATTAACTTTCTCTTTTTGTTTCTTATTATCTTATTATTTTCAAACCAAATGTTAATGTAGTATTGGTGTACAGAAAGGAAACCGAGAAAAAACAAAAGAAAAGAAAGAAACAATTAGAAAATATAGATTGAAGATATGAGTTGTTTAATTTGAAATAAATAAAGAAGAGATAAAAATTATAAATAGTTTGGTTTGAAAAAATAAATTAATAAAAAAATACTGTTTTATCTCTTACATTTTTCTCTGTCCTGACCACCTTCATAACATAACATCCATTGCGAGATGTGTGTTCATTTTGAATCTATTTGAACTGATGTCATCACAGAAATATTTGATGTGGGAGTCATTTATATTTATTTTTCTCCTCACTCGTTTTCACAATAAAACCATTTTACTTTTTTATCTTTTTCTCCTTCCTCTGAATTTTCAATTATTTTCACTCTATCTAAGTGGACTGTTCTTTGAACATTTTTTTTTATGCGAAAAGACACCCGATTTAATAATATAATCAAGTGGGCATTGTGAACTTTGGTATATATAAGTATCAGACTAACCTGCATTTTCCATACCATAAAGTCATAAACTCCACTCACAAATCCTCCATATTTCTTTCCCACTCGCTTTTCAATTCAAGAACCTTCCTTCTCCCTCATGTCTTGATTAATTGTCAAAAAACCAGAAAAAAAAAAAAAAAGAATCAACGTACTCATGCACACTTTCCCACAACCTCTACTCTCTTCTCTACCTAATTAATCTAATATCCTTTCTTCCAGTTTTGTCAGTGCGCCAAGAAAGCATAATCTGCAGGGTGTGCGACCGCTAGAGTTTAGAATAATATTCAAGGTACGTCCGCGGGATATCTATCAATAAATACGCTACCTGAAATTCTAAAATTTTAATCCTTGTCAGTGTGCTTAATTTACATGAACATAGATATGCTTGTCCCCTGCCTCAAAATCTAGCACCGTTAATTGTTTGTCCATGAATAAATTTCCTCCATTTCATACGAATGACATTGCTTGCAGACCAAGCTCTTTTTTTTTTTTTTCTGCATTTGATCCATTAGATTCTTTGGAGTTTAAAAATGATGATTGGATGCAATAAATTAAAGTAATGGTTATGAGCTGGTGTGGTGGTGCAAAGGATAACAAGAGTGAATAAAGAATGTTTGGTCAACTTGGCAGGTTCAGCGAAGAGAGAAGAAAGGCATGAACATGGTAGCAGTGTCAGCGGTGTGCAAGGCGGTGGGGAGTTTCAACCCGGGAGTGACCATGGAGACACTGTCGCTGTTCCGGCACCGCAACAAGGAAAAGGTTGTGGTCATAATGGGAGCAACGGGGACAGGAAAGTCAAAGCTTGCCATAGACCTTGCCACGCACTTCCCACCAGCGGAGATAGTCAACTCCGACAAAATGCAAGTGTACGAAGGTCTCGACATCACCACCAACAAAGTCACAGAAGAGGAGTGCCGGGGGGTCCCACATCATCTCCTCGGCACGGTCCAACCCCACATGGATTTCACTGCCAACGACTTTTGCCACCACGCCACCCTCGCCGTCGGCTCCATTTTGAAACGTGACGGGCTACCCATCATTGCCGGTGGCTCCAACTCCTTCCTCGACGCCTTGGTCAACCACTACCCTGACTTCCGGTTGCGCTACCACTGTTTGTTTCTCTGGGTCGACGTCTCCCTCCCGGTGCTCCATTCCTCTCTGGCCGCACGTGTGGATCGCATGATCCGCGCCGGCCAGGTCGAGGAGGTTCGACAAATTTTCCAATACCACAACCACGACTACACCGTGGGCATTCGAAAGGCCATTGGGGTCCCCGAGTTTCATTCCTTTTTCCAAGCCGAAGCCGACGGAGCCGACGAGAGGACCAAGGAGAAGCTCCTCCAGGCTGCCATTGCCTCCATCAAAATCAACAACTGCAACCTCGCCACCCGACAGCTCCACAAGATTCACCGCCTCCACGCCATTTTCAAACGGAACATGCACCGCCTCGACGCCACCGAGGTTTTCCTCAGGAGCACTCCCCAGGAAGCAGAGCAAGCGTGGGAGGATCACGTTCTATCCAAAAGCCGAAGGATTCTTCACAACTTTCTCTACGACGACACGCATGTTGATGTTGCTCTTGCTTCTGTTATCGCTTCTTCGCCGCCGCCGCCCATGGCCGCCACCGCCGCAACTCGCTATAGATAGGGCCGCCGCAGAATCTAGTACTATAGAGAAATTTAAATTAAAGTTCGCCACTGACATGCCACCGATGACACTACATGCCATTTCACATATCTTTTTCTAGTTTTGTTTGGTTTCACAAAAAAAAAGAAGGTTTACTTACTATATGTATAATCTTTTGTTACTTACCACTATATGTGTAATGTGTTACTATCATCACCCAAATACTACTTAACAGTGATCCATGAGTTAATTATATCATTGAAGCTCACCTTATTCCCACTACATTGTTCGCTAATTACTGTTACGGTTGCAAACTTGAACCGCCAAGTAAGGCTTGTTACATTTTTGCTATAATTTCAAAACGAGAAATTTTACACATTCCTCGACTGGAATTTGGTGTAAGCTAAAAGAGTCACTTTTTTCTTCAGAAATAGAAATAAGATACCGCATAATTGTTGAAATTCATTTAAAAAAATAATAACGGAAATATATTTAAAATAATGTATTAAAAATAGTAATAAAAATAGAGAATGAGGCATATTGTTGTATTCTTTTTGACTTACGAAGTTGGGGCGCCTCTGTACTTTAGGCTTTCTGAAATCTTCCGTACCGCTAGGGTGCAGTGCACCTGCATTAAACTTGGTAATCTTGTCTCTTCGTGGGGTCCAATCCATTGTTGTAGATCCTCCCTTGTTTCTGAAGATGCCTCTTTCTCTGAAGTACCATGCCAACAACACAGTTGAGTTTTTCTCATAGCGCGTCTTTGAATAAAAGGAAAAAACACCACACCAAATTGGAATGTTTAAATATGTGAATAATTGATTAGAACTCCATGGTTACGTAAGATATTGTGATGTGCAATCTTAATCACCGTCCACGAGAGAAGCCAGGCGAACCCCAATGCCGGAATCAATTAGTGTTGTTTTGATGATGAAATCGAATGTACACACAATCTCTTATGATTGAGAGATGGAGAGTTCAGAAGGGGTGGGTATACTGATCAAACTGTTCAACACTTTGTAAGTATGCTAAAACTGTCACGTAAAATTTCTGTTCAAGAATATCACACATGTTGCCTTAATTTCTATAAAATTTGACAAGTGATTCTACACGTTAAATCAATTGAATTAATTATTTTTGCAGGTACACTGATTGTGAGTAACTAAACTAATTACTCGATAGATTCTTATGCCCTGTGTTTATGGCGAATCTTGAAAAAGAGACCAAAAAGCGAGAAAGGGTTAAATATGGTGGTGGCAATGGACTTTCTCTTCATCCCGATTCCAACCAATATATAACTAGCACAGTTTGCTTTTACATATGTATACTCCCACTTATAAGAAATTATTAAGTTATCATTATTATATTTTTTTATAAATTTAAATATATATCATAAAAAAGCACGTAATTATTTAAAAGAGCTTACTAATTTTTGTGAACCTCATTCCTTCTAAAATGTAAATAATATAGTTAGGCTGAAATAAATTTTGTGTGCATAAGGAAATGTGATTTATGAATTAATGAATCAATGAAGGAAGAAGTGGAAGTATGGTCAAAATCAACTTTTTAGCAAAGGCGCATAGTGTCTTGACTCCGCATATTATGCATCCCATTAGAAAAAGGAAAAGATAAAAGGAGTAATAATTTTACAATATTGCTGCTAGTAGGCATCTTTCTCCACCTCAAATTACATGCATAGAATCTATATCTGCCAAGTAAAAAAAAGTATAGTATATATCTGTTCCTATATAATAAAAACATATATATCATTATCATGTTCACCCCTTTGCTACTCATCTCTAATAGTTAATAGATATATCATTATCCTTTATGTTCCATGTTATTAGCTCCTTTTGCATGCCATCTGTGAATTCTAGATCGACTACATCTTAAGTGCACACTACCTCTCTCTCATTTCATGTCATATTTATTATTATTATATATTGTAAATAAAAGAAAAATCAAAGCAAATCTAGATTTATTGTTGGTTAGTGTAAAATTCTCTAATCCAATTACTCTTCTCCCTAATCACTATTGGAGAATTGTTGCTGTAAAGGATCGTGAAAATCCTCTAGCTTACCTATTTTGTGACTGTTACTTGGAGCACAATAGAGGTTTCTAGTTTGTTGTCACCTATTACCTCCCACTCACATAGGAACTGTATGTGACAAGGTTTATCTTTTCTCCCTCAAACATGCGTATAGTTATGTGTCTTTTCTTCCTCTTCAGCTGTGAGGTTTTGTTTGATGGTGTTGTTTTATTAGTAGATAATAGTTTGTTTTATGCCTATCTTTCTAATAATTTGTAAGTGAAAATTCTACGCATTTATATAAAAAGGATCCTAGGAGAGGAAACACAAGTATGAATAAAACTTCAACCTATATATATAT
>Ga0099824_1000137_pt1 | contig 63708 bp, 37 predicted proteins | sample SiratrowhiteBW_FD_76837 | JGI IMG/M metagenome (GOLD analysis project Ga0099824, IMG submission 76837) | Root nodule microbial communities of legume samples collected from California, USA - Siratro white BW | ecosystem: Host-associated > Plants > Roots > Nodule | place: USA: California... | reverse complement strand
GGCTATAGCTCCAGTTATAATTATAGTACCCAGCAGTTCGGCAATCTTCTTGTTAATAATTTAGGGCAACAAATTTTGGTAAATTGAATCGAATATCTCTCTTAATTATCTCATGTTAAAAATTTGGTTACTGAAATTAATTTGAAAAATGTTGCATGCATTGGTGAATGCAGGCACTGCGCAGTCTAGGGTTAATAAGGAAGTTCTTCCTAGCAGGAGTTGGGCCACTGGGTTGCATCCCTAACATTCGGGCGACCGGTCTTGCCCCACTTGGAAGATGCGTGGACTCGGTTAATCAGATGGTTGGATTCTTCAACAATGGGCTTAGATCAATGGTGGAGCAGCTGAACAGAGATCATCCTGATTCTATCTTTGTATACGCTAACACTTACCATGTCTTGGGCGATATCCTAAACAATCCTGTCAGATACCGTAAGTAACATTTATATACAATGATATTAATTGCATAATGTTTGATGAAATTAACGTTATTGTTTTGCAGAGTTTGCTGTTACCGATAGAGCTTGCTGTGGGATAGGAAGCAACAGAGGTCAGATATCATGTGTGCCATTGCAATATCCATGTCTAAACAGAAGGCAAACTGTGTTTTGGGATGCCTTCCACCCGACAGAGTCCGCCTTTTATGTGTTTGCCTGGAGAGCTGTTAATGGACCGCAGGATGATTGTTATCCTATTAATCTCAAACAAATGGCTTTCATTTAAGGGAAATGATATACCACGATTTATCTTTGCATTCCATCTCACATTGATGTAATAAAATATTATATCAATAATAAAATAATAATATATAAGAGTGTTAAATAAAAATAGGAAATAAAAGTGTTAAGTAAAAGTAGGAAATAAATAATAATGTGATAGGATCACGACCGTTCACTTAATTCCCTCTTCATGTATGCTTTTCCATTCATACAAATAAAATATTAAATTCTAAATTCCCAAGCTTCATTATCTCTGTTTTTATTCATACATAATTTTACTTCTACCAATATACCGGTTAAAGTAAAGTATTTTTAAATAAATTTTTAAACTATATAATATACTAAAAAAAAGTCTTTTTCTGAAAGTCACAAAAACCAAAAATTGAAAAGAAATAACAATTTTTTAATTTCTAATAATTTAAATTGAGCGGCAGCAAGAAAGTATTTATGCATTTAAAAAATTTCTTCTTGCACGAGTTTAGAAGGTTCTATTGATTTGTTTTATTTTTTGTTTTGTATTGTTTATTCAAAGGAACAAATTCGAATACCTAAATTACAGTGTGATTGAAAAAGTTACAGAAAATGTTTTAGGTTGTAACAAGTAATTTACCGTTTGGAGAGTGGCGAGAGGTTTTGGGTTTTGAGAATGGCATCGGCATTTCTGAAACTGGAGAAATTGAGCAGAGGCGGAGGAGCATTTAGGGTTGGGCAATGGAATCGGCGATATTCGAAGTTGAGCTACAGAGCAGCTTCAGAGAGTGAGAAAATGGAAGAAGAAGAGGTTCCGAGTTCTGGAATCTCTAGACCTCTCTCTGAAATCCTTAAAGAGCTCAACAAGAAAGTCCCTGACTCTGTCGTCAAAACCCGCCTCGAGAAAGATGGATTCCCCATCAGATACATTCCCTGGTTCCTTTTATTCCCTAACCCTAACCCTAATCTCTGTTTTCTTCGCTTCATCCCCATCAGTATTCATTTTATTGCATTTTTTTCCAGGCATATTGTCAATCGCATTTTGAACTTACACGCTCCTGGTATTATATAATAAGTTTTTCCCCCTTTTTTTTTCCTTTCTTTTTTGCTCTTCAATAATTTGATATCTTCTTAATGCAATATCCAATGCTAGAGTGGTCTGGTGAGGTTCGGAATATCACCTATTCCGCTGATGCCAAGTCTGTCTCCGTCGTCTACCGAGTTACCCTTTACGGGACTGATGCTGAGGTACCTACTTACCACTTCACAATCTACAGAGGAATTCATTATTCAATAGTCTACATTTCTTTTACGAAACGCTTCTATAACTAAAAACAAGCAAACAAACCCCTTATGGTAGTGTAGAGGGAGAAGTATGAAGGAGGAGAGAATTGATATTTGTGTGTTGGTAGAGGGGAAGTAGTGAATAAGTGATTTGCTTGATCTACTATACTGTTTCTCATATATTTCTATCTATTTCTTTCCTTACTTTCTAACAAATTACTCAACTTTCAAAATATTTTATCACCTATTTCTACTCTGTCAAACCACTAAACGTTTTTTTTTTTTTTGGTTACCTATTTATCTTTTTTCAACTTATTTCTTTCCTCTAAACCAAACACATTAGTGATTTTGTCTCTGAAGCTAAACTGTGCCTGTTCACATTTTCATTCTACATTGAAAACCCAACTGAACGGACCATTCTACAAATTTAGCTTCGTCCAACCAAATTTAACCTGTCCTATTTCCCATGAACCAGCTGAGCTAGTTCTCTGGTTTGGATGTTCTGAACCTGTTTATCAACAATTTATCAAGAAAGGGTTCAATAATTACTATAAGAACATGTTTGAAAACTGGTTTTTCCCCAGAGTGGAATGTGGAAGGTCTTATGCGCAATTGAGCATCAATAGAGTGGATCCACTGATACAGAGCACTTAGATGAAAGGGCCACCATAGGGCAGTGCCGGTCACTGAGGTTCCCCCTATTTCTGATGTTCGGTGTTGCCCAGCAGTGCATAACACCAATTTGCCTCGCCAGAATGTGAAAGGTCTTTGCTGTCTTGCAGCTACTATGGCCTTATCTCTGTAGCCTGTTGATGCAATTTGGTATTGGTTCCTGGAATTGGAACGTGCAAGGCTTTCCGGTGAATTGGTTTAGTTTGTAAATGGTTTCAATGGTTTAGATTTATTTTTTAGTTCCTAGTTTGGTTTGGTTCACAATTGTTTCATCGTTGATTTTAACTTTTAAACTTGTTGCTCTTTTTTTAGTCTCTGGGTAGCTGAATTTGAACATATTGAAATAATGTCGTTATGGTCACTCTGTCAAAATGACCAGATAAACTTCAGTTGCTTGTTAGTTCATGTTCATTCTGTAGTAAACCCCTTTTATTTCTCTAGATATTTAGGGAATCAACTGGTACTGCTTCAGTAGACGACACAAGTTATGGAGATCCTGTACAGAAGGCTGAAGCAATGGCTTTTAGGAGAGCTTGTGCACGCTTCGGGCTGGGGCTCCACCTCTATCATGAAGATGCATCATAGTCAATCGATTTCTTCAGCTTCACTGTTTTCATGATGGCCATCGTTTCTTTTTTGTTTTTAGTCGATGATAACTTAGATGAGATCATACAGCTACATTAGTACTAGAAGGGAAGCATTTTGTTGTAGCTTGGTGGGGACCTACTAAGCTTCAATCTCTGTATGTGAGGTTTACCAAATGGTTCTATGTTTTGAACATCTCCAATTATCTGCCATGCAACTGGGAGAATTGGTGTTCTATTACATATCTGATGTAGAACAGTAAAATATGTTCAAATTTTATATGCATGATAATAGTTTGTTAATTACTAATAGTACAGCTTAAAGGATAATAAAGGCTTGGTTCTAAGACATGCCATCGCAACCGATCTATCTAGCTCTCTATTCCAATACGCAGTTTTAGAGAATATGGACCGTGGAATCTAGGTTCATATTCTCTCTTATTGAAAATAATAGAAACATTAGCGCAATAATTGGTCATCTATTCTTTCAACCTTTTGATACCTTCTGCATAACAAGTGCAAAAGCCTTCATTTTTAATATTGTTTGTTAGGATTTAATGGATAACGAAATTCATAACTCAGAACTTTTTTTTTTTTCAAACTCAACAGCAAACAAGAAAATGGTTATATATGTGGCCAGTATAACTTTAGGTACTTAGAATCAATTACTATTAGAAAATTTGTTTTGTATTAATTTCACTTCTACTGTCACGATCTTACATTACTTTGTATTTTGCATTAAACATTGAGTAGGCCAGATCACTAATAACAATTCACTAGAAAATTGGCATTGTGGTTCATGGGTCTTTAAATGGGTTGGTTGTGCGAATGACAATATGGGCCAAGTCTATTGAAATGGCCGACCAACGCATAAAAAATGGTGGGTCGGGTCAGTCTATCAGTACACTTTCTTTAAAACAAAAAAATAAGAATTGTGTTAAGTATTTAAGTTTAAGATTTATACTAAATAAATTTTGAGGAATTTAATATTTTAAAAAATATACAGTAATATTGATTTTTTTTATTATTTTATTTTATATTTTATTGTATTTTTGGTTGTTTGAAGAAATCCGTTCTAAGAGCCCCGGCTGCAATGCCTCAGACCATGACCAAATGGGATCTAAAAATGATTTAGACGACTTTAATATGAAAGAAAACTAAATTTTAATTGTTTCGGCAATCATTTCATCTTTCTGTTTTTTAATTTTTTTTTTATTCTTTAATTTTTTTTCTGATAAATTTACTTTGGCAATTTTTATATCTCGAAAAGATTTAGACTTTGACAATTAATTACAGTTGGTAAAACATACCAATTGGTAGATTGAATTTTTTTTTTGGGTAGATTGAAAAAAACAGCAACATCAATTAAAGTGAATAAGTTTAGTTTAACCTAATTATTTCACAATTTAAGTGAGTTTAAGTAGTACCAACTCTCAAACTTACAAATTATTTTATTTCAAAAATGATTATAATAATTTTAAAATAAAAAAAAATATTATTTTATTAAGACATATATTATTAAAGTTATATATTAAATCACTATATTTAAAAATTGAAATTAATTTTCTATATAATTTAAATATAAAAATATGTATGTTTTTTAATTTATTATTTTCAATCTTTCATCTTTTGAGGTTAAAATGGTCTAATACAGTACAAGAGTTACCATTTTTACTTATCCATTTAGAATACGACTTAGGTTAACAATATATTTTCACTTTATCTATCAGGTCGTAATTGAGATATTTTATATTAAAGTAAAATTTAAATTTCTACAAACATTAATGTTTGAAAATTAAAATTTTGAAATATACATGTTTATAATGGTTATTTGATTTGGACAGTTAGGGTTAGTTTGGTGGTGGGGGATTTTGAATTATATACATAATAGTAATACATAAAGGGTCCCCGTCAATGTTATCTCTATTGTTATAAACGTGAAATACAATCCAATGGAAGGCACTTCTAAAATTGGAAGAGATTTGAGTCCAATACTTGGATATCAACATTCTGATCTAATGGACCAAAAACAACCGCGTGGCAACCGCAACTCTACAACTACAAAAAAATCTCTTCTGCTATTTCTCATTTCTAATCTCTTTCTTTAATTTACAATTCTTCAGATATCAATCAAATATTTGTGAAACTTAATGTGGACGCTTCCTAACACTTTGTAATCTTTTATAATTTTAAGAAGAAGAAGAAGCTTGATCCCCATACATTAGTACAAGTACAACTATCTTTTATTCAGAAAAACCTAATTGTTGACCAACTTTATCAGAAGTTTTAAAAGTAAGTCGGCTTCCATAATTAAAGTTTACATATAGCCTCCTCCAACCTCCTTATTATAAGATATTATTTACTTAATTATATGGTCAAAAAATAGTTAATCTTTATAATTTTTAAAAATATAATACCAACTTACTTAGGTACCTTTATCTTTAACAATAAATACTATGTATGTATTGTAAATGATATATGAATGTACACAGCAAAACAAATCATGATGTCTGTTTTTAAGTAAAAAGGTTATATGTTAACTACCAATTAATTTTATATTGATAGACCTTTCATCTAACAATTACTATAAAAATTAAGATCACAAGTTTAATTTCTTATAAAAAGAATCATAGAGAAACTATTATAATAAAAGTATAATGATATATATTATAAATATATTTTACTTATAGAGATCAAGTTACTCATTAAATTATTTCCATCTACTTTGTGTATCTCCTTTTAGTTTAATTATTAGTAAGAACCATAATGTTAACAAGATAAAATTTTCTTGAATGTATAAGTGTATGAGTATATGAAAAGTTATGATTTTGATGGAAGTAAATAAGTTATTGATTTAACTTTAGCCATAATGAGGAGTGAGGTTAAGTTTTGTTTTATCAATACAAACTGAACATAAATTAAAGAATTTACAACAACTGATGCATTCTCTCTAACAAATGAATCAGACTGCCTTGACTGCTAAAAGAGAAACTCTTTTAACTGTACAAAAGTTTTATGTTGATAATTCACAATCCACCAAAATCATTCATCTTTATCTATTATCAATAATTATGTCATGTATTTGAAAGAGATGTGTAGATAGGTGTGCCTTACTATAATTACAAATTGCAATTAACTATAAGATAATATAAAGGTAGAGAAGGAGAAGAAGAGAAGATTGCAGTGTTAGGTTGTTTGGAAAATTGAGAGAAAAGAAAAGTTTGAATAGTTGGTGTGCGCTGTAATGTTGGCTGTACAATTCTCTCTTCTCTTCTTCTATTCTCTTCTCTTCTCACAGCTTCTGCTCTCTTCAGTCCTAAACCTAAAGTTGAAGACAGCTACGCCTACCCCACCTCCCAAATATGTTACATTTCTTTTCAATTCTCATTATCTTTTCTTCTTCTACCCTCCCAACATAAACCACTTTCTTCACTTATATCACCACACTGCCATTCCCTCCACCATCCACGTCATTTGCAACTCCCCACTTCCCAAACTATCATTGCAACCTCACACTATAATTCTCACCATTTTCACTAATCATTTCTTTGAAACACTCACTGCAAACATAACTGCTGCATCCACTTTATATATGTCTCTGTAAGTTGGTTCATATATAACTAAACCATGTTATAAATATACCTTTACCATTGCCATCTCAATCACAGAAATTTTATGATAGTTTCATTTTTTTTTTTCGTATACAGTAAGTAAAATCAAACATGCTCAACTTGTTATATGTCAAAACTCAACCATGTATGTGAGTATTGCAGAATTAGGTTAAATTTAAAGTGAAATACCACGCAAGCATGCAAGCAAGCATCCTTCCTGGGGGATTCTTAGAATGTCTGTAAATTCAAGGAGTAGCATGCATTCTGGGAGATCGTTATATTTTGTGAAATTTTGGTGACTCAAAGTAGGATTGTTGATTATATGGGACCACATAATTTTGGATTCTAATGCATAAGATGAATGGTATGCTGACACATACACATCAATTAACTAGGACTACTTTTTTTATATATATAATAGAGAACTATTGAAGATTTTATATGATATTCCATTAATAGTTTATTCGAATGCGTTCATTTTAGAATGATGTGAATTTTAACTGTGATTTCACGGACAAACAAAAAATGCAATAGATTTGAAGATTCAACCACTATTGCGTAAAGATTTGTTGGAAAATAGGGGCAGAAACATGTTTATTCCAGGGGATGCAATGCAATGAAGCTCTCTCACTTCTGAAAATTCTACTAAATATATTGATATTTTGCTCCTCCTAAATTGGTAGAGTTGGACTCTTAATGTTTTTTATTTAATTTAAAGTGTGATAATATATTGAGCAATACATTTTGTTCTCCTAAACTTGTTGGGTGGAATTTTTGTCCAATTCAATTACTTATAGACGCTTTTTCATACTTTTTTTCTTAATAGTCCTTAACTTAAGATTCTAGATTCATCACTTGCAATATATGTGTTGATTTGAAAAGGAAAAGTTGTGGCATATATGTGGATGTATATATATATATATATATATGGAGCCAACATAGCTGGATTAGTTAGGTTTTGGTTCTAAGACATGCATGCGAGTGGTAACAGATGGAGCTAGTTCCCCCATTCCCATACGCAATTTTAAAGGTGGACCATCATGGAATCTAGGTCCATGTGAGCTGTGAGGTGGGGTTCTGTGACAGTGGACCAAACATGAAAGAAAAATGTTTCTCACAGGTTAGTGATGCGTCATACATCGTTGCAGCATCAGAGTGTGTAATTAATGTGCATAAGTTTTTTCTGGTAAAACTGATCATATGTAAAGGTGAAATAATAATAACAATGTGAATAGTGGAGTTAGAAATTGTGCAGTTTGCAGCTTGGTGAGATTAAAGATTCTTGATGTATGTATGGGTGAATAATGTGAAGAGGAAGATGGAAAAAATTAATGATAAAATGACATGGTTGAAGGGGAAATAATGATCCCCACTGCATAAAGAGGTTTTATTAAAATGGGTGTCTCACTGCAACTATTCCTCTTTAATTTATGCTACTTAATGTACTTTAATTATACATAGAAGTTGTCAGAGAGAGATGTGGTGGAGAGAAGCTAAACACAGTTTTCTAAAGAGCTTCACAAAATTAGCTTTATACAGTGAAATAAAATGAAATTAAAGTATTCTGTTTAGTTTTAATACAAAATATAGAAATATTGGTTTTGCTTTCATAAAAAACTTTATATTTCAAATAAGCAAATAATATAAATACTAATAATTTATATCTATTTAAAAAAATTATAATTTCCACCCAAGTTTAAAAAAATTATGAACACCGCATAAAGATTATTCGTGGGGCTGTTGGTGGCCATGACCATGATACTCATGCATTATCAAAGGGATTCTCTCCTACAATTCAACTCATGCTTCTATTAAAGGAAGTGTTTAAATTGATGTATTAGAGAATATGTTATTATTTAAAGTGTTTAAATTCTACATATCTTGATTAATAATTTTTAATAAATAAAATAGTATGTTAGAGAATATGTTGTTATTTAAAGTTAATAATTCTTATATTTTTTTTACCAACACTAATGATTCTTATTATTTACTTCAAATATTTAAAGTTTTTAACTGTTGTAATATCATACTGTCATCACTATTATTTTATTGAAATGGAACACATTTCAGGAGTTTGTGATAATTTAGATAACAGGTTGAATCAACTCAATTAGATCTTGACATTATTGTTTATTTTATACATTAACAAAAAATTAAAATAACCACAAAATTGTATAAAGCAAGACATTTTCTTTAAGACTGTTATTCATTAAAAGTGATTGGCATAATTAAGGTTTTACTGTTGATTAACCACAATTATCCTTTTAATAAGAGATAGGGGCAGCACGCCGTGTTTCAAAAATCCGACACAATGAAAACATCAGTAATGTTGTGAGGGGTCACAGCCCAAAATCAAAGACAACTTACCAAAATCATGCTTATAAACAAATAATCTAGTTAATTACCAGAAGAAACTAGTTTCTTCCAATAACCAACTACGAAAATAAATAATTAATTTTTACTTCACCTAAATACATTTTAAAACAAGTGGTGAGCTCATTTAAACATAAATAACACATAAATCTAGATGACAACTTAATTACCAGCATGAACACTGTAATTATGGCGAAATAAATATTAACGAAGGTATCTAAATTTCTTAAAAAAATATATATGATATCAAATAATGTAACTTTAAATTTCCATAATTCTCATCTAGAAGATATAGTTTACCAACCTCTCTTTGTGGCTTACAAATTGATTTCATGCATTGTTTGAAGTTAAATTAAACGGCATCTATTTATTAATTTGAACCATTAATTACATCACTGACGTTGTTCTTCCCCTTTATACTAGTACCCGCCTCCGTTAAACTTTGATATTATAGTTTAATTGTTTCAAAGAGATTTTTTTGACATTTGTTTTTTCATTCACAAAATTCAAACTTCATTTCACTTGAGTCAAATGTCGGCCTCCTTTTTCCTTAGTCTAAATAAATATACCATATTTTTGAATTATTATTAATATTATTATTATTATTATTATTTTCTCGATTTATTTTCTAGTATCATATTTTTTTTTTTCATTTTTAAAGTTGAAAATAAAATCACTTGCTTTTATCATTTATAATTTTATTATTCACCTAATCTTTAATAAAAAATAAAAGAACAAAATAATATTTATCATATATATATATATATATATATATATATATATATATATATAAAAAAATAAAATAAAAATTCTTATAAATGTTTTATTAAAATGAAGAATTTTTTTTATCCGTTTACTCCTTCAAAATAACCTAAAAGGACACTTAAAAAAAAACAATTAGAGGAGTATTTCAATATATTTAATTCTTATCAGAGTCAAGTGGCATTTCTAAGATAAAAAACATACTCTTTTTATTTTATTGAAATGTCTTTTTTATTGAGTTGAGATGTCTTTTTCTGTAAGCTTTAGAGCAGTAAGTGAAGTTGCTTGTGAAATACTCCTATGTATTTTGCTTATTTATAGTATTCACATTATCCTTAGTGAAGTAACCAATACAGTTCTAATACCTAATTAGTATATTATTGACGGCTGAAGTGTTGTGGAATGAATCTAATTAAAATGTTAATTTAAGAAAATGAAAATATTAATAAAATTGATCCGACGTGGAAAGGCAAGTATACGCGTGTTTTGTGAATGACAGACCGCCATTGGAGAGTTGACCGTTGACTTCCCTCCAACACTCTGTTGGCGCCATTTTCCGTTCCGTTTTGAGGCACTGCGGTTCAAAATGGAGATTGGAGTAGCAGGTGGAGGGGCAAATAGGTAATTGAAGAAAAATATGAGGCTAATAATGCACCCCACACCACACCTCATGTCTCCTCAAAATAATAGAAAGTGCAAAGACGAAGGAACATAATAATAGTTGCTGCATCATCCACTCCCACGCCCCCATGATTGCGCGTGGACACAAACACACCTTATCATCCGGTTCGCTTCTGCTCCAAACCCGGTCTGCCTCTCTCATTGGACCGCTCTTTCCGCCCAAAATACGAAGAAAGGGAGAGGGAAACCTAAATTACCAAAACGTCCTTGTTTTCTATTTTTTTTTTTTTTATAATCGAGAAAAATGCAAATATAGTGTTTCTAACACTATCCTTTTAACACTCTGTGATTGACATGGAAGCCACAAGTTTTGTTAAATTTCTCTTGCCATTTATCTCTTCTGCTTTAGAGATAAAAACTCACCCAAAATTGGTAGATTTCAACAAATTTTAATTGTTAATAAATGAGATGTTAGAAAGGGAGTGTCAAAAATATTGTTTTTGTAATAAAGTTGTTTGTGTCATTTTATATATACACAACAAAACCACCAACAAATCTTGTTTTTAGGTATTTATAATTTGTTTTCTAATTAATTCTAACCTCTTGTACAATAACAAGCTTCTTTAGAATAAAAATTTGTGTAAAATATATTGAATTGTAATGAGTTAATATATAGGTGATGTTAAAGTAAGAGAAGTTGTAAACTTACTAACACGTATAAATATAATTAAATGCATGGCACATAATTAAGATAATGATAAATATAATTAAATGCATATGGGATGGAAGCAGAAGAAGCATAAGCCGAGCAGGTGTGGTGTGGTCCGGTTTGAGATTTGATATTCTTAAAGAAAAGAAAATTGAGATTGAATAATGGAAGCAGGTGGGGGCTGTTCTGTATATAATTCATGTCCTTATTATGTGAGGCCCTTTCCTCTTTTTCCAACTTTTACTTTCTCTTCCCTCCCCATTCCCTCTCTCTCTCTCTCTCTCTCTCTCTCTGACCTAATTCTCTCCCTTCTCTTCTCATCAACACACTCATCTCCACCAAGCACCACCCTCTAAATTTAGCCGCTATTTCTCATCTTCTTCTGCCCCCGTCACCTAGATCTCTTTCTCTATACACTCATTGTTTCACAAAATAACACTGGGAAGTTTTGTCATAGCTGAGCTGACTCTAGCTAGACCCTAATAAGAGAGAAGATTTAAGTGTTTTCATTGCTTCTCTGGATCCGCAAAATTCAACATGACTCCAGTTAATTTGGCAGGCCAGTTTGGTGACACCACATACACTAAGGTCTTTGTTGGAGGCTTGGCCTGGGAGACTCAAAAGGAGACCATGAAGAAGTATTTTGAGCAGTTTGGTGAGATCTTGGAGGCTGTTGTCATCACTGACAAAGCTACTGGAAGATCTAAAGGCTATGGATTTGTATGTTCATATCTCTCTATCTCTCTTTTGCTTCTATATCATTATATACACAGCTCAGTAAATTAATTCTATTGTCCAATTCTTGTTACATACCAGTATAGCCACCTAGATCTCAAGTCTAGATGAAGCAATATACTATATCACATGTTCTCTTTTACAAGGAGAACTGGCCTCTCATTACTCTAGCTGCCTTTGTCAATTTCATCTTCCTTAATTTTCATTCTTTTGCGCTGACTGTGATCGAGTTCATGTTTATTATTTCCATTTCAGGTTACATTTCGCGAACCAGAAGCTGCCATGAGAGCTTGTGTAGATGCTGCTCCTGTAATCGACGGTAGGAGAGCTAACTGCAACCTTGCTTCTTTGGGTGTCCAGAGATCTAAGCCTTCAACCCCAAAGCATGGTCCGTATATAGATAAATCTATATTTGTTCTTCTCTATCTTCATTTCTCCAGCGTAATTTCATCATCTAAAATAATCTCATCTGATCTGAGTTCTTATCTGAATTAAGGTCTCATTCACACGATGTACAAATATCCCATAAGTTGCATAAAATCTTCTCTTTTTAGTCTGTCACTGCTGAAAGATGCTAGCTCTCACATTTCTCAAACCATTCTTATCGATATACCCCACGTACAAGCTCGTTAATGGATATTCCCCCGGAAATTATTAGTGTGCTTGAGTGAAATCCAAGTCATGATATCTGTGTCGAAATATTCTTTGATAAAAATGGAAGACAACACAGCTAAATGACAGCTAAGATTGAATATTCTTCCAGAGTGGAAAGTTCTATTATGTTTTATCCAAGAGGGAGTTTTATTTCATGTATATTTTTGGGAAACAAATGGAAGAAATGTCCCTAAGAAGCATGGAACCAAAGCAGTACGTCCACTGCGTTTGTTCCCTTTAGTTATTTTTCGGACATGTTTTTTTTCCACTGTAATACAACCTAATATACATGTTCTTATACATATATATATATATATATATATATATATATATACATACGTACGTACATACTGACATAACTCAAACTCATGTATATTCCGATCCCATGTTGGACTGAAGCATGTCTTTGTTTTCTTGACGAGGATATATAGCAGCATATTTTATGGACGTATATTTATAAAAGTGTAGGTTAACTGTGTTGTAACGGTATTTGCAGGAGGAGGAGGGAGGAACTTCAGAGTAATGGGTTCTTTCCAGACAGGATTTGGAGGGGGAGTGGGATCGGCTTTTCCTTCAGCGGCAACCTTCCCTCATTATGCCATCCAGCAAGGGATACCTTATAATGTTTATGGGTATGAATGTGCTTTTACTTTTTATAGCATGCTACTTCTTTCTCTCTCTCTCTCTCTCTTCTACAGTTGTACTACTAAGAAGGTGGGATCATGGCACGTGCATGCCAACTCATTCACAACAAAACCTCCCAAACATATTTTTACTAGCCTTGCCTTCCCTTCCCACCCACTTCATCTCTATTCTTTTCACAGAATCAACCTACACATGATACCTAAACACTAGAGAGATTCTCTCTCTCTCTCTCTAATGTGCGAGGGCAAAGAAAAAGTACTATGCACATCTGTAAATAATCTTTCACGTCCTTTGACCTTTATCTGTTTGCGATTGTCCAGATTTAATGTACGCGTTTAGTTTGACGAAGGTGGAGTACTAGCTGGTGCATGTAAACTCCACATGCACCATGGCTCCACATTCTCCTATTCATGCACCGTGTCTGCACTAGCCTGTCTTATGCATTTTATTTTTGCTTCACATTCTAACCCTTTCTCTTTCGTATTATTTTATGGCTATTTTCAGGTACTCTCCTTACTCTCCGGATTACACTTACCCTACGGTTTGTACATACTTTACTTTCACTTTTACTTTTTTTCCTCTGTCTACTCTAAATCTTTTACTTAGGATGCGTTTTCATGCAGCTTTTAGGACACACTACCTTTTCAACCTCAAATCAAACTATTACCTCTCTCTCTCTCTCTTCTTTTTACATGGCATATTCAACTATATTTAGATTTCTAATCAAAAGTAAATATCCTCTTAACTACTAGCAACAACCTATATGACTCATTCCGCTTTTAGAATTGTAAGTATAATGAGTTTATCAGTATTATGAAAATGATGAATCATGCATACGTGTGTGTCTCTCCATATCTATATGCGATAGACTGCATATAATGATAAAGTTAATTTTTATGAAATAAAAATAAATAAATTTTATTATAAATAATAAAAACTAAAACGCATAAGTAGAATAAAATAATTTTGCGATTACAAAGTACATGCATGATAAACAAAAGACGAGAGTAGCAGGCAGTGTATATGGGGGTAGGGTGGTAATTGTGTTGGAGCTTTCACTATTATGTGGGGATGAACTTTTTGTTGAACACATAATTGTACCCTACAAAACGAGGAGATGAGGGTGTAAGTCGGTGGCATTCACAGTGTTTGTATAATTGATTCCATTCCCTTGGGACAAGCAAAGGAGTAATGAGTGAGTGAGGCTTAGTCAAAGTGTTGCGTGTGCTGTCTTATCCCCGCCAATGTTATTTGTTTTTGTTCAAGAGGTGAAAGTGAAACCGGGGGTTTGTGGTCCATTTCTGAGTCATGTGCTACACATACTTTCACAGTCTTCTAAATTCTAGTGCTTCTGCACTGCACACACAATTTTTTTAATCAAAGGCATGCTGTTGCAAATGCTAGTGGTCCACCTTTTAATATTAAATAAATAAATAAATAAATGTTGGTAGCTACTTTTGAATAACGTGAAAAATGAGAAATGGAAAATGGCATGCATGGTGCAGAGCTACTATGGTGTGTATGGAGGAGCAACAGCTCAGTACCCAGTTTATGGCAGCGGCCCAGGAGGGATGATGACGGGTGCTGCAGCTTTCTACCCATATCTGCAGTACGGAGGAGAAGGGAGTGGCGGCGGTGGCACAAGCGGAGGCTATAGTTCCGGGCAGGGTTACGGTGTGAACTATGCCCCTCACCTCTTTCAGTATTCTCCGATTGCTTCCACTGCAGCAGGTGCCTATGCGCAGCACTATGGAACACCCATGTCTCTTGCTCCTTCCCCTGCCTTGCAATCAGGTTTGGTTTCTGCTCCTTTTCTTTCATTCCCATTCCCATTCCCATTCATGAGTGATTAATGTAATGGGGCGCTAACATCTTTGACAGTGTGTTTCGCTGTGCCGCAGGCGTGACCATGTCTCTTCAAGCTCCGATTCCTCATCGCTAGAGACTCATCTCAAACTAGCTATGTCAAAACTTCCCAGTTGCTTCTTGAAGTCTCTCATCATCATTACATCACCACCATCATCACCAACCTTTGCCCTAACCATGGTGCTCTCTCTCACACACACCCACTCTTTCACTAACACAATGCAAAGTCCATCGATGGCATTTGGGCTTTTCCAGCATATATAAGAAGCCCCCCGTAGGGGCTAAAATGTTCCTCCAAATCTGGAGAGTCATGCATTTCTTTTTCTCAAAAAAATGTTGCATCTTGAATGAAGGGTTCCCTCGGGAGAACCGCCGAACCAACTGGAGGTGGCTATCGGAAATAGCTGGCTCACTTGTTGGGGAAAAAAGAATAGCAAAAGGCTTGGCCCTGGAAAGGCCAAGCCCAAAAGAACCATCTTCTTAACTTGGGCCCATGGCGGGCTAAGTAAAAGTGTAGAATGGTTTGAAAAACTGTAAATGGGAGCACGCAGATAGGTAGCTCATCAACTAGAAATGAAGTTAGTTCTGCAAAAATAGGTATTATTCCCTCCAATCACTGCTAATTACCTCTGCATGAAGAGGAATTTTTAGCAATCATGGACATTGGATGTCCCAGCTTTTTTGTATGGTAACATCTAGCTAGTCTTAGGCATTAGTGTTAGGATCAGTCATGTCTTTATAAATATGCTTTATCAACTTCATTTCAATTTTCTCAAAAAAGAGTTTTAACCAACCAATCAATTGACAATCTTCCCTTTGGGTAAGGGGAGGCAATATCTAACCACTGTTTTTCTCTTTTTGCTTTTTCCTGTAAATTTGATGTGGCTAAACTATGGAGTTTAAGCCCAATCCACTAATCCTTAGGAGGGATGGTGTTTTATTTTCCCACTTAGCATAAGTAGTACATTTCATCATCATGTTGGGAACTGCATCAATGGATGCAGAACTCAAAACACTTGCATGTAACCCTGGGAGATATTTTGGTTCCCTCGGGTACTTCACTTACTCACCAACCATGGTTAGGACATAGGTGAATCTCCTCACTCTCTGTCTCTCTCTCTCTCTCTCTTTCTCTCTTCTCCCTGCTTTTCTATCTGCCAACTTTTACATCGAGATGGACCTTGATACTCTATTAATTATATGTTTAAGCCTATATGGTTTGGATTGTAATTAGGAATACTAAAGTAGGAGGATTTCATTCTCTGTCCATGCCGGATGAGAATGATTTGCTACTCATTTTACTATGTCTTTAATTTGATATTATGCTTGCTTCTATTCAACCTATGTCAAGATAAGCAAATCAAGTTAATTCTTCCACCAAATGTTCAATCAAAGAGATTTTATTTATTACATGGCTAGGTCTGATTTGTGCTAAATGTAAAGGTTTATACATACTTATTTATTAAATCTTTTTGTAATCCACTTCAACCTCAAAATTAGTTTTTATTTTCATTCCCTACACAGCATAAAGCAACCTTTCAAGACCCTCCTAGTTTATACAAGCGCCTATTGCATACTACCGAGACTTCTCTTTCTATTATAGATCCATGCTTTAGATCATCTAAAAAAGCACACTTGTATGTTATTATTATAAATTAATTTAACAAATAGTTCTTCAGAAACTCATACAAGCATTTTTATATTGAATTGTTGAAATTTAATAGTTCTGATGTTGTCAAGTCCACTGTATAAGGTCATATTTCACAGAACCTGTAATTTATTACCTAAAAGTTACTCTGTAAGAGATATTAGAAGTATGTGTTGCTTCAATTCTATATTCTTTTTCAAGATAATTTCTTTAATCATATGAATTCTAAAGATCTAAACGTGTAATTAATTCTTTGATGATCAAATTAAACTCCTTCCATAAAACCTGAGAATTCTTACCATCATCAACTCTCAGAATTGTTCCCCAAAAAATCTGAAGCATTGGGTGCTATGATCTAAATAAAAGTTGGGGTATTTTGCAATTGGATTCAGTTTCAAGATTATAAAATAGATATTCCTTATATATATATATATATATATATATATATTATAGGAGAGTTTAACAAATTACCTAAATGATATTTGTAATAGTTAAGTGATGTCCTTAATAGTGCAGTATTTCCCTGTAGCTTATAATGTGACATGTCAGTATTAAATCTACTCCAGATTTCCCAATAGTATAGAATAAAGATGAATCAAAATTCATGGCAGTAGACCAAAGCCTCTTATGAACATTAATATCTTATATTTTCTAGCAATAATATAAATTTACACTTCCTTTACGTGTGTGAATTGTGTACGACTGTGTCAATGTTATTGTTCTTTGATTTAACCTGGTTTGTATTTATGACTATTGGTTGATCGATGTTTAGAAGTGAAAGTGTGATTACACGTATTGACAAAAGCCCAAGATGTAACAAATTACATTATGCGTTAGTACCCCATTGTTTATAATTTTACAGCAAACTGTTCTTTAGTTATGTACCGTAAATGTTACTTCTTAAGCTATGATTGTAATTACGGTAGCATAGTAGTGAAATTGTCAAGAATAGAGTTGTTGCGATAAAAAGTCTCATAGTCTAGAAGTAGAGCTAAATAACTATTTGTGTGTATGTTCTTCCATTAATATACCCAAACGTCTTTTAAGAATAATTGAGTTTCCGAACAATACTTCACCTGTAGGAATTGACTTTATGTATCAACGATGATATGTTCAAAATTATCTCATTTAAACTTTTTCCTCTAAATATCTTCATTTAGAAACTATTCTACCCGAAACAAGACCAGGTATTACATATAAATACATTTCTAATAAGAAATTATAACAATTCAAGTAATGATTATTCATTCTTGTCGGGGGGATATAAAGTAAGTTTCATCACAAAAGTAAAAGAAAGAAAATGATAAGTATGAGCCACTTTATCAAAATCTAATATATTTTCTATTATCATTGGATTCTGATGAAGAAAAACTATTAATTTTTACTAAACCCAGCTCTCAAGATGATGATTTGTTTCTTTGGGTGGGCTACATAGTTCGTGGTACTACAATTAAAAGCGGCCAAGGCCTGCGTTAATTCTCACATAGGGATAGGCATAGGCATATTCTGTTGTGTTTCACAAAGTAATTCACTAAATAATAATAATAATTAATGGGTGTCACCAGTTTCGGAGAATCCAACAAATGTTGTCTTGTTTTTTCCCGTTCTTGCTCTGTACCGTATTGTTTTGATGTCTGAAATTCTGCATTCTCCTTAGGCTCAGACCTTTAAAATATGATCTTTTCATGCTTACTTTTCTACTCTTAACTCTTGATTATTGTTTGATCTATATGTATCAGATACTGTAAAACCATAATGGAAGGCTTTGTCTCAGATATGTCTGAAGAGGTTATTGAGTTGTCACCACAGAATTCAGCAGTCTCAGGATTCAAGGAAGAATCTTCTGAACATTCTCCATCTGAGAAGTGGTTAAAAACCACCAAAATTGCTTCATTTATACAACTGGATATTCAATCTGAGTTGATTGAACAAAGTGATCAAGACCATCTTGGATATGGCTATAGCCCCCAGACTCCTGAAGCTGATAAAAAACATCAGCCCTTACAGTCACATGCAATAACCAATACAGAAAAGACATATACTGTCACCAGAAGAAAAGAAAAGCTATCAAGTATTCTACTTCCACTATCTGCAGCTTCATACTATAGTGGAGTATCACCGGAAATGGAAATTGTTGAATCATGTCAAACCATTGACAAGCTAAATGCATATTTGAAAGCAAGAAAGGATGATGTCAATGCTGGTGTACCAGGCAAATTCTTACATGCAGTAATGGGTTCAGATGGTGTTGGTAATTTCTATTTCTTAGCTTGACATACATTAAAATATTGTGAATATAAACCCATGATTTTCCTAATCACATTTTAGACTAACTGTTCACAGACGTGGGAACTGTGGCTTCAATCATCACGTATTCCTTCTTCCTAAATCTAACTTCAGAGAGCGATCAGTTCTGCACAGTACCAATTATTAACATTAACCGGGCAAATCTTGGTTCGCATGTTGAACTCAAGTGGTTGCTTGATTCATGTCATATTGATCAGTCATCCTTAATTTTTGCAGATGAGGTTAGTTTGACGACACTGTTCTACAAATATAATTTAAAAAAAAATGTAGTTACATCAAATTTGACCTATTATTTATTTCTGGGGTAAACAAAAGATATTATTAGAGCTATGAGGGAGCACAATAAACTCTCACAAAGCATAAAACAGCAGAACAATGCAACCCAATGACCAAATAGAAAAGAATACAAAGCCCACCAAACAGAACCAATAAAATGCAGTACTTGGACTAAATAGGCCTGCTAATTACTTAGAAACTATCGATGTGTATGACAAAATTAAAAATAATTCCCTTTACCTATTTAAGTACTAACTGAAAAAATTAGAACAAGTTGAGGCACAGTATGTCAATATTTCACCGCTTATTTCGTTATACTTTGTTGAATCTTAAAAGGAAATATTTTCTCATGAAATAAAATGAACACAGTCACATAAATTATTTGAATAAATTTCAACAGATTGATTTGTCGTACTATGATCTGTTTGGAAGTCTTAAGATCGTACTGTTGAAGGGAAGCAAGATTGGCAGTAAGCAAGAGGTAATAAATTATGCATTGGACACTCTGTTCAGCTCTGGTTATAATCTTAAAAAACTATTGATATTTTGTTCTTTTGAAAGCAGAAATTGAAGCATGCTGTGGTTGAAAATTTTCACTGCAGAAAGGTTCATTTACTACGCCTTTTTTTTATCCATTTTATACACTTTTTCTTTTCTTTTTTTTACATTTAAGAGCTAATGCATACCATCCTTAAAACTCTTATTTCTCAGGGTGAGACAACATATCCATGGGTTAAAACTGTCATCACAGCAGAGGTGGGCCTTAATCTTTATATTTTAAAACTTCAACATCTAGGTACTTGTAATTTTACATGTTTAAATTTTTATGATTTGATCTTCTATAATTTTATTCTCTTTTAACTCTTTTGCCTATAGTTTTATTTTATTAGCTTTTTACCCGGTACGCTTTGTTTAGGTTTTACTCCCTCTATTATACCATTCACTAGTTCAATTGACAAAAAATATTACAATTCCGCACATATTTACAGGAACTGTATGAATTATCAAGTAAACAATGCTACCAAAAACTGCACATAATTTGTTTCTTCCATGGATATATCATTATAAGGTCTCAGTTGTTATTTAACCACTTAACCATTGCTACAGGAATGCTCTTGTTGCACGGCCATAGCAGACAAATTTGTAAATTATTCACCTGAAATTTTGGCTAGCAAATCATTCAGTAAACTTCTGGTACTTAAAACTTCTAGTTCTAAATTTTTAGCTGCCTCTTTTTTTCTTTTACTAAATGTATTACTTTGGAGCAATTGCTAAGATACCTACTCTATTTGTCAGAAGCCATCCACGCTATTTAGATTTTGTACTGGACTAGAAACTGATATATATGACACAAAATTTGACCCCTTTCAGTGACTATTACTGCATTCTTGTCAGATGCAGAGTGCGAGAAAATTTTTCATAATCAGTACTACTTGTTTTGAACTTTCACCATCTGGTCCGACCTGTTACTGTAGAAAAAGAAATTCCCTGATTGACGATGGTTTTACTATGTAGGCTCTCTTGCCTTTGTGGTGTAGAACCTTCCTTTTCTGATATTTTAACGTGATTTCTAAGATTATAGAAACATTTTTCTTTTGAGAAAAAGAAAAGAAGGTTCATGCAATTATAAGAGTGTTGTTGCTTTTGCTGATTCCAGACTTGCTAGCATGATTCATGCCGATTTTAGTGCTGCTGACATACGCCATGCTATTCACCTGACTTGTAGTGTTTTTTGTTTTGTTTTGCGTTGTGTCCCTCATGTCTACTCAAAAACTAAAATGAATTTTTGTCTTATCTTTGATTCCTGTGAATGCTTGCAGCTAGCTGGCATTCTTTTGGATACAGCAAATCTAAGGGACCCTGGCTGCACCTCTAAAGATAAGTACACGGCTTCATTATTGATCAATGGTGCTGGTCGTTATGGATGCGATGGCCTTTACCAATTATGTACGCCCGCACACCATTTTCTATCAATTTAGTTTTGCAGCACATGCAAATTTCGATGTTCACATGCTATTGCTATTGTTGAATCTTCCTGTTTTTAAAGGTTTGCAATTATTAGATGCTGCATGCATCAGATATACTGGTTATATATATAGCTATGACATACAAGTTTGTTAGAAAAGCAACATATTTGAACTTGATCATATATACAAGTGGTAGTTGATAGTTGCAAGTTTGGTTCAGTTGTGTATATTGAAGTGTTTGTGATTTTCAGTGAAGTACAAAATGCATGACCTTTCCTCCCTCCAAGTAGCAGATATCTTGTGGAAGGACTTTAAAAAGTGGACAGGACAAGGTATTCACTTTTGTTTATATATATAAAAGAAAAGGTTAATTGGCCTATCATTAATGAGTGAAATGAAATGACATTACTGTTCATTCTCTCTCTGCTGCCTGTCGGCAGTGTAGCCCTTGCCACCAAAGTTTTTATATCACGTTATGATCATTGAAATGGATAATTGCAATTAGTGAACACTTGCAAAATTTTAATGTTGTGATTGCAATTGTGGTGATGGACCATAGTTTATGTAAAACTATACTTTGTAAAATTCTGTGCGTTTTGTTTGGCAAATAGAATTACATGCTTTTCACATGTACATGAGATGAGATGTATTTGGCTTACTCAAAGATGAAAGGGATGTACTTACTTATTTCACGGTTGATATTTATAATGGGCCACTGAATTATAACACTACAAACAAAACAAAAGGACAAAGCAAGGTAAAAGCCAAATACATGTGCATATAAAAAACTTTCAAATTATTGAAAAATTATAACATCATACAAAAATAAATTATTGTTACATAATATCAAACCATCATAGTTTTAATCTAATCCTCTAACAAAAATGTTTTTTTTTTTTTTTTGTCTGAGGGGGTAATAAAGCAGAGAGTGGAGATTCAAGGTCAATGCAAATTGGCATGAGTTGTATCGGAATTTCAATCGGACAGCTTCTTTCTCGCGCAGAAAATGTTGCACAAGAAATAATACGCTTCCAGTGTCAGTCTCACATAATCAACTTCGTAATTACATAATAATGCATTTCTAATTAACTTTTATTATTTTGTTGTGGTTCAGTGTATGAGAAAGTTCGAGCACTGATAGTGGTTTCGGGGTATTTTACCGATGAAAAGCACTTCAAGGTTTGTTAATACTTTACATGCTAATCAATGTGTGCAATTGAAACTGAAGAAGCTTTGATTCAATGTGTTAGAGAGAAGTGTTGATATGCACCGAATCTACGAAGCTGTTAGAGAGTTTGCTCTTTTTCTTCGATTTCAATGCTTCCCGGCTCCCACTCAAAACTCTGCACTTTCCAGGTTCCTTTTACCTTTTCCTTCTTCACAAAGGACTCTGTTCTATTTATTTATTTATCTTTAATTTAGACATACAAAATTTTAGTCTTTTCACTTTTTAAACCAATTCTTTTTATCTTTCAACATTTTGTTCTATTCAAATAGTTTGAAAGGAGAAAATTGAGAGATTTTTTTTGTGAAATTTTATATTTTTGTGAGTGTTAAGTGAAAAAAGGTGTAAAACAATCTAATTGTATAGAGAAATAAGTATTTGAATGTTTTGAGTAGAAAGAAAATGATGGAGGGGTTTAACTGGAATTGTATAAATGAGTCAGTAAAATCACTAAAATATGATAGAAAACTAAAATACATGATTAATATTGTATAGGAGTAATAATTACGGTATAGGGACTAAATCTATAATCAATCTTTCATAATTAATATGCATACCATCATTAAAAAGTTGAACAGATTTAAGTTATGATGATGTTCATGGAATAATAATCAATGAGATCCAGGAATAAAATCTTTTTTTATTTAAATTCCTAAAATTTGGTGGAGTGGAATAAAGCAATAGTTTTATATTAATGCGTGAAGTAAGGATTAATATTAGCTTGTTGAAATATTTGTGGTTATGTTCTTGAATATGCAAGAAACATTACAGTGACAATGGGTGGAGTAATTTGCTTGATATTGTGGGTGGCAGGTCTGAAGAATGAGATGAAAGCGTACGAGATCGATAAGGTTACATCAAGAAAAATAGTAGAACATCTCATACAAGAGTTCGTTGGGATTCCAAAAGCCTAGCTACCTAATTGCCTCTTTTCAACAAAACAACATTCTCTACATTACATTGCTCTTTTATTTAAACTGGAAACAGAACAGAATGGCAAAATTAACTTGTACTGCAGTGCAGCCGCCATCTTTTACTTGCAATGATTACACAAAAGAGAGGAAAAAAGCAGCACACAAATCATAGAAGAAATGAAGAAATAAGAGGTCACGCAGACCTGAACCACAAAAAGTCTTATTGTTTAATTGAGCTTAAACTTATGCAGAGCCACACCACTACAATTTCTATATGTTCAAGCTTGTTTCTGTTATCCTCAATAATTTCTTTGATGTAATTTTCAAAGAAATTTTCATCTTCTTATCCAAACTCTCGTTAAAATCCTAAAAATTATTAAATAATATACTCTTTTTCCTGCTGGATTCGCTTCGCTTGAATCATATTTGTCAATTTTAAAAACTGATGGTCCAACTATGTTAAGTGGATAAAATGCCAAACAAGTGCGAAAGATATTTATGTACTTAAAGCTGGATAAGTTGAAGATCAACTGATAATAAATTTGTTACTGCATAGGTAATGATTGTATAAGTTGGACTTATCCGTATTATAATATCATGTGTTAATTGTTAACTGATTTAGTTTATATAAACAAGTATTTGTAATTGAGTAAGGTAAAGACTTGTTCTGTTTATTGTTTGGTATTATCGAGTATGTAGATACGTGGAAGGTGGAGGAGTATTGATTGATTGATTGAGTAATATCTATAGGAATTGATTCGTGAAAAAAGAAGATATTATTGATGCAGTGAAATGAAAAAGAGGAAGAGTGAGAAATGGTTGACGAGTGAAATGAGTGGATGGGAAAATGGTTGTGTACTTGTGTGTTCTTTATAGTGGTCCATTCATTCCACTAGGAGCGGATGGATGAGTGAATGGAAGGTGGAACAAGTCGAGAGAAGTGTTGAGAGAGAATAGCACCTTCTTATGCCAATCTCTAAAGCATTTTTGCCCCACACCAAAACTCAATCACTGGTTCACTCCTTGACATTATGAAATAGTGTCACACTTAAGCTATCCTTTTTCAGTTTTTCACTCACTCTTTTAGCATATTTCAATTTCAAGGCAACGCTATATGTTTCTGGATACTATTCTTTTTCTGTCTGTCTCTCTCAGTCTCACACCCACAAACACCACTACCGAGTGCTAGTGCTAATGCTCACTCTCTTCTGTCTCACTCTCTCATATCTGTAATTCTACTCCACTACCAATTTCTTCACCCTTGTACACGCTTTTTCGTCCTTTCGAAACTTCCAATACCAACACACTATGGAACTGTCAACACCCTTTTGTTCTCTGCTATGTGTTCATGCATTTTCCAACGCATCCCACTAACACAACAATCTTTCTATCACTACCCACAAAACAAGACTCTGTTTTCCTCTCATTTTGAAGCAGAGAAGAACACACTCCGGAGATCCAACACAGTTTCTATACGTCCACTCAAAATCAGGTATCAGATTCTTCTTTTCAAGCCAGGTTTAATCCTTGCTACTCAAATGAATTTTCTTGTTCTGCTCTTCTGTTTTGAGCTTGGAAATGGAAAAAGAGCATTGGGTGTTCCTTCAGGTTGAAGTAGTAAGTTGTAACAGTTACAATTTTAACCTATTCCAATTGAAAAGCTACTTTTCTATCTTTAAGCATATTACCTTGTGATTGATTAGCTATTCCTTCCCCGACGCTTAAAAAATAAAGATAAAAAGACGTTTCAATTTCATTCTAATGTCCAGAGCAGGGTTGTTAGTAATAGTAACTCATGATTAGAAAAGAAGAACTACACTTGGCTATGATTATACTATGTGTGCTTTGCTTTCATAGCAAATTAGATTAGATGCTCTTTTGTGCCAAAGATGCGAATGAGTGACTTCTAAGCATTATCCCTTTCTTCAATTCTTTGATTAGAATCATAGTAATGACAGTGCAATAATTCTCTACAGATACAAACAAAATTGACCTTCCAACGTCACCTTTCTTTGCTTTCTGACATCACCATGTTGCTTTCCTTAGCATTCTTTATTAATATGTAGCTTGTTTATAATTTAATGTCAGTGCATGATCTTGTTCCCCGATCAGCTGTTTTCCAGGATGGTCCCTGCAATAATGGTTTATTGATCACCCAAGTTCGAATATTATCATCCACCTTGCTGGCATTCCATTGATTCTATTTCTCTTCTGAGCTGACAACTTTGCCCCTGAATCTTGTCGTAATGGCCAAGAGTCCCTGTCTCTTACCCTTTTTCCAGTTCTTGGCAGTGCTCTTTCTCACCTTCCACACCATTTTCCAGCCTAGTGTGTCTCTGACGTTGGAAACCCGCGCTCTTTTTCAGTTCAAGAACCGTCTGAAGGACCCCTTGAATTATTTGGCTTCCTGGAATGAATCAGACTCTCCATGTGAGTTTTATGGAATTACATGTGATCGAGTTTCTGGGAGAGTCACAGAAATTTCACTGGACAATAAGTCCCTCTCTGGTGTCATTTTCCCATCACTCTCAGTTTTGCAGAGCCTGCAAGTTCTCTCACTACCATCCAATTTAATTTCCGAAAAGCTTCCAGCAGAAATAAGCAGGTGCACCAACCTCAGAGCGTTGAATCTAACAGGAAACCAATTGGTTGGAGCAATCCCAGACTTATCTGGGCTGAGAAACCTGCAAATTCTTGACCTTTCAGCAAACTACTTTTCTGGAAGCATCCCTAGCTGGGTGGGGAATCTAACCGGACTGGTTTCGCTGGTTCTTGGGGAAAATGCATACAATGAAGGTGAGATTCCAGATACTCTTGGAAATCTGAAGAACTTGACCTGGCTTTATCTTGGTGGCTCCCATTTGATAGGAGATATTCCAGAATCACTCTACGAAATGAAGGCATTGGAGACACTGGATATTTCAAGAAACAAAATCTCTGGAAGACTATCCAGATCAATTTCCAAGTTAGAGAATCTTTACAAGATTGAGCTCTTCTCAAATAATTTGACAGGAGAGATTCCAGCAGAGCTTGCAAACCTCACCAATCTGCAGGAGATTGACCTTTCTGCAAACAACATGTATGGTAGGTTGCCAGAGGAAATTGGGAATATGAAGAACTTGGTTGTTTTTCAATTGTATGAAAACAGATTTTCTGGAGAACTTCCTGTAGGATTTGCAGATATGCGCCATCTCATTGGGTTCTCAATATATAGAAACAGCTTCACTGGGACAATTCCAGAAAATTTTGGCCGGTTTTCACCACTTGAAAGTATTGACATATCTGAGAATCAATTTTCGGGCGATTTCCCAAAGTTTTTGTGTGAAAGAAGTAAATTGAGGTTTTTGCTTGCATTGCAAAACAATTTCTCAGGGACTTTTCCGGAGTCTTATGCTGCATGTAAATCTCTGGAGAGATTTAGGATCAGTATGAACCAGTTATCCGGGAAAATTCCAGATGAGGTTTGGGCACTTCCATATGTAAAAATAATTGATTTGGCCTATAATGCTTTCACTGGTGTTGTACCTTCAGAAATTGGGTTGTCTACTAGCTTAAGTCAGATAGTTTTGACACAAAACAGGTTTTCAGGAAAGCTGCCATCAGAGCTTGGCAAGCTGGTGAACTTGGAAAAGCTTTACTTGAGCAACAACAATTTTTCTGGTGAAATACCACCTGAAATTGGATCCCTCAAGCAGTTATCCTATTTGCATGTAGAAATGAATTCCTTAACTGGTTCAATACCACCAGAACTGGGTCATTGTGCAAGACTGGTGGACTTGAATCTTGCTTGGAATTCTCTATCTGGAAATATCCCCCAGTCAATTTCACTTATGAGCTCATTGAACTCCCTTAACATATCTGGAAACAAACTTACAGGTTCTATTCCAGATAATTTAGAAGCCATAAAGCTAAGCTCGGTGGATTTTTCTGAAAATCTGCTTTCTGGAAGAATTCCACCTGGTCTTCTAATTGTTGGAGGAGAGAAAGCTTTTCTTGGAAACAAGGGGTTGTGTTTTGAGGGAAACCTAAAACCTTCCCTGAATTCTGATTTGAAGATTTGTCCCAAATATCATGGTCAGCCAGGGGTCACTGCTGATAAATTTGTCTTTCTCTTTCTCGTTGCTTCTATTTTTGTTGTTATTTTAGCTTGTTTGCTGCTTTTGAGTTGTAGAAGCTTCAAGCATGGTGCAGAAAAAAACATGCAACGTAAGGAAGTAAGTCAAAAATGGAAACTTGCATCTTTCCACCAAGTAGATATCGATGCTGATGAAATATGTAATCTGGATGAAGATAATTTGATAGGTAGTGGAGGCACAGGAAAGGTTTATCGAGTGGAGTTGAGGAAAAATAGAGACATGGTGGCTGTCAAGCAACTAGGGAAAGTAGACGGCGTGAAAATTTTAGCTGCAGAGATGGAAATTTTAGGGAAAATTAGGCATAGAAATATACTTAAACTCTATGCTTCTTTACTTAAAGGAGGATCCAACCTTTTAGTGTTTGAGTACATGTCAAATGGTAATCTTTTTCAAGCTCTCCATGGACAGATAAAAGATGGTAAGCCAGACTTGGATTGGAAACAGAGGTATAAAATTGCTCTGGGAGCTGCGAAAGGAATTGCCTATTTACACCATGACTGTAGTCCGCCCATTATTCATAGGGATATAAAATCCAGCAACATTTTGCTTGACGAGGATTATGAGCCAAAAATTGCTGATTTTGGTATTGCAAGGATTGCAGAAAAATCTGATAAGCAGTTGGGTTATAGCTGTCTAGCTGGCACAATTGGTTATATTGCTCCAGGTAAAGTTGCAAATTGTTTCTTCCAACGGGAAATTTCAGTATACCGTTTATGTTTCAGAAGCATTTGATTTTCATGTTTGAAACTGTTCAGAGACATCTCAGTACACTTGTGAATGGTAAAATATACCAGATAATCTGCTAAACACATGTGTGTCTCGCTTATCTAGAAAATTATTAACTGCCTTCCAAATGCGTACTTCTTGTAAATGTGTGGTTAACAAGATAGGTTGATGAGGCAAATTTGTGTTGTTGAATAAAGCCTCTTGAGCAAAACTACTGTGTCAGTTCCAATCATATTTCAGTTCTTATGTCTCTGAGATAGATTAGCAGAGCAGTTATAGTTCTGTTTTAATTTTAAGAGACAAATGACCTAGTCCTCTTAATAATTGTATGTCAAAGGTTTTCCTTTCTCCCTACACAACAGATAAGTGAATCTTGAGTTTTCTTTTATTTTCTTCTGACATATGCTTCCTATTTATGTATGTTAGAAATGCAATAGCATATGGTTAATGTATATGTTGCTCTCGTCCATGCAGAACTTGCTTATGCCACTGACATCACCGAAAAGAGTGATGTTTATAGCTTTGGAGTGGTACTGTTAGAATTAGTGTCCGGCAGAAAACCCATTGAAGAGGATTATGGAGAGGCGAAGGATATTGTTTATTGGGTTTTGACTCATCTGAATGACCGTGAAAGTATTCTCAACATTCTTGATGAAAGGGTGGCATCTGAGTGTGTTGAAGATATGATCAAAGTGTTGAAGATTGGCATCAAGTGCACCACTAAGCTTCCATCTGTGCGTCCCACCATGAGAGATGTTGTTAAGATGCTAATTGATGCAGAACCGTGTTCATTGAAATCTCCAAAATTCCGCCATGACAAAGACACAAAAGCCCTTCTCTGAGGGCTTTCTTTTCAAATCTAATGTAATTGTAATGTGAATCCTGCCAACTTCCACTCAATTATATTTCCCAACTTTGTAGCACTTTCGTAACCTAGCCGACATACAATTATATGATAATTATGTCTTCCTAAAGTCTTTTTACCAAACCCTTCCTTTTGTTATTTTTTGCGTGTTTAGGTATCTTATTATACGAGTACCGTCCAAGCTCTTTTCACTTTTTCTTTTATTGGTTTTTCTTTCAAATTATTATTTCCCAAAAACATCTTTATTTCTAAAACTCTAATCTTTTGATTCAAATATTTTGAACCACTTTATACCAGTGGTTCCAATTGTAGCTCGAGTTGTTGGTACAACGTTTTGTAAAGAAAAAACTCAATTTTGAAACATGAAAACGTTTTGCTTTGCTCCCATGTCTTCTATTTACCAAAGCTGCACATAAGTGGTTTCTTTTGTCACTTGAGTTGTTAAGATAAATGGAAGAGTCAAGACACATATGTCAACGATAAATCTGAAGATTGAAGTTGAAAAGCAAATATATTTTGGTTTATTACAGATCTTAAGAGTTGGCAACTAGTCTCCTATTTCAGCCTATTTGACTTTGTCTCGTGAAGAAATAAACGAAACATTGACCTAGAAGCGAGTAGTGGTTATAAAAAGAAAATGAAAAGGAGAGATGCGAACCGTGTGTTTTTCTTTAAAATGCACACTGATTCAACCGATTCATTCCACAGTGTAATTTTCTTTTTCTTGCTGGTTGGTACAGAATAGAATTATGAATGTATGATACACTTCTTGGCGTCATCAATTACAAATTATTACAAAATAAAAGAAAAAAAAAAGGATGGGGTTAGTATATATAATTGAATGGTCTAGTGTGAGGCGTGCGTGGAAACTAATTTGAAAAAAAGAAAGAAAAGTGATGCAATATACAAAAGTTGACTGTGTCAGAAAGCAGGGAGCTGAAGCTGAACGTGATGCGTACGTAGTGGAAAAGGAGAAAGGAAATAGGAAATAGGAAATAGGAATAGGAAAAGGGTAAATCTAGTGTGAAGAAGAGTAAGTGGTGGACCTAGAGAGTACTGGTTGGGCTAAACATGCAGCCAAAGCTCTTTCCAAGTTATTTACAACTTGAGACATGGTTGGTCTATCTCGACCTTCCAGCCTGACACAATCTGCTGCCAAATAACCCACAAACGCCACAGCCTCTATCTCAAACGGCGTGGGAGGGGGCACTCTTTTGTCCAACACTCTGTGAATCTCATCTTGAGCAATGAATGGCACCACAAAATCAACCACATTTCTTGGCACCCCATTTTCGTTTTTATGGATGGCCTTGTAGCCTGAGAGCAACTCTAGCAAAACCACGCCAAAGCTGTAGACGTCACTCTTGGGGGTCAAATGTTGAAGCCTGTAGTATTCAGGGTCCATGTAGCCAACAGTGCCAGCAGCCAGAAGTGAAAGGTGGGCCTCCTCATCTTCAGGGTCAGGTCCCATTAGGGAGAGACCAAAATCAGAGACTTTGGCAGTCCACTTGGCATCCAACAATATGTTGGCAGACTTGATGTCACGGTGAATGATTGGAGGAGTGGCGTATTGGTGTAAGTACTCTATGCCTCTCGCAGCATCCAGAGCCACCTTGATGCGCACCGGCCATGACATCAGAGCTGAACTTTGGAGTTTGTGGAGATGGTCGCTGAGGCTCCCATTGTCCATGTACTCGTACACCAAAATGCGTTCTTTAGTGTCTTCATAGAACCCCACCAAGCGGACCAGATTCTTGTGGTGGAGTCTGGAGAGAGATTCAAGCTCATTCACGAAAGCATTGTCTTTGTCCACTTGGGCACCCAAAACAGTGTAGGTGGAGGATGAGGCTTCGGCTCTTTTTATAGCAATCACCTTCCCGTCCTCCAAAGTCGCACGATACACCGAACCGAAGCTGCCAACCCCAACTCTGTTGTCCTCACAGAAATTGTTGGTGACTTGAAGCAGTGTCTCCAGGGAAAACTCCTCCAAAGGGCCCCCATTTCCCATGCTGATAACGTGACTCAAGCGCTTCTGAAGAACTCGAGATCCAGCTTCAGCTTGAGGTTGTGGTTGAGAGTGAGATGACTCGTCCAACCGCCCAGAATCATGGACACGGCTTCCTCTGCGTTTCGAATTGCAGTACCTGTGAAGGAAGAAAGCCATGACTAGCAACAGGGAACTGCAGCCCACACATCCAACCACTAGGAATGCAATCATTCTGCTGCTCCAACCAGTGTGGTTTGATGGTGGCGATGGCTGCAATGGAGATGGTGATGGAGGTGGAGGTGAAGATTGAACCACTTGAGGGGAACAGGGTTGGCAAATGACGGCTGGAGACTGACATAGTTTGGCAGAGTTTGACAAGGGCCCACAGGGGCACTTGTTCCGACAGGGTCCTGGGAGGACATCATCAAACACCTTGCTGTCTGACTCAAAAAATGGAGAACCCCAACAGAGCAAGGAATAATTGGAAGACACCACTCCACAGAAAACACTTTGCTTTGCCACAATTGACTCAAAAAAAGTGTCTTGCAAGTTGTTTGGCATGATGAAATTATTGGACCCCCAACAGACAACTCTTCTGTCTTGCCGGAGTGCGCAGCTACGGTTCTCCCCCAACGCCAAAGAAATGAACCTCCCTTGGGGTATCTCACCCTCCATGTCTCCCCAACAAGCCAAACCACCATCACTGGAAATCACACAGGCATGCCTAAATCCAGCTGCAAGAAAAGTGTAATTCCCACCAGGTTCAGGGACATCAAGAACAACTCTACTACTATTGACCCTCCCAGTGCCTGTGCAATTAACATCCCCCTTCGGTGATAACCCACAAAAAAAATTCTCTCCGACGGCAATGCTTGACATTGACATGTTCCTCACACTCCCACTGCTGGAATTGAAGTCATGCCATTGCCAACACTCAGGCTGAAGGCTACTGTCATTGTTTCCTGTATTTACAAGACCGCAAACGTGGGAGTGGCTACTGTCAATATCTTGGAGAAGGGCTCCACTGTAGATGCGCTTGTAGGGAACATTAGTAGCATTGGCAGAGAATCTCCAACACCCCATGATGGAGATGGAAGAAGAGGATGGCCCCAAAGCACATACAAACCCATTGCCGCCCACAATCTGAGAGTAGGTAACATTAGGATTCACATCAAGCGTGATAGCCTGAGCTTGAGCCTGAGGAAAGGTGGTGCAGTTGAGATTTGACTGTCCTTGTTGATTTGGATGTTGCAAGACGCAAATAAATGTTTGGTTTGAATTGGAGGTTTGGGAAATGGAAACAGTGGAGAGTGTGTTTATGGGTGGAAGACAAAAAAGGAAAAGGAAGAGGTAACAAAAGGAGGTATTAAGGAGTAAAGGTGCCATTGAGTTGGAAATGAATAGTGAAAGAATGAATTAATTTCATGGTGAAGATAATAGTGATTAGAGAAGGGAGGTGAGAAGAGGTTTTATGAGAAGGAGAATGGCAAAAGGGCAATACGCGGTTTCACAATAGTCACACTCAACAGACACATACACTGTCGTTTTTAGGACTCAGCAACCTATGTAAGACCCAGTCGTATCTATGTACTCTGACTCGGTTTTTCTTTTCAAAATTATATGCTCGGTCATTTCACTGCCCAAGAAAAATCTATTTTGAAAAAAAATAATACCATTTATAATAAAATAATTACTTGACAATTATATTATAATAACATAATAATATAAATTGATAATTTATAATAGTATATATTTAAACAGGACTATCAATAATTTTAATTTCAACCATCATGGATTCGTTGCTGCGTAATTTCTTTTTATCAATGCTATTTTGATAACAAGGATAAGAACGAATTTACAGAGCATCACCTTTATTTCTTTTACTGTTGTATAGAATATTTTTAAATAAATAAATGTGTTGAGAATGTAAGTGTTTTTGTATACTATTTTTAATCACATCATAATTCTATAGACTTAAAAGTGATTTGATCTTTCAAAAGAACTAATAAAAACGATCTGTTAGAGCGTAAATAAGTAAGACTCCAATGTTTACATGTGTTTCTTGTAATGAACATAAGGTTTGTTCTCTTTTCGCAATGAATGGTTAACACTCGAAGCATAATAGTATACAATAAAAATAAATAAAAGAGTTCAATATAGAGATTATGGATGAAAGTGGTGAAAAAAGTACTCGAAATGAATCAATTTTACCATTCCTATTATGCTGCGATGAACCAGAATGGTAGGTTCGTGATAATTTTGATGAGTCATTGATTCTTGAATGACTGTGATGTCTGACCTTTCAGCCAAACAATGTTATTCACTTCGTATCTCTAAGATGTACGAATAACCAATGTCTCTGACCTTTCAACCAGACCAAACAACTTATACGAGAGTTAACAAAGCTAACATGAATACACAGTGGTGACTAGTGATTACAAAGATTATTAAAAAGGTTTGTTAAGAAGATATCAAATTATTCAACATGCAAATTTTTATTTTATACCTGAAAGTCAAAGATTCATCAGCAATACGAACCAACAAAATCCGTGGTCCAATTTTAAATTTGTTTTAATAACTTAAAGTAGTAAGAGCGTGTCATTTAGGAAAGTTTTTTATTTGAAAACGCTGAACTGCTCTAACCACACCCTAGAAACGATTTAAAATAACACCACGTAGAACTCCCCTTAAAACTATTTAACTTTTATACATTTATTCCAATAAAAAAAATATTTTTTTCATGAACATAATATATCATTGTCTCAAAACTATGACTTCGGATAATCTAACTCCGTCGGAAGTAAATACAAGTTAACAAAAAAGATGGTACTACTTAAGAAAATCATGACTGAGAATAATAATTTTTTAAAAAAGGTTAGTGATCTTTTTTTCTCTATAATCATTTCAAATTTAGATTCTATATCACTTTAAAAACCAATAATATCTGCTTTTGCATTTTTAATATAGTTAAAACTTTTATATTTCTTATCTATAACTATGAATAAGGAGGTTCTTAAAATAATTCAATATAATTCACTGGTCTTATATAGTCTAATACACCTTCACCACAACTTATTATTTAGTCTTATTATAATATAAATAAAATATTAGAAATATGATTAATATTTAAACCGTAACGTAAATATTATGTCTTAAAAGAAGTACGATTGAATCATACGAAAATCACTTTAATAAAATAAGATTTGTATTTATTTATATATTATAATTTTACTATATTTCTAATTTATATGAAATCTCCAATCCCTTAAACATCTCAAAAATATGATTATAAAGAATTTAATATTAAACTACAAGATAAAGTCAACAAACTTAATTAAAATAAACTTAACTAGAATAAATTTTGAATAAATATACCATATTAAGAAAAGTAAAATTTAAATCTAATTTATCACAACATCATCGTACCCTTTATTTTATCCTATCATGTTTTGTTCATTAATCAAGTCTTAATATCCAGATCAAAGATTAAAGTTGAATGTTTAAAAAATGTAGGGAATAAAAACCTAATTAGATGCAAAGAACTAAATAATCATTAGAATTTTTTTACCATGAATACTAAAAAATAATACTTTTCTTAGTCAATTATTGGAATTTCATTATTGTACCTATACACTTCTCATTTGTTTCTTTAAGAACTGTATGAATCAGCAAGGAGACGTCAAGATGTTCACTAACAAAAATAAATAAAAATATTACCTCGATTCTCTTGAGCAATACCGGCAGTTAATATGTTACACCATTTTAGTATTAACCTTCACATCCACGACACTGTTACAACATCAAAGTGAACTATATAATCAAGAACATTGAATAGATTATTTTCCTTTTCGGTAGATCGAATGTATGATTTTCAGTTATCAACGAATGATGTACAGAAAATGGTAAAGAACAACACACACCGACCACGCGGTAACGGGAACCTACAAATGATAATTCACAAAATCCTCCATGTACAAACTAACCATTACATAAAATCGATTTTATGGTAATCATTTCTCATAAAAAATGAACTTGGAAAATATTCTGCGCACTACAGGTCCTCTCGTTCATGGTCCAAACCAATCATCACACTGCTTTCCAGAAGGAGGGATATAAAGCCGTGAGATAATCTTCACCAGAAATTGAATGAAGACTCTTATGACTGTAAATAAATAACTTAAAATCCACTATCACCAGCAACGCACCATGCTATACCAAAATGTCAAGAGATGTTCTATGCAGCCACAGATCCTGAAGCAGCCTTCCTTTGCTCTACAAGGCTTGTCAATACACTATCAATTTGAGCAAATACTTCCTCCTTTGAGACATTTCCATTAATCTGAAAACAAAAAAAAAAAACAGCTTAGGTGGCCTTCACCCAATGAGCAGAACCTGTCCAAACTTCTTGAATACAAAATAAACTGACAGAAACCAGCCCCTAATAACACTTGAAGAAACACAACATTGAAGCTTAAAGCAGTTAAGCAACAAGCATCTATAAACCATCTTCTCCACAAGAACAAGGTACGCAATTGTGGAGATCCATGGTTTATACAGTGGTGGAAGGATTATCCACTATAAAAATGATAAATAGGGAAATGCTTTATAAATGATGTCCCCCCCGCAGATGTGGAACATGATTGCTTGTGCCATATGTTTGTTGTTGCGCAAGCATGTGCGCACATGTAAGAGAGAGATTATAGAGCATACCTTAACAGTTATATCTTTATACAAGGAAAGGACTGACTCCACATTTTCATGATGGGTCTTCAACCGCAACTTCACCTGAGTCAAGCAAACGACAATGGTAAAAAAACATTCAATTGCACACAATCATAAGTCTCTACAAGTGAGTGTAGGTATCGAAGCATTATCTAAAAAAAGAATTGAAATCTTTTCAGAAAAAAAAAAAACAGATTAGGGATATCTTCATGCCTTTTCTTCAGTATCATCAAAGCGTTGGGTAAGCCTGGCAGCTATTTCTTCTGTCTCTGGAGGAGAATACTTCAAGTGATATATCTTCCCGGTAACAGGATCTAATCTCCGTCCAACTACTCTCTCCACAAGCACATCTTCAGAAACCTGCAAAATCAAAAGTAAATAATAATAAAAGCTACTTTGACTTTTTCGCATATAAGACCAATGGTTTTGGCTTTTATAGCGGCAATACAGGGGTCTCCTGCAATTGCAACGTCTCATGCCATGACCATAGTTGTTATATCACAGAGGGGTTCATTTGCCTTAGTTTTTGTAATATCACCCAACTGGTTTATGAAATATTAAAGGAAAAGACCAAAATGTTTACCTCTAGAAGAAGAAAAGTATGAGGCTCAAACCCAAATCCCTTAAGTTTAGTGGCCTGAGATAAGCTCCTGGGATAACCATCCAAAAGCCAACCCTTTTCTTTAGAATCTGGTTGTAAGAGACGATCCCTGACCATCTATAGCATAAAAAAAATAGAGGATAAGAGAAAGAGGAGAGATTAAAGAGAAAAGGGATGATTGGGATACAGGATTAGATACCATGACAACAATTTCGTCAGGGACCAACTGCCCCTTCTCCATGTACTCTTTGGCTCGCTTTCCATTTTCACTTCCTGTGGCAATTTCTGCCCTAAGTAAGTCTCCAGCAGCAACATGCACCAAACCGTACTGCGTAGATAATATAAGATGAATCGAAGGAATGAACATATTTGAAGGAAAAGTAAAAAGAAGGTTATGTTATGTGTGGAACCTTGTTGGCGATGAGGTGGCATTGGGTGCCTTTGCCAGAAGCGGGAGCCCCAGAAATCATAACATTGAGCGGTTCGTTGGTGACGGTCTGCATGTGTGTGTGTGTGATGGTGAATTGTTAATCGAATTAAATAAAATGAAAGATAAAAGTAAAAATGAAGATACGAACGAGAGAATGGGAAATAGTGGCGTTTGGAGCGAAAGAAGATCGAAAGCGAGGATGGCGGCGATGGCGTTGTGGAAAATAGCAAAATCCACGCTCTCTCCTTTCGCCTTCCGTTGGAGTGGGCAAACGAAGTGATGCCACTGCTGCTGCGCAGTGGAGATTCACGATGCAACCCATCTCTTTCGCTCTCTCTGCCTTTCGATTTCCCCTCCTTCCTCTCACATAAACTTCTCTTTACTTTTTCTTCATATTTCCCAATTTACCCTTCCGCTTTGCCCCCAGCCGCCCAGTCGCAACCCACCCACCTACCTAACAACCAATCCTATCAAATAACTAATTCCATTTATTGAATTAAAATTAAACAAATAAGTTTTTCTAATAATTGATATATTCTTATATCAATTTAAATCCTGACTGAATCAGAAGTGAAAACTTCAAGCAACTCTTTAAACTTCAACATTGGATGTCTTCTCAAAGTCTTTATAAATATGTTATTAATTTGCAAATTTGTTTCGATAAATAGAATTTCACATCAACATGTCTGTTTATTTCATGTATGACTGGATTTTTTGGAGTAAAAATGCATGTTTGGATATATGTGAAAATCGTTACCTATAAATTCACACCAAAACTGTTTGTTCCTTGCTTCCTATTTAGGTTGCACCTCATCCAAGATGCCTTACAGTAGTATATCAAGCCTAAGGAAGAAAAGGTTCATTTTAAATTAATCAACTCAACACTTTCAATAAAACATTTAATTTAAAAGATAACTTTCTGACTCATTAAAAAATAATTACTCTTTATAATTCATAATTATTGCTTTTGTTCTTCTTGCATATTTTAGTAACTCAAAACTAGGTAATTGGATGCAAATTCATTCTCATTAATCTTCCCAAGCACCATAAATGATACTTAATTTTACCCGTCACTTATTCCATCTTATCTCATCAGCCGGAAAACCTTCCAAACTAAGCAATTCGTCAAAAATAAAAATTTGGCTTAGCAGATTAACGACTATAGCAGATTTAAGGTATTAGTATTTTTGTATTTCTAGCTTTCCAATGAACATTGCAAAATGAAAAGCATTTCAGGTTAGCAACGATTATAACTATAATTAGGATTGATTGTGTGTATATATACAAAATCCAAAAAATGTTACTCCATCCCTCCTGAAGCCGTCACTGGTACTTTTCTCTACATATCACCACCAAGGGCTTCCACCAGTCACTCAAACCTCGCTATCCTCAATGCCCTGTAAATACAGACTCTGATTTACCTGGTCTGCATGCACACGAGCAGATGCCAGAATTGGGGTATACAAAAAGTGACGACAAAAAATGACTGAAGGGCATGGGGGAGAAAAAATGAGATGTTACAATGTCAAAATTTGTACTCTTGGATATGTACACTGACTCTGAAATGAATCTGGGATATTAGCCATTAAGCCTCGCTAAAAATTGACTCAGATTGTACTCCTCTGTATATTGTGATTGGTCCCATAGCTCCTCCAATCCACCGAGTATCGATTTCAATCTCTTCCCACTGCCTACTAATTTAGCGTCTCCATCAGAATTGTTCTCCGAACTCTTCACAGCATTAGCACCCTATAAATGATCACGTCCAAAGCATTAGAAAAGAAAAATAAAATATGGTAAATTATTCACCCAAACAAAAAAAAAAAAAAATTCACTTGTTTTGTAAATCTGGGAGTTCACTCGTACTAAAATGGTTCAACCAACCCTCAGAAGAATGTGGGATGCAATATCAACACCCTAGCCCAAGACAAAAAGCCCCACCCATAAAATAAAGTGACGTTAATCTTCTAGCAAACATCAAATTGCAAGGAAATACATATATCGCATAGAAAAACACAATAAAAACACATAATGCTCAATTTTCATGTCACCAAACAACCGACCCAGTCACACTCATTCAAAATCTAATATTCTGCATTTAGAGTATACTACACCAGCTAAAAACAAGTAGTTATACCTTTTTGGAGGTTTCTGCTGATGCAAATAAATCAAGCAACTGATCTGTATTCATTGTTTTCATACTAGCATTTTCAGCATTAATGACAGCATTAGCCACGGACACTTTGAATCTTTGTAGACTCATAACTTTCTCTTCCAAAGTACCACGCATTATTAGTCGATGGACATTAACTACTTTTTTCTGACCTAACCTGTGTGCTCTATCCATAGCCTGCAGATTATTAATATAAGAACCAGTAACATCACAAAAGCAAATATTAGAAATTTCATCCCATTGAAAGCAAGATAATAAAAGATCCATGCTGTTAGCCATTAAATATAAAAAGGACCTGCAAGAAGACAGTATATACCCATACCACTAACAGCTGTTAGCTTGAGCCTTCTGAAAAGTTACTATAAGGTTGTGAAGAAAGAAACCACTTTCTTCCTCAGAGATTCTATAGAAATAAAAGAAATTTGGCATGTGGCTGCCATAATTGTGAAAGCCCTTTTATTTATAAAAGTTTTAGGTCAAGTATATTAATGTAAAATATATTTTTCTCTCAGAAACCACACATGAACAAGATTTTTACTTTTTTTCATTAACGAGGAATAACGATAGTTTTGCTTAAAAAATGGTTTCCTATCTAAACCTGTACTTCCTCTCATCAATCACAAGTGATCATGTTCAAAAGCTATTATTGCTATTAGCTTCCAGAAGAAATCTGCAATTGGATAATTTTTGGACCCTGCTCTTTTTGTCAAAAGTCGGCTCAAAACACTTCAAATATCAATTTTTTCATAAAAAAGGCGATTTTTTCACAATCTAACCTTAAACAAGCCTCTAAAGCTAGACAGGCAACAAACTACTATCTAGTAGTTACAATTAGAGTTGAATCTTAAAAACCTGATTAAAAATCTGTTGAAAGAAATCCAATCCCACAGCTAATATAAAACTCTATGCTGACAAAATTAGAATTGTCTTGGTCTGGAAAAGAAAACTCAAAGAAATCACCAACTGGATTATGATTACCTGATGGTCTCGCATTGGATTCCAGTCATGCTCCACAAAGACAAGGGTATCTGCAGATGTCAGGTTCAAGCCAAGCCCACCGACTGCAGATGGAGAATTTCATATAATTTCCAAATATTAAGCTACAATTACAAGGAAAATAAATGGTTAGATTGATTAAGGCATCATGAAAAACTTTACCATGTGTTGTAAGCAGTAAGACATCAATGGTAGGGTCTGAATTGAAAGCTTTGACAATTTCAAAACGCTTTTCTGATGCAACTGACCCATCCAATCGCAAATATGTGACACTGTAAAAAGAAGGAAAAATGCAAGATGAAAACTCTGAATAAAATACACCCATCTAAGAGAATCATATTTCCATGCAGAGGCGAGCGGCAACTGTTCAATAACAAAAGTCATTGAATGCAACGAAAATAGATGGGAATCCAAACCGTAAATTTATTAGGTGGATGACTAGGCCCAGGAACTAACCTTTTCATGTGTGTCTGAAACAAGTCTCTTTCAATTATATCCAGGAAAGCCTGCAAATAAACAATCAGTTAATCATTTATCAATCTTCAGAAAAAAGGTGGCTCAAAATAAAAGGTAATATCACCTTATGTTGAGCGAATATCAAGACCCTATGCTGCCCAACGTTAACTGCACCCTCAGAACCTGAATTATCAACTCCAATTCCACATTCTTCTAGAATCTCATGAAGAGCAACTAATTTTGGGGAGTGATGGAGTTTGTGAAGTTCTGAAACAATATCAGAGCCAGCAGGAAACAGTTCTAAGAGGATGGAAGAGAGTGAATCTGGAATCTTCTCACCAGTGACAAGCAATGGATGACTACAGAGTTTTAGCAAATATTGGAGTGCCTGAAACATGGAATGTATTTCTGGGTATTAAAAAATAGAAGGAACAATGATTAACTGATGATTAAAGAAAGATAATTGCCTGGAAAACATGTGAAGACGCTCTAGTAGAAGTGTCACTTCCTTCTGGTGCAGCAGACTCATTTGTTGTTACAATAGATGACATTTCTTGTTTTACACGAGAACCAGAAAACTGTTCGTAAAGTTTATATTGTACAGGGCTCAAATCACAATATCTGTCTTGAATTATTTTCTCTGGCAGATCGGACAAGACTTCATCCTTTGTTCTACGAAGGAGGAAAGGCATCACCTAGAGGACAAAAGTACATCTAGTTAAAAGGTAAAAAAAAAAAAAAAAAACAGTTGTAGTTCAATGATGATAAAAGAGAAAATCACCTGCTTATGCAATGCCTCCATAGCAAGTACACCTGCTTCAGCATCCTTAGCAGAGCATTTTGGATCTCTTGCAGCTAAAAGTGGTTTTCCATATGCTGCTTGGAACTGTTAAAGCCACAATAAATGGACGCCCATTGGGAAAACAATTAAAAAAGTACGATAAAATCTCATTGGTGCTTGGTAGAGAAAGCATTAACTTTAATAAAAATAGGAGCTAGATGGCTAAAACATGCTAAAGAAACTCAACTATATATGATTAAAGGACACAATATCATGAGGGAAATTTACAAATTTGAATGAACATTGTTTTGTACTACATTCTACATATTTGAATGGCTACATGGCTCCTTTGTGAGGGGAAGGAGTGTTACTGCGTGTGATAACCAAAAGACGAAAAGGACAAAGCCAATGTCAAGTACCAAATTAATGCAAAACCATTAAACGGGCTAAGTTAGAGAGGTCCAAAAATGGTGTTATTCTCTATAAAACCCTCAAAGATACTTTAGGGATTCAGGTATGAACACTAAAGAGGCCCACTTCCGCATCATGCTTTTATTTAATTATAAATAATTGGGGAGGCAAGCATCTGTGGAATTTATGGATGCCTCAACCAAAGTCATATCTCAGGAAATGTGCGCAATATTCCAGAAGAAATTGGTATGTTGGATAGTGAGCCGACTGATACTTGTACATCCAACTTCTACTACGTCAAGAAGAATCCTATTCTAATCCCGGAAGAAATTGAAGGTTGGCTAGGAAGCCAAATTACTTATTAAGAACAACGGTAGACATTTATTTTGCTAAGCATGCTTAGTAAACTTCTTCATTCCCCATGTGATAGTCATTAATATGCTCTTGTTAGACTTTTGATATATTAAGAAATCCCCTACAAGAGGACTATTTATTGTAATTACTCCTTTTTACATTGTATATATTTATGGTAAATTGGTAATAAGGTTGAATTGTGTGTGTGTCCCAAATCAAGAAATATAGAATGTTTGGTGAAGCATTTGATCATCCCACTCAATAGCCAGCTTTTGAGGGTGGGTTGCTGTTGTATTATTGTAACAACATGAATTATAATTACAAGCAGAAACACAATAGACCCTAACATACCAAATATATCATGTTTCCTAATTATAACAATAACGAATCATAGGTTGCAGTTATATTTGTAACAACATAAAATATAATGACAAGCAGCAAAAAAGATACCTGTCTCTCAGTTCCAAGAAAGCCTGGCATCAAAAAATCAAAGAGGGACCACAAGTCCATTATATTATTCTGCAAGAATGGGTAACATTTATCACATTAGTAGTTAAAGATTGTAATTTTAATAAGACAAAGTCAGAACAAACCTGTATAGGCGTCCCACTTAATATCAAGCGGTGCTGGGCTTTCAACTGTTTTACAGCAAGTGTAACTTTAGACTTGGCATTTTTTATTATGTGCCCTTCATCTAAAATGCAGTAATTCCACAGTAGCTGTCCCAGAAAATCAACATCTTTACGCACAACATCATATGATGTTATAATGACATTATGCTTACAAAAATGATCTCGAAGAAGCATTCGTTCCTGAGCAGAACCAACATATTGAAGACTAGATATAACAGAAGCATCAATATACTTCTCTATCTCAAAGGCCCAGTGCCCAACTAGAGTTGATGGGCAGATAATTAGAGATGCCAGAAGATCCTCATTCCCAATTGTAGTTTGATGCTCAACTATATCAGAGGCCACAATTGCTGATGCTTGAAGTGTCTTTCCAAGACCCATGTCATCACATAAAATTCCATGAAGCTTGAAACGTTTCAAAAAAGCTAACCAATTTATGCCCTCCTGCTGATACCTGAAAACACAAGAACAGTAATAATATAATATAAAAGATACAAAAAAAAGATCACAAATTTAAAAATATAAATAAAAGATATAGATATAAATAATGAACAAAGTAGCTAGAGAAAAAAGAAATGGGCAGAGAGTGAATGGTCTTGGATGACAACACTTCAGAATTCCCATCATCGCCATGAAGACTTCACAGAACTTCTTTTTCTATGCATAACAGCACGCGTTATGCAAAAAACTTTAAAACGCAACTTCACCATCAAAAACATACTTTCCAAATTGGAATATTGAACTACTGTCCCCTCCCCAAAGAAATGTTAGCTAAATAAGTCCAATTTACCTCCTCAATGTTACTTTCAATTCAGTGCACAACTTGTAATCTTCAATATGAGAGTTGTCAAGCAGTTGCTCTAAAAACTGCAAATCTTCTGCATTTCTAGATATACCTTCCCCTAGTCCAATAGGTTGAGGAAGGCCTCGAGCCAAAGGAAGTAAAGGAACAAGAGCGGCAAAACTATGGGTCACACTCTGTCTGACAGACTGATCGCAATCACTCATACACCTTAGAAGAGGAACCACCAATAGAGGAGCATAAGGTACCAACTCTACACCCAATCCTTGAACTAGAAAACTAATTAGCATGCCTGCTCCTTGTCGAGCATAAACAGATGACGAATCTTCCAACATAGGGATAGCATTTTCAATCACAGCACCCATAACTTTCACAGTCATTGACTGTGCCATGGAAGTGATGCAGCGTGAAGCAGCTAATCTAACCGCAACATGAGAATGCTGAACACATTTGAAGATGCATGGGAGAAGCGTCAACAGTTTTGGCCTCAACTCCTCGTTTAACACAGGAGCAACAGAGCGCACCACCTACAAGAAAACCATGTTGCATATTAAGCAGAATACTATATGCAATAACTAAAAACAAGTTACAAATGAACAAGGATCAAGAGGAAGAATTATTGAACTAGTAAACAATCAATACAAAAATATGTGTGATAACTCCAACAAACAGGAAATATTTCTACTTGAAACAATTGACCCGCAGTGCAACATAAAACACACAACATATATATATATATATATATATATATAATTAGAGAGAGAGAGGGGGGGAACACTTTCTAAGAATGTTTGAATACATCTAACCAAAAAATTTACTAAATATTTTTCTGCACTTTGTCATGAAAAGGAAGGTTCTTTACAATGAATATTTCTAAAGAGTTTCACCGTGGCAATTTTTTTTAATAGATTTATAATCAACAGCATACTTATTTTAGTTAAAGCCTAACCTTGTGAAAAATCAGGAAATCCATGCATTTGTGTCTTATTTTCAAGCTTTCAATATATATCACAAGAAAAAATTAAAACAATATCCAAATGCTCAGATAAGGACATCTTTTTGACAGTTTAATCCGGTCTTCTGATACTGCAGTTTAAACTCATTCATTCACAGCTAATGATGCAAAATCTGACATTTAATGAACCAAGAACACAGGCAAAATTTAAAAATGCCAACCTGGATATTGTTAATCAAGGTCTGAGGATCACTAACAGACTCAATAGACACAGTAACTTGCTTTTCCTCAATGACGGGTATAGGTTTAAGAACTTCAGTAAGGCAATCCCACAGCTTAGGAAGCTTATCAAATAATGACGCACCAAACTTTTCACATAGAAGCCTCAATGATAGCTCAGATCCTCGTCTACTTAAAAATCCCTCCACCTTTGAACGATCTTCACCAGCCAGCACATGGACCTTTGACTTCTGTTTGCTCACAGGAGTTCTAAAAGACAGAAGACCTTGGTCATCGATACTCTCAATGGTACAAAGGGATTTGGCTTGAGGGGTCTCAGAGGGATCCATGCAAGTTAAACTACATATATTCTTGATTAATTTATCATTGGGGCAAGGTTTACGTGCAACACAGTGATACATTAGCTCGGTAAGGGCCTCAGCAGACTTCATTTGGAGTATTTCCTCCTGAAAGTTATGACTTTTTATCAAATATCAATAAATTAAACAAGTAAACAAGCAAAAGAAAAACAGAAAAAACTAAACTAACACCTGCTCTCGTCTGATTGAAGCCATCAAAGGCAAAATGATTGGCGTAAGTCGTGTAGGAAATTCAGACATCCAGACAACTGCAGCTGCAACTGCAGATGTGACTGTAACATGCAAGTTGCTCTGCAAATCATCAGATGAACCATAAATAAGCAAGTCAAAATCATTGAGGAGTACTTAAAACACATGAAATACATATCATGCAATACCAACCACTTCAAGAAAGTTCAAAATAATAATTTTTTAAGTATACCTGAACACATTTTAAATATCCAGAAGTTGTCAAGAGTCTCTGTTTGGCAGATTCAATATCATCCATGATGTTCTTTGCCAAGGATTCATTTGCAGAACTATCATTACACAAAGCTGGAATTTTTGAAGCAAAACCAATGGCGTCATCTACACTCAAGCGATCCAACTCAATTTGTGTTGCTGCCAATAACTCGTCAAACATACCAGAAGACTTGACTACATTTAGTAATTGACCAGCCTCACTGCGCATCTTTGCATAAGTTCTGGAAAGCTCAGCATAAGGAAGAAGTGAATCTTTTGTCGGGAATGCTGGGTCAGAACATGCTAATAAGTCCAGCAACCAACCTTTGAGGGCACCAGGGATACCATCAAGGTTTTTGGACAAATTGCTGATCTTAATCTCCTTGAACCAAGAAATAAGTACCATAGATGCAACCTAAATACAATAGAAAATATTAAAGGCAGGTAGGGAAGGCTGAAGCTAGCTTGGCTATATATTTATTGTACACAAATACATACCTGGCGTTGGACACCAGAGAAAGAGGTTAGAGAGCTCCACAGTGGATCAATCACATATTTTAAAGAACCCACTGGCAGCTTAGAAGCAAAATATCCCAAAGCAGTTGCTGTAACTACTCGGGTATGAGTAACAGATGTGTCAACATCAGCACCAACGACTATCTTAACAGAATTCATAGGAACATCTCCATTTCTATCTTGTGGAATAGTTCCTTTAATAGAATCAAGACTATATTCCACACCAGATTCATTTTCAATTTTTGCAGCTCTCATTTTAGCAGCTGCTCTAATTTGACTTTTTCGTGGAAAAGCAACAGGCCAGTACATCTTTGAGGCATCTAACGCAGATCCAAATGGTGTAGATGCAAGTTCTATCCAAGAAGCCCCGTAAGAACTTGCAGCCATCTCCAAGTCCTCCATAGAACACTGCCATTAATTAGGAAGACAACTAGATGGATTAGAACATGGAGATATCAATTCAATATATTTACATAAAATTTAAACAACCATGACCAAAGGTGGAAGACTAAACCACTTTTTAGGGCCTAGAGACAAAGGGAAGAGGCGAGCAGAAAATTATACAGAAAAAATGAACTATCGTGAACATTTATTACACCACAACAATGATTGGCTAGAAACATAAAGCAGTGGGAAGATGGACTTGAAACAAAGCAAACTTTCAACATAAAATATTTTATGTAGAAATAGAATACAATAAAAAAAACCTAAGTCAGATTCAGTCTATTTAAACTTAAAATAAATGTTCTTTAAAAAAACAATTCTAAAAAAAATACTTATTTAAGCGGAAAGAATGTGCTTAATAAAAAAAACAGAAAAATGTATATTCTTAAAATAAGCAGATTAAACACATTAAAAAATTGAAATCTGATTATTTATTAAAAGACACTTTTAAAAAAAAAAAACACAAACAAACCAGGCAATCATCAGAACTAGACATATAGAGATGGATTGTAGTCTAATCCAAGAAATATCATGTAAAGATGCATTTTTAGTAGCTTCATCAATTCAAATGACCAGCCAGCTAGCGCATAAATTTACAAAGCCTCCTAGATGTCCAGGATTAGCTACAGTTCTAAGAAACATGTTAAACGTGATTTATTATATGCTCCAGCTTGAAAGAGATTGTTGCAATAATAACTCAAAAGTATAACATGACTACGTTGCGAGGATAACAAGACCAACATATATATATACCAACTGGTTTCGGTAAAGCAAACCACAAAAGATCCAACACTATTCTGGTAAGAATTATCACTTCTCTAACCCCTTGTTTCGAATAGTGGAAGGACAAGGAGGTGGAGGGAGAGAACTAGTTTTGTTTGGTTGGTTGAAGGAGACAAGAAAATAAGTAAAATAATAGTGGAACCCATTGTACTATTTCCCACCTATTTTTATTCATCTTTCTATCTCTATCCTGACTTCCTATCAAATCAATCAAATTACATAACTTTCAAAATCCTTTCTCTTTATTTCTCGCCAATTTCTACTCTACCAAACAACTAAATATTCAATCTTATTTCTTACCTATTCCTCTTTTCACAACTTATTTCTTTATTTCTATCTTCTCAATTTCTGTCCTCAGAAAATGAATGATCATGATTTGTGTACTCATGTAATTTTACAACTTATTTTAACATAGTCCTGTACATGATTTCTGAAGCTACATAAACTAATTTCTCTTAACAATCAACACATAGTCCTGAAAATATGTTTATCTCTGCATCAGATAAGCTGACAGAATGTGAAACCAGATGAAATAAACATTCTCTAAGCCTCAGTAGTACAATATCAAATCTGATATACCTGAACAAGGAGACTCCAAACTCTCTCAGAACATTGCAAAATATCCTCATTTGTTTCTAAAAGCAGATTCTGGAATACGATTCTAAGGGTATCTCCAAATATTGAAGAGGGCCAGAATGAAGCACCAGACAACTCAGACATGCTTCTTTTATATCCAGCTTCAAGTAGCCTCTCCTGAAGATAAAAAATTTATGACACGACATCAACATGTGTACCACCTTTTGTGAGAAACAATTTGATAAATGCATTTGATAAGATGTGATTCAATTTTTTCAATAAACATCGAGAAAGAAAATATATACCAAAGTCCGTATTGCAGAATAACGAACAGATGTGATACTATGCCTCATAAATGGCCACAAACGTTGTGCCAATGTTGAAAGCACATAAGGATTTTCTTCTCCATCATCATCACCACAACCACCTCCTCCATTTTCTATTTCCTTGTCTCCCAATCTAAAAACTTCATACATATTTGGTGCCATATCTTCTTGAGAATAGATTTCTGCCAGCAGATTCATTACACTGCAAACAGATAATTAACATATTAATACTAATATAACATTGTATAACAATGGTTTAGCCTCTCTACAATATAAACTATAGTGCAAAACCTAGAATTAGAGGGAAACTTCCGTTTGAAATTATAAAAACCATTTATTCATAGTATGTAATGAAGTGTATATTTAGCAGCAGCTATCTTCCCCTTTGTGCTTATCAAATTCAGAAATAAAAATTCAGTCACCTAAATTCTATAGTTTTCAAGTGGCTCTATAAGTGATGATGCATTGGAACTAATCAAACAAACAATCATTATTATATCTACATAAAAAGGGGACACCATAACTAAGATTGTAAAGGTAACTACCAAAACTTCAGCTAGTAAAATACCTGCTGGTGGACGGACTTAAATCATCCAAATCAAGCAATATATCCCATAAAAGCATCACAATTGAATGCAATGTTTGACCCTGCAAGGAAACAATTGCAGATGCAGCAGGTATTAAAGCATCAGCAGCAACTGCCCGGACATCATCATCTGGGTCCTCCAACCCAGATTTACAAGCAGGAAGAACTCGTCCAAGCAAATCAGAAAGCATCTCCTAGCATCAGTAAAAGACACATCAAGCAAAACAAAGAGCCAGAAAGAACAATATAAAACCTCTCGAATTTTAAGCAACAAAAAACAAAGCAGCACATCAATTAAGAAAAGACTACTAGGTTTTCATAAATGGAACAACACCCTACAGCAGTTATGTTAAGTCTCAGCTTTGTAATGCCTACAACTGTCTTCAACCTTTGAATTAAGAAAAATACCAAAATAAGAATCAGATGGGCTCTGATCTTAAGTTTTTCTAGCAGTGTAATGTGCAGTTTACTTCCTATGTCCTTGATAGGGCAAGAACATATCACTATCAAACTGAAAATGGCGGCAGTATAATCTTATCAGCCTGCTATCAATCCTACAATTGATAGATATTTTTTCCTTTAGCGTTATAGATATGATTCAAATGGTGTAGGTTCTCCACTCCAGAACTAACTACTACTGAAGTGGATGAGGGACTTTTCCCTACTGTTTATATTCCATGGATATTACATTTACATCCTTCACAGACATCATCCAATTTGAACATATAAACAGTTGACATCACCACTCAAGTCAACCACTAAATTCAATCATCAAAGACTTCGGAATACATTAAACAGCTATACCACTGTTGACAAAACAATGAAACCCAGTAAAGTCATAGAACCAAATATGACTCCGGAATCCCCAAAAAAACTAAACAACCTAGTCATTTTCAGGATTCCAATTCAACACCAACCCTATCCTGCCAGGTAAAGACCATATCATAAGGACAAAGAGAATTCCTTTTTTAAAGCAAAGAGGATTTGTTCAACAATCATTTGCATGCAACACTACCACATCAAAAAAGCTGCTGATATTAATCCTAATATATCCAGCTACGTTCTAAAAGAACAGAAAAACATTTTCTGTACAATATAAGATTGGTGATCCAAAAGCTGCTAACCCATAAGCTCGTAACCATCTAGATTGAGAAAAGAAAAGTAGGACTATGGTCCTTTTTGTATTCGTGTAATAATCCCAAACATATCCTAAGTCTTCCAAATATTTTTATTTTCCTAGTTATGAGAAACTGGCAATAAACAAAAAAAAATGTAGAGCTAGAATAGTTTGAGAGTCGTTAATTTTAATGTTGCTGATTTATAGTTTGAAAATATATTTACACACACATATGAGAAGCAAATTAGGCTTCAATGGATCAAGGATGGGAAATAAAACAGTGGAAGAAGAACCCAGACTGCCTTCACGAGAAACAGCACTTTTATACTCAAGAAAAAGGGCAATAAAAAATTTAACCAACATAGTTAGATCCAGAATATTTTATAAATAATTACTGCACATAAAAATCAAACAAACTGAACAGTGTCTATACAGAGACAGTGGCAGAAGAGCCCAGATGGCCTTCACAAGAAACAAAACTTTTACACTCAAGAAAAAAGAGCAGTAAAAAATTTAAGCAGCATAGTTAGATCCACAATATTTTTTAAATAATTACTGCACATAAAAATCTAACAGACTGCACATGACAAAATTCATCACAACAGTGCCAATATAGATACAGACAGAAAGAGTATCAAAAATAAATGGCAAAAAATAGATATGCACCTGCCGTACAGCAACCAAATATTTTATACCAAGAAGACTGCCATGACGAATCTCCCATTCTGGCCTACACTGAACAAAAGGCAACAACAGAAGCATAAAGATTAAAAACAAATCTAAGAGAACACAAACCAAAACTCATCAAAAAAAGAAATTGCTTCAAAGGGAGGAAAAGCACATAGATAATCTAAAAAAAGCAAAATGCATCTTTAAGCATTGTAAATTACATTATTAAAAGGAAATAACTTGCAGCATTAAACAATGTTTACCTGCATTCTCAACAATATGTTCAATGTTTCATTTACTAGTGCAGGATGCATATACTTAAATGCAGCACCTAAAGCCTGTGCACAGGTTTCACGTACTGGAGCAACAACCTGATCAGATACATAATCGCCAAAGCTGAAATAAAATAACAAAAAATGAACAAAGAAACTTGCACAATAAGAGACAGCTTCGAGGTATCTATTTAATAAAAGAGCCATCAATAAGATATGTAAGTACAGCATTTTGGAATCAGTTACTTAAAACAAAGTTCCGCAGGATCCACTTCGTTCGTTAAAAGAAAAAGAAAAAAAGAACAAAGATATCATACCGATCTAGTGACAACACGCACAAAAAGCGTATCACACAATCTTGAAGAAATTCACAGTTTTGAAGCCAGGAACTTCTAGCCACTTTAACAGAGTTCATCAGCTCACAGTTCTGAGGAAGATTTCTCAGCGCAATAAGATTTCCAGAGGGCATCTTATTGTCATCAAAATGACCCTTCTGTTCTTCTATATTAGCAGACTCTTTGCATGCATCACGTGAGGCATCAGAGTGAGACTCCAGATCCATGTCATTGGAATTACCATTAAATTGCCCATTCCCGTAATCCAAAGTTAAATTGCATCCATGGGTTTCAGAAGTAATACTAATTTTAGTATCACCTTCATTGTTGCAAGTCATCACACTATCCATAAATGTTGATGATGACACATCTTCAAGTTTTGGCCTCTTTAAGTTTGAATCAAACTCATCGGCTGAAACATGCATATTTAAATCAATTTCCCTCTCTCTCTTCAAAGTGCTTGGTATACTTTTGTCTTCTAATTCAATAAACAAGGTCTCATCCATGTGTGAGTCAGGTTTAAATACTCCAGCAGAAGCACCTTGATGTGCTAAAATCTCTCTCAGTGCCACCACGCTACCATGCCGTACCTCCCAAACTGCCAACAGCATTTGATATATAAGAATTCAAAGAAAATAAATAAATGTGAAACTACAGCAGCAGATAAATATTAACAGTCTTTTCTCGAATAGTACAAAAAGTGACAAAGGGTGAAATGTTTACCGGGATCAAACATATCTATAATAAGTTGCTCAACAAAAGTTTGGAAAGGCCATTGCCCATCCCCATCATGCTCAAAGCCATCGTCATCGTGATTAACATCCATGAATACCTATACAAAATGATGCATTAAAATAATTCCAAATCATGCCTTGTAATACTAGATGAAAAATGAATCTACTTGCGTATCAACAATTTAGAGGATAATATAGCATTTTCAAGACAACAACAGACAGAAGCTTGTTCTCCTGTTTAGGTGTAAAAGGTTGTATAATACAACAATAATAGTAGGATGGCACCACCAATAGCAATAACAACAACCAATACATGTTTAATTACTATTATAATAATTAAAAATTATTTGCCACCACCAATGACTGTAGGAGTGCAACGAAATCAAAGGGATGCATGCCCTAGAGGCCCAAAATTATCATTTAACTAACGACCAAAACAGAATACTACCTTACTGTAATTCAGTGAATCAGGACATGTGCCCTTTGGAGTCAAACTTTGAGCACCTGATGCCTCTGTAACTCCATCTTCACACCAGCTTTTTGTTTGGTCCTTTGAGTTTATTTTTGCTTTACGCTTTAAAAGATTCAATTCTCTTGCGCTTGGCCACTTTGATTTGACACTAGGAACCATGTTTGCAACCATTTTCTGGATGTTATGTGCAGAACGAGAATTAAAAACTCTACCATCGATCCCATTCAGATGTGAGTCTGATTTGGACACCATAAGATCTTCATCTCTTAGGACATCATTGATATCCATAAATTGTTCACAGACATCCAAACCTACATTCATCGAGAGGTACTTCTGGAGTCAGGAGAGCATAGACTTAGGGTGCATTAGTATAAGCTTGGCATGCGGGCGCTCAAATTCAATGATATAGTGTTCTTTGAGTGTGTTTTGCATAAACTACTCATGTTAGCTTCTATACAAAGCCCTACAATTGCTTTTTTACATGCTTGAGCTTTAAAAGAACATAATCAAAAAATAATGATGCATTTTTAAATTAAAAAAGCACTTGAACAAATAGATTCCTATGTGGCACTTGAACAAATAGATTCCTAAGTGAATAGAAGGTAAATTAATGTCTTGTTTCAACTCCTTTAGATGGGAAAAGTAAAAGGCGCATCAAAGCATTGAGCATCTATGGTGGGTCCTCCTTTTATTAAACCCGATAACACAATGTCATTGTCAACAAATCAATTTCTCAACAATTGTCCATTTACATCCACTAGAGCAGATAATGAATAAGAATATGTCATACAAGTTTAGCAATCAACAACTTATTTATTAGTCATCATTTCAATAGCACTTACTGGCCAATGAGATACTACACCACAAGCCATTTCATACTAACCTAAACGACGTCGAAGACTTTGCTTCTGTCGAACCAATCGCTCCTTTGGGTTCTTTATATTATCATTTCCAATATCATATTCCTGAAATGGAACAAGACAAAACATATTTATGCAATAGCTGCACATGCAATAAGGAAAACAGAAAACCTCAAAAGGAATTGAAATTAAAGTATAGAAGCATATTTATAGGCTGGATCTATGAGAACTTGATGGCAATTAAAAGCTTCTCTTACAATTTCATAATTAAATCTAGAAACATCTAATTCCAATATAATGTAATCGTATTAAAATAATCATTAAAAAAAATTATGGAAACCATTGGAAGGAAGGATCCAACTCTTTGGTATTTTGACACATATGTTGTCATTTGGTGCTCCAATATTTTGACACAATCAAGTCTAATATTAATTATTAAGGAGAAGACAGATTTAGATTTATAAAAGTTTTACAAAGTAGAGAAGCACTTCTTCACATTCCTTCTAGAGTCCTTACTCCTAGACCATTTACATTTCTTCTGTTTGTATTATTTTATTTTGGATGAAGGAAAGCAATTAATATGGTATTTTTTAATCCTAACATATTGACAACAAGTGACAAATATCTGCGTGTGTGAGACAGAGTATATTGATTTACCTGACCACCTGATGCTAACAAGGCCCCAAATTCAAGCACCTTGTTCATATCAAAGCTGTTGTCAAGGGACAAAGTTAATATCTTCCAAATAAAATGTATTTGTCATAATAGAAGCAGGGGTAAACTATTTTCAAGCAATATCAAGTTATAACTTTTCAGTTCATGGTACTCTCTAGATGCAATTTAATTTGGATCAGATTTTTGTAGTTCAGTACACAGGTTTGAGTAAAAACATTGGACTAAAACTATGGCATAGTACAGTTTAAGTGCTCTTTGGTCCAACAGAATGGAGTAAAACGCCGCAAGTTCTACAGATGTCTTTTTTCCCTTGAACCTGTTTCATATAATTTTGCTTATTCTTCTCAGTATTCAGCCCACAGCTGTTTCAAGATATTTCCAGCTTTTATAAGCAAAGAATTGGGCAGCCTGGTGAGCACTGCCAGTTTTAAGTTTTTTATTATTTTTATTTTCTATTTTGAAGAATTACTCCCCTTACCTGTACCTTCCTTTTTTTTCTCAAATAGAAATATTTGTTATGCAACAAAAAAAAATTGTTAAAGAATCATTCTTAGTACAACCTTCTAAATGCGCTTCCAGTAATTTTTGATTGTAAATACAGCCATGCACACAGATCCTCAATGCTACAAGATATCCCATTCTCACTCATTTTTGATACAACAGAAGCAAAAAGTTCTGTCAAGCTTATGTGCTTAACATTCTCGGCAATTGATCCAATTGCATGAGCAGCTGCAACTCGTGTATCCCAATTTTTACTCCGGAGATATTGAGAAACCTAAGCATCACATGAACACAATGTTAATACCCATTATCGTTATCAATATTAAATAAAAGAAACAATCATTAGTACTTAATGATTATCTTGTATAGCTTTCAAAACACGTTGAAATTAAATTTAAATTATTAGATGCTGTTTCAACACTAACCTGCTCTTATTACAAAAGCAGGCAGTCATCACCTTGTGCTTAAATTTTATTTTAAATAAAAATATGAAAAAAAAAAAGAGCAGCAAGCAAGCATTAAGAACTTTAATCTTCTTTACTGCATGAAAGAGGCTAAAAAACATGTCAAAAAATTATTCCAAAGCTTGAACCATTACAAGCAGGTCAAGAAATGGTTTTATATCTCAACCTTAAACATAGAGCCATCCACCAACAAAATGTTTTTGATAGCAGAGAGACGGAGATGAAAGACTACAAGTACATTACCAATTTTGTTTTACACCAAAGTACGCAACATACAGTGAAGATGGTGCATAACGGAACATATTACAACAAAACAGTGTTAATAGAACTTTAGCAAAACTGATACCTTCTTGAGAAGACTGGTCAAGTCTTGAGGGTGTGATTTTGCAATGTCCCCTATCTGACGAGCAGCGGTCAACCTTGTAGCTTGGGTTGACCCAGCTTTAAAAGTTTAGTTAAAGAAACTTCAGGAAAAAAACTAAATAAAAGGTAAAGTAAATATAAAAATAAGGAAATTGTGAAGGATACTGTCCAGGAGAGTAAGCAAACGCTGGAGCCTAGATGACTGCTGGGCCATAGCAAAACATTCCAAATGCTTATTTGATCCCTTGGCCTATAATCTACAGTACCAACCAAAAAATATCCTATCGAATGAAAGCATCGATAGTACTTTTTTGCAACAATGCATCAAAGTACTTTATACCTTTCAGCAATCTGCATCCACATATAAGTTACCATTAAATATGAATATTATCAAAGACATAAATTATTATAGTAACATCAAATCATACACTCTGTAGTCATTCCTAGGGCTAGACACACTTAACATCATGGAAATGCCAATATTTTATTTGCAATTTTCCAAATAATTATAGACTACCTTACAGTGATACTTGATAGGAATAATACAAATGACTTGCTGGAAATATGCATGATTAACAAAGCTCCTTCTTATTGTGAGCAGATATATAATGGAATTGCTGATCATTTGCTTTTTGGCATTGTAAGCCAATAACTCTCTTATGAAACAATATAGTAGAGGATCTTGGTTAACATTGAGTGACTCTGTTATAGACGGGCATGTCAAACAATAAATTACGGATATATATAAAAGTGATAAAAATACTAGCATCGTTCAACCTAAAACAAACTATGGGCCTAAATCAATATGCAAACAGAGGGGGAATATAGTACGACCCAGAATTGTTACAAAGTAGAAACCAATGCAACAACCAAACCGTTGATGAACTTATATCCTTTATGCATGTTCATACCTTTGGGTTCTGCAGCAGGAATTTCAGTCGGGCATTAGTGCTTTCAACAGTATCCCATAAAGCAGTTTTAAGGATTTGACTTTAGCAAGGATACAGACACAATATTTGGTCAAAATGTTCAGTTTTATGGTGCACATGGACATAAAGTATTGTCCATATCTTCAAAGGCATACCTTGGCTGCTTAATTTGTAGCGGGGGTAGGATCTGGTTTGTGGCTTCGCTTCAGTGCTCTCTTCATGGTTGTTTTCGGGGTAAATCTGACAAAAAAAAAGTATAAATGATCTATAGCTTCATTAGAACTTCTAACTTATGTGGCTTGCTATATTCTTCTAATATTAAACTGCAGTAGTATATGTCACCCTCCCCACCGTACTATATGTTAGCCTTTGCAAATAAAAAAGGATATTCTTCTTTAATAAAATAAAGATGACAGTAATATCAGTGGCGTCATAACACGTGAGCAAATGCCCAACTTCCAGCCAGATAAGTTTTTGTTGCTGCCACTAATTGGTTCATTAGCAAAGCCACCAGTTAGGAGTTTTCTATCTTTATGCACATTTCATCCACCATAAAAATGGATTGGTTTTTTCTTCTGGCATTATAGAGTGATCTCGACTAAAACGGTCATTATATGCAAAAGGAAGAGAACAAGTTCAGCGATCAATTGCGAGTAAAAATGGATTGCGAAGAGTTGCATATACCTAAGGGTAAACGTGAGAGTGTAAATATTGAAAGGAGAAATGAAACAAAACAAGCAAATCGTGAGTTTCGATTAGCTATTAAAGCTCCATTGTAATATGCGGAGCTAAAGGATTCAACAACCCTGAATGTGGGATTCGAATGACAGATGTATCAATTAAGAAAATAACAATGAAAATCTATATTCTGATTCGGTACCAAAATGCAGACAGCAACCAATAATAGATCACGCGGTGCGGGGAACAATAAATTGAACAAGATGAAGGAAGGGGTGGAGAATGAGAACGAACCGGAGGGTGTGGTGCAAGTGATGGTGGGTGGATTCCGTTGCCGGAGCAGAGAAAATCGCCGGCGAGAAGAAGGCGGCAGAGTGTGCGAGTCGAGAGAGAGTCCGTCAACAACAGCTAGGGATTAGTCGAGAGAGGACGAGAGAAAGTGTGTAATGTACCACTTTCATTTCTTCCTTTTTTTTATTTTTATTTCTTTGCAGTTCTTAGTTTTATTTTTAAGAAAATAATAAATAAATAAAATATGTCTGGTCTAATTTTTTGCACATCGTTTCCGGCCATCAATTTGTGACCCAAAAAATTTGCTATCAACATAACCCGGTTAACCATTAAAATATTATATATATATATATATATATATATATATATATATATATATATGTGATATAAGTGTGTGTATCTTTATTAAAACAAACTATAATCAATTATGAAGAATGCATTATGGATACCGTTTTTTAAAATGAATAAAAACTTTTGCCAGTTTTGAAAAAAAAATTACAAAATTTGCAATATTTTTTGAAAAAAAAAGTTTTTTTTAACATGCAGAAGACTATTCACCATAATTAGTTTTTTAAATTTAATTATTTTCATTAATTCATTATTAAATGATATTGATTGATAATTAGTATATGTATGATTTAATTACACATATTTTTTATTTTAGAATATTTTTCACTGAAAAAGTGCTATGAACTTCTTGCTACGATGTATTTCCAAATTGACTATTTTATCCATTTTTTATATGAATTTCTGAAGTTTTCATCTATTTTTTTATGTTTTGATAGTTTCTAATTTTAATATCCTTTATTATATTTTGCATTGAATTTGTAACCTAAAAAAATAAATGTTAAGTTCCTGTCATCTTATTTTTTTATTCAAATTCATTTATATATCATTTTGTCAATTATTTTTGTACTCTTAATTTGTTTTCAGTGACATTATGTCTTTGTTATGTTAAAAAAACATTTTAAAATATTATATATTGTTTTTTATGGTATAATATAGTATATGTGTACTAATTTTAAATACTGAAGTATTAAGTTAAAGTATTATTGTCTAACACAAAATTTATCAACTTGATCAACCATTTTGAGAGTATAATCATTAATAAACAAAACCTTAAAGTAATAAAATTTATAAGATTGAAGATTAAAGATAAAACATATAAAAAGTACAATTATAGTATAACCTCCCAGTAATCATGCATTATAGTGTGTTAATCTCTTAACTAACTCGATTTAATGAATTAAGATTAAACAAAATAGTTTTTCTAATAATTGATATGTTTATATCAATTTAAATATAGTGTAATTGTATTTTTTGTCTATTTAAATATTGTTAATTTAAATGATACAATATAATTTAAATTGTCAAATTTCTCTTACTTTAGTGAGGTAAATCGTGAAAGTTGTGCACAGTCATTTTGAAAAGTTTCTAACCTGATGCAGAGACTTCGAAGTAAATAGCATTTCATGAATATGATTGTATTAAACTTTGCAATGCTGTTTCCTTCTTAAACTAGCATTTTCATGACTATAATATGATATATTTCCAAATTATTATATTTTTCTTCTTACATGTATTTTTCTTTAAAACAAATCTTCTCACCTCTAAAAAAGGATTAAAAGTTTCTAAAGAAAATATGGGAGTCAAGGGGTTGTGTCTGGGTAACCTTTTCATTAGCAGTTCTTCATTAGAATCCATAGCAAAATGTTTTTATTTTTTTAACATATTAAAAAAAATCAAAGAAATACTCTAAGTTTTTAAAATTTCTTTATTAATTTTGAATTACTATAGTATAAATGCAAAATATTTACTAATTTTGTTAATAATTTACCTTTTGAAAAATCTAATTGACTATTATTAATGGGTGCTTTAATTATATTATTTTTCATCTACAAAATGTTAATGAGACATAGGGTATTTTTTCACCTATGATCATTTACATATAGTTGGTGTATTTTGGTATTTTAGTTATTGAAGGCAATAACTCATGCTGACAGAAAGCTTGGAGTGACATGTTTCAGCAATTAGATAGTCACTAACAACTCACTAATAAAATCAACATCAAGAGAATGAACCACTACAAGCAATCAATAACTAAAGGCAATTAACAATATAATTTATCTTAAAAGAATTATATACTTAGACATTTGAATAAGAAACATGTTGGGATATTTTAATTGTTAGTCAATTTCTTTTTATTATGTCTCACTTTCTTTTATTTAGATAATATATAATTTTCTGAATTATGTTTATACTTTTATTATTTTTTTACCATAACTTAATATATTCTATTTATTTCATTGGTACTGGAATATTAGGTTTTTATCTGGAATTTAATGTGTAATCTTAAAAGTTTATGGATCTTTTTATCATTACTTACAGATCTCCTTTATATGTAATTATTTAGAATTTTGGTTGTACCTACTTACCTATATAAATTGAGTTTGTACGTAATTATTTACATATATAATTCGTATATAATATACTTATTATTTACGAGATCCATCCATATTTAATTACATGCAAATATTACTTATGAATATCATATGAAATCACGGATTTCTATCATTTATAGATAGTTATTATATATTATCTATAGATAGTTATTATATATTGAGACTATAAATTTTCTGTCGTACACATAATTTTAATCTATCAAATATCAAGTATTAGCTATAAATTTCAACAATAGGTAATCATCACGTTTATTATACTATTTTAAAAATATCTTTTAATTATATATTACTAAAAAATACATATAGGCAAATAAAAAATAAATATGATGTTTTGTAGAAACTGTCTTTCTAAAAAAAAAGTCTTGATTTTTTTTTTAATTTTTTATATTAAGAAAATGAACTATTTTTAATATAAGTGAAATTAAGTATTTTTCCTTTTTATATTATGGTTTAAATATAATATTATCGAGTCTCATCGTAATTAGGAGTGGTACTAGTTTATTTCAATCAAACAACCATAAATTGACTCCAACAATCATAAATCAACTCAAAAATGATGTTTAGAAGTTTTGGGATATTAAATTTAAACAAATTAAACGTAAATTTCGTTTTATCAAAACTAATTTTATGATATTAAACTAAATTTAAAATAAACTAATTAGAATTTTTGAATGCGTGATGTGATGGAAAGCTATCAAATTTCTAAATAGAGCAACGATCATATTAGTGTAACCATAAAAGCATCTGAAATGCTTAAAATGGTGTGGATTTGAATCTTCAAGGAGTTGTTATCGTTTTTTTTTTATATAAATTCAAAAAATAGAGGATAAATCGGTAAATTTAAAATTTGATGTTTATATCATAATGAGGGTTGTTGTCGGGGTCATTTTGGTAAACTAAAAAGGAAGATGTAAAATTTTACATTTTTATATTTATATTCTGCAATAACCAACAAACGACTAAAAAGATAAATTATTTTTATTTTCTTTACTTTTGTTGACAGGAGCAGTAAAAAAATGAATAAAAAAATAATAGAGAATGAGAAAAATTGAGCAACGTTACATTGTACAATTTTAACAGAGAAATACAAGATGACATAATTACAAAAATTTCAACTATCTAATTTAATTATCATTTAATAATAATTATCAATGATAGGCTATATCTATCATATGATCCTCGATGCACTATCATTAATTGATCCACGAATAATACAAATTTCAAACGTTTTTATTTTTATTAGATAGTGTATATTTTTAGAGATTAATGCTAAAATTCTCATAAATCGAAGACTTGGTTATTTTTTTAACTATATTATAGTGGTATAACATTTATTAAAGGAATTAATTAATTTGAATTTAAGAAATGAGCCAAATTTTAATACCAATACTCACATTCTACTAATCAACTATACTATTTTTTTTTTTTTTAATGTACATTTGAATGCTTTTAATTTTTTAGATATAATTATTTTCTCAAACTTCATAAATAAGTACTAGGAAAACGCACAAGTTAGAAGTTATTATCACATCCAAAAACAGATTCATAGAAAAAGTGGAAGAATAATTTACTCTTTTATAGTTGGTAATGACTCGTTTATATCAATAATTCACTAAATTACGTGAAATTAAACTCAAATGGTTTTAGACAAAGTTTTTAGTTCAAATATTGTAGGCAAAACATATGACCAAGAATAAAAAATTACTAAAAATAACCATTTAAATTTTTCTTTTGTTACAAAAGACCAATCAATAATATAATCCACAAATAATTTGCACCTATATATAACACCATTAAAATGATTTATTTATGTATTTTACGAGGTATTCCTATTCTTTTATTGTATATCTATGATACGTTGAAATATTATCCATTTCAGGTTTTAATAAATTAATAAGCGAAATAGTTATGTAGAAGTATAATCTGTAACCACCATTGTGGCTTCGGATTTTGTAATTAGGTAAAACCAATTCTATTAAAATCAATTTGACACTTAAATTTATCAAAACATGTTTCTAAATCAATATTAACATCAAAGTGTATATTTGTGAAATAACTAAACCAAATAAATAATATCATTTATAGATTTATATAAAAGTCAATTTATATTTATGATAATTATTATTTTAATAAAATTTATTCAATCTATTATATTATTGAATCACCTATACATGTTTATTTTCATTCTAAAACAATATCAGATTTTTTATATATAAATATAAAGAATTATCATCTTATAAATTAGTTTTGTAAGAATATTTAAATTAAAAAGTACTTCTTGGTAATTAAAATGATAAATTTTATTAAATAAATTAATTTAAACAATCGTTATGAGCATGTTAAAAGTAAAGTTAGATGACATTCTCTTTATATAAATTCTGTTTAATAAACAAGTCAAAAGGCAAATACTGTAATGATAAAATATATATAAAATAGTATATTTTTAAAATTGCAAACTTATTATCTTGTCTCTCTTGTACTTCACATAATAACCTGTAGTTGACCATGGCAACTCTATTATATATATATACTCATTCGGCAACTCTTGTGGACATAAAACATAAAATATTTTGCAAATACTCTCTTTTTTTTTTTCTTATATCTAAATAAATCCTTTTAGCTTAATATAACTCAGTATCATCCTGGAAGTATGTACTCAGTAGTTTGATATATGTATTGCTTGAAACTCCATTTTAAATAGTTCAAACCTAATATTGATATTATTTGTAAAAATTAAACCTGCAACTACATAATTAAGCATTGAATTAAGGTTAATCTATTTTTAATCTAACTCAGTTAAATTTAATTAGGTTAGATTTATTTATTTTTATTTAGCAACTTAATAGATGAAGTTTAGTCATAGAATTGAATAATTTAAAAAATAATAATGAAAAATACCTCAATATAAATATTCCTTATGTTTCTTATAACTATAAGTCAACAACAATTCTTACAGTCGATACATAAATAAGACTCATATAATAAAATATAAAATTATTTTTCATAGTATAATTATTGGATAAATAATATTTATATTATTTATTTATTATATAATCAAATTAAATTAGACTAGATGATATTATCATTTTTAAAAACCAATCAAATTCCAATTGAATGCAATAAACAAACCACAACGCTAGGAAATTTATATTCTTAAATTGAAGGATGGAGAGGTACTTACTGATGCAATATCCTTCCTCATGTGATTGAATATGCTTAACCATTCATCCATATCTTCCACAACACTGGTGGCAGCTTCAAGCCCCTGCAAAACCTGCTCAAGGCACACAATTTTCAGTAAATATAAGATTGTGAATATATAAGTACATTATAATTATAAGTAGATATATGTTATTGTTGATTTGACATCTAAATAGACGATTGACAAAACACTTTTAGCTACTAATGCAATCATCAAATGGATTGAGTTATATTTTGTAATAGGAGAAGATATTTTTGTACAATCAACCATCCACAGCTTATTATACGTATTGTATAATTAATATGAGAATATAATTAATACGAGAATATAAATAATATTTGTTTTTAAAAATCCATTTTACTCTAATGTTTTTTCAACCTTTAGGTAGATGTCAAGTGTGATAATATTTTATTTTAGCATATGCATTGGAACTCTTTGTTTGTACTTATGCTATGAAATGTTTTCAATTGGGTTAAAAATCAATGTTAAAACATTTTTTTTTCTATAAAAGTGGTTTGTTGCTTACTTATTACAATTTGTGTGAATGGAAACATGGAGCCATGAAAGATAGAAGTCAAATCTAGAGTTTTTTTATCTTGAAACCAGAAGCCTCTTTGAGTTATCAATGCATTTGAAAATTAAAATTCTGTTAGGCTAAAAATGGATTTGAGATTTGAAAATTTGTACTATTACAATATTACTTCTCAACTGAATGAATTAATATACTGAACATGAATTAAAAAGAGAAAACTTGATGTGTTGCAAAAACTTTTAGGGACAAAATGAAAAAAAAAAAAAAAAAACCTTCAAAACGAATTTATGTGGGAAAAAGAAAAAAAAATAT
>Ga0099824_1000136_pt1 | contig 63954 bp, 35 predicted proteins | sample SiratrowhiteBW_FD_76837 | JGI IMG/M metagenome (GOLD analysis project Ga0099824, IMG submission 76837) | Root nodule microbial communities of legume samples collected from California, USA - Siratro white BW | ecosystem: Host-associated > Plants > Roots > Nodule | place: USA: California... | reverse complement strand
TGTTTATGTTATAAAAATGGTAATTTTTTTTTTTAGGGGGGTGTTTTTTCATAGCTTGAATTATATGAAAATAAAAATTTTTTTTTTTTTTTTTTTTCTGCTAATTCAGTTAGTATATCTTTGAAATTACTACACTTTTTTGATTGAATGTAACTTGCTACTTAAACTGTTGTATCTCAGGATATTAGCCCCTACCACGTATATATTTTTTGCATCAGCAATTCCTGTTATTTCGTTTGGAGAACAATTGGAAAGAGACACTGGTAAGCTGCTTGTTACTCATATCCCATTGGGTTTTGTCCATGTATGGAAGTTTGTTTATGTTAAGATAGCTGATTAGATAAATGCAGAGACAGTGATATAGTGTACCTCAAATTTGATGTTCTGTGTTCCAACAATTTCCAGATGGAGTACTCACTGCAGTGCAAACTTTAGCATCTACTGCATTGTGTGGAATTATACAATCTATCATAGGAGGCCAGCCTTTACTGATTCTTGGAGTAGCGGAACCAACTGTAATTATGTATACATTCATGTTTAACTTTGCAAAAAGAAGGCCAGAATTGGGTTCGAAACTCTTTCTAGCATGGACTGGATGGTATAGTTCGTTCACTTTCATGTTTGAAGCAGTGTAGTCATTTTATGTTCTTAGATATAATTTTTTTTTTACGATGTTTGTATGATGCCTTATAAAAGAAACTTAGTTTCCTCATGTATTTACTGGCAGGGTATGCATGTGGACTGCCATCTTGTTGTTCCTATTGGCTATCTTGGGAGCTTGCTCCATCATCAACAGGTTCACTCGCCTAGCAGGGGAACTGTTTGGCCTTCTTATTGCAATGCTTTTCATCCAAGAGGCTATTAAAGTAAGAGACATGTTTTAGTTTTCTTTGACAGTAATATTGGCTCATGAGTGCTTTTAGCACAAATGATAGCCTTAAGTAATGAAAATATAAGATGGTTGGAGGAAAATCAAATCAACTGATAAACATGCTTTCTAATTGGGTTTAACAGGGACTCATCCATGAGTTTCACATACCTGAGAGGGCAAACCCAACATCACCTGAGTTTCAATCTTCATGGAGATTTGGAAATGGCATGTTTTCTTTGGTTCTGTCTTTTGGCCTCCTTCATACAGCATTGAGAACCCGAAAGGCAAGGTCTTGGCGATATGGATCAGGTAAGACTTGCGAAATGTGAGGTTCCTAGTCATATGTGCATTTGCATCGTCAATATGATATGACCTAAGAAAGCATGAAATTTTCTTTCTCTTATGGTCAATGTGGGATTGTTGATAATGTTGCTGAAATACTACATTCTTCCTTTGAGATGTGCATTCTTTGTTGCAAGAACCATTTAACATAAGGTAATAAGAACACTTTTTCTTCGGCTTTTAAAACGTACTATGCGACAACAATAAAGAGAAACTGCATAAGGAACAAGGTTGTTGAGGGGTATTGGATTCAAGTTAACTTTCCGTTACGATAGAGTTGCTTTTCATGTTACTAAGTTGACTTACTGGTCTGTAAATTGAATATTGCCTAAGGAATATTCCAAAAGTTATCTTTAAAGCATAGAACCTCGTGTCAATGAAAAAATTGTTTCTAGAATTTTGTAAGACGACTTCTCTTTAATGAAGAAAGGGTTGAACCTATAACACTTGAGCTTTAAGACCTTCATAGATCTATCAAATTTACATTGAAAATGGAAGTGGATCATCTGGAGGTTAAACATGACCAACAGACTAAAGATTTTATTTTTACTTGAAAATAACAAAAAAATCCTTTCAACTAATGTTTTTATCATTTCCCATTATATTTCAGTAGTTCTTAGATTATTTTCCTGTCATTGCAGGATGTTTACGAGGCTTCATAGCAGATTATGGTGTCCCATTGATGGTTCTTGTATGGACTGCCATTTCTTATATTCCAGCTGGAAGTATTCCAAAAGGAGTTCCTAGGCGTCTTTTCAGTCCAAATCCATGGTCCTCTGGTGCATTTGAAAACTGGACTGTCATAAAGGCATGAGCTCTTCTGTGCAAATTATTTTATGTTGGGAAATATGATGATTAAATCTCTCTGTCGTTTTTATATTCTTAGTTCTTCCGTGGAAATTTTTAATAAAATATTCCAAATCACAACAGGACATGCTGAATGTGCCAGTTCTCTATATTATTGGAGCATTTATTCCAGCAACAATGATTGCTGTTCTATATTATTTTGACCATAGTGTGGCATCTCAGCTTGCTCAGCAGAAAGAATTCAATTTAAGAAAGCCACCTTCTTTCCATTATGATTTACTTCTATTGGGCTTCATGGTACATGACACTTCTTGCTCTTTTTGATTTTGCTTTATATAAAATTGCTTAGTTCTTTGACTTTTGCCCAATGCTCTTTCTTTCACTTGGCAATTTGAGATTGATATTGTGTTTGGCCTCTGATCTGCTTCTAAACCGAATGTGATCCTTAGTTGTGACACATGGATGTTAACTGAATCACAGGTTATAATATGTGGTCTAATTGGGATTCCTCCGTCCAACGGTGTTATTCCACAATCTCCAATGCATACCAAAAGTTTGGCTACACTGAAGCACCAGGTAGACCTTAATTACAATTGCAGGTTTCCGTTCTCTCATTTTATAAAGATTTACTGAGATAATGCTTTGAAATACACTCTCATGAGTACAATCTTTGTTAGGCCTGAAGCATTTAAGGAGAAAGTAGAAACAGAATGCATAGTGATTAAATGTGTGCTGCTACTATCATCATACTTATATTTGGGTGATTTGCAGTTACTTAGGAACCGGCTTGTTGCTGCCGCACGAAGTTCTATGAGAAAACAAGAAAGTTTGGGACAAGTATATGGAAGTATGCAAGATGCTTACTGGCAGATGCAAACCCCTCTAGTTCACGAGGAATCTTCCTCACAGGTACATGCGATTGTGGTCTTTTAGTCACTCTCCCTTCACAGGACAACTTGAAGATTGCATCATTGATTTAATGGTTTAACAAACTGAATATGTTCCTAATTGTCTCTAGTTCAAACAAGAAGTGGTCTATAATGTAATCATCCACCATTTCCTAAACTTTGTTGACAGGGACTTAAAGAGTTGAAAGAGTCAACAATTCAATTGGCATCAAGCATGGGGAGTATAAATGCCCCAGTTGACGAGTCAATATTTGATGTCAAGAAGGAAATTGATGATTTATTACCTGTTGAGGTCAAAGAGCAACGAGTGAGCAACCTGCTCCAGTCTGTGATGGTAGTAGGATGTATAGCAGCAATGCCTTTCCTGAAAATGATTCCAACTTCTGTGCTCTGGGGTTATTTTGCTTTCATGGCCATTGAAAACTTACCTGGCAACCAGTTCTGGGAACGGATTTTATTAATTTTAACTGCTCCAAGCAGAAGATACAAGTATAACATGATGTTTAACATTTCCTATCTTTTTTTCTTCTCTTAATATATTTAGAGTTGCATTCACTGACTTACCTTGCTTTCTTTTTTACACTGTGAAATGAGTAGAGTTTTGGAGGAGTGCCATGCAACTTACGTGGAAACCGTTCCATTCAAGACAATTGCAGTGTTTACAGTCTTCCAGACTGCATACTTGCTTGTTTGTTTTGGTATCACTTGGGTTCCTACAGCTGGGGTTCTATTCCCATTGATGATCATGTTTCTGGTTCCTGTAAGGCAATACATTCTGCCCAAGTTTTTCAAAGGAGCACACCTTCAAGATTTAGATGCTGCAGAATATGAAGAAGTACCTGCTTTACCCTTTAACCTAGCTACTGTAAGTGTTCAATACTATTAGGTATTTAAGTGTGAGTCTAAGTTTCACATTAAATAAACATAAAAAAGTTAAGTAATATATTGAAGGTAGTGTTATTTTCTTACGTGGATCCGGCTTTTGTCTCATTCGTGTTTGTCTCTTCAATATTTCTTTCCGATTTTTCCAACAATAGACTCAAGTCTACCCTCTTATTTAGCTACATACTAAACTCAAGTCCTTTTATGATGCTTGTTGTGTTTGTGCAGGAGGGGGAGTTGAGCAAGACAGGTTCCTTTGCAGATGATGGAGAGATTCTAGATGGAATAATGAGTAGAAGCAGGGGTGAGGTAAGACATGTTTGCAGTCCTAAGGTGATGAGCTCCACTCCAATCCTATCCCAAGAGTTAACTGGTCTTCCAAGTCCAATGTTGCCAGATAAAGTATATAGCGCTCGGATAAGCCAACTCAGAGGAAATCAAAGCCATCATCAAGGTGTTGGGAGAGGACCATTTAGCCCTGGAGAAGCTAGGCCATCCAATTTGAGGAAATCTGGTTGAATACTCATACTTCCTTTTCTCATAGTACTTGTTATGCCTGTAATACAAGGACTCTTGAGCAAAGCTTAGTGGCATAAATGCATTCAACATATGTATGTCATGAAAACATGTAGTTTTTAGGAATTAATTTATGAGGAGCATTGATTATTATTCTAATATTTAATTTTAGAATTAGGTTTTAGATTTTTATTTAAGGTTAGAGTTCTGAGGCCTACAAAAGCTGAACAATTAAATTTCTCTAGAAAATAGTGATTGATTTTCTAGTTTGGTCCTTAATTAGAATTAATCCATTGTATTTAGTTTGAATTAGAATTGTGAATTAAAGCTAAGAGAATCAACCACGTAAACATAATTCTCGATTATTTAACCAAACAGATTCAGTTATATATCAACATTAAAAAGTGAGCATTTAGATTCCTAAAAAAATAAATCTCGATCAATAAACTAAAAATTGTGCTAGAAAGTTAAAACTCATAATAAAAGTAAGACAATACATAAAATTAAATTGTATTATTAGAATACACAGCGAGGATAGAGAAGAATTGAAAGTACATGCCGATGAAATGAATGAATTAATGTCATGTTAATAGTTATTGAAGTAAAGTACCATAGAGTAAGAAAATAAAGATAAAATAGGATTTTAAGAGTTAATTATAAATGTAAAATTTGCAAAATGATTTAATAGCTTACAAAGTCACTTTACAAAAGTTCTATATGTTGTGATATAATTACTGAAGTTGTAGAAGATCCATAAAAAAAATATTAAACAAATAAAATATTTTATTAGATATATAATATTTTATTTCGTGTCATGTTTTCACTCTTATATATGTTAATAATAAAACTATTATCTTATGTAATCAATTTGTTATTTTTTAGTAGTTATTGATATTGTTTAGCTTTCTCCTAATTGCTTAATAATTTTTTATATACACTAATTTAATTTTAATTTACTAACTGTCAGTGTTTTATTGACTCAGTGATTTGTTCATCACATTTCTTAAATTTGTTCATATTATTTCTTAATTTTTTTTATATAGCCGTTACGTTTGTTATTGCTATCCGAAATATTTTCACTAGATAAACAATTCATCGCTAAGTACATTAACGGTAAAGTTAGTGCAAATTTAAAGATTCATTGGGTAAATGATGATTCGTTGATTGAATTCTATGTTATCTAAAGATTTCTTTCCTAGATTTTTTTCTCCGTGCACTTACATCAATCCATGAAGAATATTATTAATCAAACTTAGTAAAAATATATACAATTAAGACATTTATAACTAAATTTATATTGTAAGACTCATTTTCCAATTAAATAATATCAAGACGATATTTAAACACTAAATATATGATAATTAATTGACAAGAAAGATTACCTGTCTCAAACTCTTTTTAACCTAATTGACAAAAGGCAATTGTGACATTATAAATTATCTACTGTAGGATTTTGCAGCAGTGGTTAATGTCTATGAATAAAGAGAAAGAGTCGTTAGAATGGTTTGATGGCTTTGATTTTTAATGTTAGGCAATGCTATTATGGTGGCATTGAAATGTTACTTGCCACCTTTTCAACTTTTATTTGATAGAATGTCTCCATAAATCTCTCATTGTTGAAAAAAGCTCTTAAAGTAATCATTCTTCATTTATGTAATAATTAGGGAGGGATTGTCTTTCAAAAAGACAAGTTTGGTAGTCCATTATCAGCCTAACATATGCTATTCATGCAGAAGCTTTTTTAACAACACTGTCCCTTCTTGAAATAAGTCTGACCTCAACTTCATGGATTTCACAAATATTCTTCTTTGGATCATCCCGTGTTTGGTGCAATGAAAATTGTATTTGACATTATGTAAATTGGGTTAGATTTTTCCTGTATTTATAAAATCCAATTTGACACTTCACTTCTAAAATGTCCAATTTGAACTCAAATTTAAAAATGACGCAATGTTATATTCTCAGTCCAAATAAAGCTGATGTCGTTAAGGATTCACAGTTAGCAATGACTTCAAATTTCGTTAAAAGTCTGTACCAATTAGTGACAATTTTTAATATTTGTCATATTTTGAATTTTAATTAACAAAGACATTATAAAGTATTAAGAGTATAAACAGATCTTATTTAAGTTTTCATTCCTTGGTACGATGATGAGTAATTGAATACTACAGGGATTTATTCCATTTTTCAATAACTACAGACTAGAAAAGGAATTTATGTCGAGGCGTTGAACCTAGAGAACTGGATAATCGTGTTTAGTATAACAAACATAACTCGTTGACTCTTGACTTGGTTTGACTGTAAAAGGATTTACTCTTTTTTGTCATAAGGAAAAAAAAATATTCTACCGTTTTTAACCAATTAAATACTCTTCATGGAGAATATAAAAATCGATAATGAAAGTGACAAACCTACACCACAGAGACAATTTTTTTACCCACCTTTAAAACAATGCAGCTCCAGAAGCTAACAAGTGACAATCCCTTGAACTCAGAAACTTCAGAAATGTAGTATGCGTTCAAATCTGAAACCTAAAATTAATCCCGTTTCTGGGCTTAGACTTCGACTTTTCCATCTTTGCAATCATGCACAAGGCCTTTTCAATGTAACCAAAAACTAAAATTGAAAAATAAAAAAGGCCATACGGATCACTGTTACTTCTTCAAAGGTTTATTACTTCTACACTGAGTCATTTGGTAGAAACTAGAAGTAGTTTTAAGGAACTTGAGCAGTATGGATATGAAAATGGCATCGGCAAAAGAACCCATTGCCCTATCTTCCACAATTTTTTTAAATAACATTTTAAATTAACCAATAACCATAAAAACCTTGGAAGGCTTTTGCTAGATGCTTGATCTGCCAAACCTTGAACTCATGGACAAACTGAATCATGAATTAGGCCGCTTAGTCTTGCTAAATTTAGAACCTGTCATTTGCTCTGACTCGTACAATATGTGATTGATAAGCCCCCTTGCGGCACTGCAAAACCAGAAACCAGTCTACAAATAAGTAGATAAGCGTAATTTTCACACACATGTGCCCATGTTATTGTGCCGAGACATCAGAAATGTATTGGCTGGTGAAGGGGAAATGGTTCAAAGGAAGAAACGGGGCCTCAATAGGAACAAACGTGCACAATATAAATGTACTATACTAGATACAAGCTTACTCATCCTTCAACTGCTGAATTTTCTCAGGATCTGTCTCATGCTTGTGTTTCTTAAACTGTTGTCTCACCATATCAACAAGAAGTGGTGTGTTATGTTTCTGCAGGCATACAGCATGATCAGTTTGTCACGTCTTAGCATCTTCACACATGCAGATGTTTAAACCTTGTTTAAGTAAACTTCTTCACAAATACTTCTCTAGAAGAAAAATCAAAAGCAAAATGAAAGAAACTTCTTCCACAAGTTAAAATCAACGAATACACCTCATTCATCAACTTTTGGAAGAGTTAGATAAGAAAGTTTCTTTAAAAGCTGAAGTACATAAGTTAATGTCAACTTAAGAAAGAAGTTTAACTCATTTTACCTTCATAGTTTCCTTTTCAAAAATGTTCACGAAATGTTTATCTCAATAGGACATGACAAATGCAGTGCTTCAGTTAAAAAATTATGCATTACTAGCACAGCAACAACAGGACAGTAACCCCAATGCAGAAGCATACCATGATCAAGGGTGAATAGCATCACAAGCACAAAAGTAAAAGATGAAGTAAATAATGCCGTGCACTGATAGGATCAGAGTTTGTCTGACATCTTAAATCACAACACCTAAACATGAACACTAATTACATGTCTCTAGAAAACAAGCATCATAAGCATGAGACATATACAACCGAATTTTCAAAAAATTCACCATGGTGGGGATTCCCATGTACTGTACTTAAATTAAGTTGACAGCAATTAGCCACAACTGAACCTGTTTGAAAGAGAAAGAGAAGAATGACTTACCCGTTGGCCAATATACTTAGCTCTTCGCAGGCATTCACGGTAGAGCTATAAAACAAAAAGCCATAAAAGTAAATCAGAGATTTTTTTTTTTTTTTGAAGGATAAATTAGAATTTTGATCATTCATCTAAATTTTTGTTTCAATTTGGTCCCTTAAGTTGAAATAATTTAATTTAAGTCTTTAATTTAAAACACTAAATTGGTCCTTCTGTTAGCTTACTGCATCAATTTAGTGTGTTTGGATTTTCAGTTTCATCCCACTAAACTCCCTTTCAACTGAACTTAACACTCACATTACTCCTCCATTTGCTCATCGGAAAATACAACTTTTGCATTCATCGCCATTCCAACATACATCCAAACACACCTTTCAACAAATTAGGTGAAACATTACAAACGTCAAACTATTAAACATGTGACTCTAGTCAAAATTACCATTGCTCATCAATCTTTTAAACTTAAAAAGGGATCAAATTGAAACCAAAATTCCAGATAAGGAGAACAAAACTCTATTTCAGTCTTTCTACACCTATGAAAGCGAAGCAGGGGGTTGGAGTTTGATTGAATTGAAGAAAGAAGGTTTAATAAAGAAGGTTTGGTAGGTGACTGACCCTAATAACATTGTTGGCGAGCTCAGGAGGCAGAGCTGTTTGAAGGGACGGCATGGTATAGAGTCTGCGAAACAAAAATACAGAGGCAATTCATCGAACAGTTAGAAGGCGGAAAAAAGAGACCATTACTTAACCAACAAATTGTAATAGTGAGCACTTGTCTCATACCGATTATCACTACTTCTTACTCTGAGTCCTCGAGTTGTGTTTACGAGCAAAGCGAAGGAGCACGGGATGTGAAATTGCGATTGCGAAACGAAACGAAACGACCCTGCGTTTTACGGTACTAGAAACGGAGAAGAGTGAATCGCACTAATGGGCCGATTCCTAGTACAGGGCCCAAGAATTTTGTGGAGGGCTAAATGGGTCATGTGATTCTTGAATCGAGCTATTTAAAAATTTAATTATTAATGATTCAATAATAATGATGAGATGCTCACAATTTTATCCATATGAAATAATTGGGGATTTCAAATCAAATTTAAATATGATAAACCGTATTTCAATTAACAATAAATAAATAAATCAGGTTCTAAAACAGCTTTATGTACTAGAATGTCTCTACTATGTTCAAGTTACTTTCTTATTACTTTTATAGAGTTAAAATGAGTTTGATTTAACATATATAATAAAGTTTGATAATTCAATAGAAAAGAAAATATAAATATTTTAATTTCTCTTTTTTGATATTTTGTTTTTAGAATAGAAGAACATTGTGTACTCTACATATTATAGTTAAATTAAGTTGAACTCAAATGGAACTTAAAAACCAACATATTATAGCTTAGAAGTCAATTTTGAGGTAAATTTGAATTTGAAAAAAAAAAATTGTTAAATATGATAACATAATATTCAATAATTAAAATTAAAAATTGATTTAAATGTTCCAGCTAAATTTTAAATACACCCATGGTCTCTAAAGCACGGTCTTTTCGTCTCCTTCTTTTAAAATTGTTATTATAATTCCAATTTCATTCATTACAATTTATTTACTTTTTCTATTACCAAGTTTTCCACAAGTAAAAAAAAAATGTTCCTGATTAGGACATGGATGATGTCTCTGATATCATGTTCCATCTTGGTAGTTAATTTTTGGGCCAATCCAAGTTAAATGTATCAGTAATCACCTCTCTATGAACTGCATTGCTTAATTTAAACTCGTGAAATGAAACTCAAGCTGATATTTAAAACCTGTCATATGATATATATAAATGCCCGATCAAACTATTACAATGTAGTTTCCAAAAAAGAGAATAAATTCTATAACTCATCACACACAAGGGGAAACCCCAAATAGGGACGAATCCTAAGTAACCAATACAACATCACAATCACAATCCACAACAATGCCTCTCTCTGCTCTATATGCATACTATCTGATACATGATATACTTCCCATAGCAGCCTTTAATGTTACATGTTAACTCTTACATTCATAGGCAGAGAGCTCTACTACTGTATCAGGTTCACCTTCTCTTAGGCAATCAAGTGGAGGTATAGTCATGGTCTCTTGAGTTCCATAAGCATTCCAGCAAAAAGGGTCATCGAGTAATTGCCCCTCGTATGGCAAAAGCTCAATCTCAGAGAGTGTAATGTTGGTGCATGCCACAGTGTCACTGCAAGCAAAGTGTATAGGAGGAGTTCTCACATCATAAGTACCCTTTATGTTCCTATATATCACATCGTTCACATGCACTGCTGAAGTTTGGTTGAGACACTCCTTGGACAAGCAGTAGTACTGGTCAATGATGATGCAGTTCCTCACATTCTCCATTTGGATGTTCTCAAATCTTAGGCCAGTCACTGAGCCCGTTCCTCCTTGCCATGTCTTGATCCTCAGGCCATTGTCTGATTCCTTTATGATGGTGTTCCGAACAGTTAAGTTTGAGACACATGCCTGGGAATTGTGCACTCCCAGGCTTCCAATGCTGTGGAAATGAAATCACCAATGTTAAGCATTTGGTGTAACATACTAAAACTAACATAGTGGAAACTTGGCAATGTAAAGACTTTGATGTGTCTAATTAAAGCAACAGTTTGAACTCTTGTCTTATTAATTATTGGCAGTTTGAACTGTTCCAACTGTTTAAGTAATACACCTATATAGATCAGTAAAAGAAGAAAACAAATAAATAACTCCTGTGACCCTAACTTTTTGGAGAATTGGTGAGGATCATTTGAAAGGCCAAACTTTTTAATCTTTTGTTGAAGATTAGTTGGAATCTTGGAGTACAACTTGGAGTGTCACTATACTCATGCCATTGGTGAAAGTCACTTTTCATTCGTTTTGCTTTTAGAAATGGTTCTAGAATCAGTTAACACAATTTGTTTATTTTATTTGTACATTAGTCATCATTAATGAGTAGTTAACATAATTAGCAACACAATTTAACTTCAAATTATGATTAATTATGTAACATACCTTATACCATGGGTAGGAGCACAAGTAACACCCTCTATGTCCACGTCTGAGCACCCGGGTCCAATTGAGATGCAATCATCACCTGTTCAAAAATCACATCATTGTAAACAACTTTTCTGGCATTTATATAAACAGAACAAAACAACCTTGTTGAGAAATGAGACGTTGTTCTTTGGTATTTACCATTGCTGATTACGGAGTTATATATCCCAACACCCTTTGTATTTCCTAAGTGGATGCCGTCAGTATTTGGACTCAGTTTAGGAGAAGAAATTGACAACTTGTCTATTAGTACTCCTTGGCAACCATCGAATTTCACGTGAAACATAGGACTGTTTTGAATTTTCACCCCACTCAGCACCAGATTGGAGCTCATGAAGAACCGTATCATCTATATTTGAGAAGAGAAACAATTCTAAGACAGTTCATGTGGGTCGGAAAAAAAAAAAAGTATAGACAGAGTAGTTCACTCACTGTAGGGCTATCACATGGTCCTGATACAGTTTTTCCATCGGGGCCCTGAAATGTCAATTTTTTTACCATTTAGTTTGAGTTCTTTCAACAGTACAACAAATAATAGAATGGTGTAATTGTTGTTATATTATTGATTAAATGATTACCCTGTGAGGTTTGCAAGGAAGATCCCACCACTGTTCCCCATTGCCTTCTATGGTTCCTTTCCCAGTAAGAGTCATTTGATCAAGTCGATAGAACACGAGCCATTGACTGTGGCTATCTTCCTTAGGCCAAGATTCTGGTCCATCAGGTGCCATGAGAGTACCATCCACCTGTTAACGTTAGAACCTTGTTAGTAAGCTACATTGAAGGAACACAAGAGAACTACACAAATGAATTTCACATCAGGACCAACCCAAAAGCTTATATATATCTTAAGCCCTTCTCACATATATGTTTGTCCAATATGTTCAGTGTGAGTTAGACTTCTTAATCACACTTGCATTCTGACAAATATGTCATATAACATAAAAAAAATGAATGAAGAACTAGGAAATTCAACAAGCATTCTTACCTGAAATACTAGTCCAGGCTTGCATGGACCTGTAAAGATAGTTGAAGTTATCTTGAAGCAGTAATTTTCTGGAACAAGAACAACCCCTGACTCGACCGCACAAGCTGCTTTCCATGCTGCCACGAATGCTTCTGTGTCATCAGCTGAACCATCTCCAACTGCCCCAAAGGATCTTACATCGAAAATGCAGTTTGAAGGGGAATCCCCAGGATCATTGGGATAAGGGTCAGAGGGAACACCAGGGGAAATGGAAGGAGGTGAAGAAGGTTCCTCTGGTGTAGGGGACTTAGCAGGGGGACTTTTCCCCTTGTGATAGTGGTATCTTCCTTCCACATTATCCCAATTATGGATAAAAAGAATCATGGTAATCCATAGGATAAAAGACCAGCGAATAAGACTCATTGCAGGCTTCAATTCTACGACTTTTGACACTAAACTACCAATGTCTCTTCACCAATGTGAAAGCTCCAAGGATGATTGGTACCTGTGGATAAGAGATTGCAAGAGTCCAGCTTGAGAAATGTTATAGAGACAAATATAAATGGAGGAGATTAAACTAAATTGTAGAGGGTTGGAAGCAGATTGGCCTATAGTAAGAACTACCCTGAAGCTAATGTTGTTATTTATATTCAAAACATAGAAGATATAGTTCATGAACAAATTCTAAAGCATGAGGTGTACACGTGTAGAATCATGGTTGATTCACTGTCTCAAGAAAACAGTTGGAGGATTTTAGAGGCTTAGGAGGTCAATGTTCTGTAGTAACTGTGCCACGGTGTCATTGTTCTCCAACCTCATTTCCGTGACCACCCTCTTATTTTAATTGTATCTGTTCATTGTGTTGTGGTCCGTGACATTATACCTTCTCTCCCCTCTAGCTTCTTGGACCTAGTTTACCACCACTAGTTTTATTTTGTGAATTTGTTTTCAAAACAGCATTCTGGAAAATGTTCAAAAGGGTATGCTCAGAACCTTTGAGGCTCAAGTTTTCTAGAAAACAGTGACATCACTGACCAAACTTCTTCTTTTTTATTCCATTTCTGTTCATCCGTATTTTCTCGGTCACACAAATAAAAGGAGTTAGATATAAGAGACGGCGAACAAAAGAACACGACATCAAGGTCCATGGCATTTGTAGAGTCAACTGATTACTTGTCCTATCAATGCCTGTAAGTTTAACGTGTCTTCGATTATTTTTCACAGAAAATGCTAACTAGTTATGTTAGAACACAAGAACAATTTAAGGTAGGCAGAGCAATTTAAGTGTAAGCTGAACACATGTTAAATTAGAATAAAGAAGAAATACTGTTCAAGAAAATTATCAAAAATATTTGTGAATATGAAAATTGGTGTTGTAGCATATTTGTCTGAATATATGACATATTTGTTCTTATGTTTTACCTTGGAGGTGGCCAAACAGATACGTAGCTATTGAAAAATAACATTTTATGAGATTCTGCATGTGAATTATTGCTATAAGTTAGAGCAAGATCTCTAAATAACAGAGCAGCAGATAGCAAAAAAGAATAAAGCTAACCACAGTGGGAATCGTGAACGTACAGAGCCGCATAGGAAGGCACAAAAAACAATTGAACTTACATATTGAATCACAGGTACCTTTGTAGTTGGAGTTAAACAAAATTTATCTTTTCATGCAATGAAAAATAAACTATCTCTTGTTTGCTAGATTGGTCAACTAATAAGCCTGATTAAAATGCTTTATTCCATCATCCTTGCTGCATTATACTTTGTTAAGGCAATTCAGATATGACAGACATAATAAAAAAAAGGGAGGGAATTAGTAGGATTAAAGTTCATAACTCAAAAACTAGACTAATTGGATTAAATTATCCATAACTTCATAATTTTATTTGTTTTACTTTTAGTTTTTAATTTTAACTATTTAAATCAAACGTGATAATTAACTGTTTGATGAAAAAAAAAGTAAAAGAAAAAAATAGGTGCTAGGGGGCCTAAAAGGAATACAAAGAAGAGTAGATGTGGGAATGTGGTTTTGATTTAAAAGCAAAACATATCGTGACTCTTTGTTGTTGTTTAGCTCATTGTGGCTATGAATTTGCAAGAAGGACATGTTTGGTACGCGACAACAGAATTAACGCATTCACGGGTGAGATCAAACCCCTTATGAATGCAAAAAAAAATAAGAAGAAAACAAAAGATAGTTAAACAGACAGAAGAAGAGATAAAAAGCTAGGACACAGAAAATGACCCTCATAAAAAAAACCAAAATTCTCCAATGTATCCGTACTCTTACGTGCCTATTTAAACAAATAAAGCAACATTTAAAAATCAACTAGTCTTTGTGATTCACCTGATGAAGAATGGTGCAATTTTTTTGTTCTCCTCTTTATCTCTTTGCTATAGCCATCCAATTAGCTAGTGTAGTTATAGATCATTGTAAGCAAATAGGAGTTGCTCTGTAAAATATGTGTAGGAGTGGGGGTTTTATAGAGGAGAGTAGTGAGGTGAAAAAAAATTGTAAGCAATGTGCATGTATTCATGTTTGTCTTAACCTGTCACGTGTGTACAATCAGAAGGTGAGAGTTCAAAAGCAAATAAACCATCGCAATTTCAACAGAGAAAAAGTTTGTGAGTAGAGAGATTCTGGGGTGCACTTTATTATGGTGCTCTGAGGTGACAGCATGGTTTGTGGCTCTCTGGTTGCCACGTGGAAGGGTTCACACACGCCCCTCACTCGCGGAGATAGTGGTTGGTTTGTTCAAAACGTGGGTCCTATGTGACCATGATTGATAGGGCATGAGAGAGAGAGAGAGAGAGAGAGAATGTGCGTTAGTGTATTATGTATCATGATATTACAGTTCGAACACAATATTATAGTCACATGCAGCTCCAACCAGATTGTGCAGAAATCGAAGAAAGAGTTTAGGCATGTGTGTGTGCTCTTTTTTCTTTGCTCACTTGGTTTGAGGCCACAATATGATGAGGAGAAAGGAAGAGGGGACACGTGTTGGGTGAAAAATCACGGGGTGGTGTTTGTAGCTTGTGTCACGGGCTAATGGAAAGAGGGTTGATTAAAAAGTTAGGAGATTGTTTTGTTCACAGGGCTTTGTTTTTGAGACAGTGATGTGGACAGCGTATGAAGATTAAGAACAAAACACTGCATTCTGGTGTCTGATTCTGTGACCTGTTAAGCTTAACATTAGTTTAATCTTAATCTTGTCTTGTTTGCATTTGCTTCCATCACAGATTTAATTAAACATTGGACCAGCTTGTGGGAATTTAGATGTTGCGACACAGTGGGTCCCTTCCCCAACCGGAGGAGAAAATAAATTTTAACGGTAAAAATCGATTACAGGTTTAACCCTTCTTCAAAATTACATCTCGGCAGGTGCAGAAGTTTGTGTGAAAGAATTATGTATGTGATTTTGGTATCACTCACATCATTATTACCAATGTCTGTCAAGTTCTACAACAATCTTTAGATGATACATGTGACTAACTTGGTAGAGTGGTGAGGCAACCATTAGACGAAACTTAGTGATTTCCATATGAACAAGTGTCTTAGAACCAACTAGACCCTCGTTGAAGAATTTCATGACAAAGCAAAAATACGAGAATAAACGTGCAAGCAGAACGTCACGACAATACAAAGCTAGGTTGAAGATGAGATCTTTCTAAGAGGGTGAATTAGTTTGACAGATGAGAAGTAAAGCATGGAAAGACACAACTTAAAGGCAAATTTGCACTAAAGTGGAAAAGACTATTTCGAATTCAAAGAAATCTGAATAATAGAGCTTACCGGTTACAACACCTCGATAACAAGGACAGACCTAAAACTTGGAATGCAAGTCTCTTAAATTTTTTGGCTGAACTTCTCTGAATCAATGTGTTGTCTTTCTTACCATCGACATTTTATTCTTAAAGAGAGTTTTGGTTAAGAAAATTTTAATGAGACAATTGAATAAATGAACATTGTTCTCAGAAATATCTGTGCACAACTTTTCAGCTAAAGATACTCTCACATAAGTGAATCCTTCTTCAAAAGTCTATCATTTTTCTAACTTATCTTAACTATGGATTTTCCACTCAAGTGAATTTATCACAATAATACTATTATCCTAAAACTCTTCTCCAAATGGAGATGCTTACACCAGTGTTTCTAGCTTTAAAAGTGTATCAATTTCTTAATCATTACTATGTAATTGTTCACGATCTTTCGCTTGTGGAGCTTAAAGAACCATGGTGTACCGATAATTCGAACAAAATACACCTCAACCTACCTACATACTGAAAAATAAATAAATTTTTCTTTCGAGAATCTTCAATTCTTTGAATATTTAAGCTTAGGAGGCTAATGCAGTGTGCGACATCTTAATTTCTGGACCTTGTTGGTCGAGTAATAATTGATTTTCATCTGTGTCACCTCGATTAATTGAAGACATTAATCAAATATTATCAAGAAGATTAAGTTTTGAGTTGAGCTTCAGAATATCTTTACACGTGTCCATATACTTAACTAAAATCGAGAAGTAACCTTAAGAAATTATATATGATTTACTTAGACTCATTACGACCTTACGACCTTGTAATTATTATCTCAATCCTATACTTTTTAAATAATAATTATACTTTCTAAGCTTTAGGTCATTTTAACGATAATTTTTAAATTATTTATTATATATATATATATATATATATATATATATATATATATATATATATATATCATAAAATGAATACCATATATAAAATAATGAAAAGATGAACACAAAAATAATAGAAAAATATGAAAGTAAAAAGATGATATTTGGTTTTCTATTAAGAAAAAAATAAAGAATTGAATATATATCAGTATTCATTATATATCTAGTTAAAGAAATAAAATAAATAAAAATATTAGAATAATTATATCACAAAACAAGATAACTGATATTAGCTAACCAATATTAGATTCTTATAGATATCTCGTTTTGAATTGTAGAATTTAAAACACATTTTCGAAATTCATAATTTGAAAACATGTTCAAAATTATTCAATTTGGAAAAATGTTTAAAAATGACTAATATGGAACACTTTACGCATCTTCCTTTCTAGATTGCTTAATTCAGAAAATTGCCAATTACAAAATTTGAAACTATTTTCCATATCTAACCGTCCACAAGGTGAACAATTTATTCTTCTTAGGAGTAGTAATGGCTTCAGCGACGACAACGTAGTGTAAATAGGGTATTCTAGTCTTTTTAATTGTTGGCATTGGATGCAATAGTAATGATAGGGTGTAAAAAGAAAATGTCTGAAAAGAAAGCCTCGATAGGCATAAATTATAATCTTCACTGGGTCTGAAACATGACTGTTTCTTCCTACACCTCTATAGTAAAGTTGAAATTACCATTTTGACCTTTATAATTTTTTTAAGCTCATTCTATCATTCACCACCATTAAAGCTAAAATCCTGCACCTTCGAACCCATAATCCATCTCCCACCTCCGATCCCGTCGTCGAGAACCTCTTGCACCTTTTGTAATCACAGTACATTGAAATTTTGTACCTCCTATGTTATTCACTTATTGAAAAATGAGCTTTTGGAGGTGTTGTTCATTTTCAATTTTCGAATGACGCAAGTCATTCAATTTTTTAAATGACTGTTTATATAATCTGCAAAATCGAAGAGTTAAATGACTTGTAGTTTGTACAATTTATCTATTTTTTTCGAATTATTTACTATTTTTACAATGTATAACTGCTTTTATATTAATAAAGGTAATTTTGTCATTTCAATGTGTCTAAATTCAGAATTTCAAAAATTATGGAGGGGAATAAAGATGATGCTATGGAGGTGATGAAGAAGCACTCCTGAAACATTGGCAACCATGACTTAAACTCTAAGCTCTACTTCTGTTTTACACTTTTATCAATTCTGAAACTGTTCGTAGAATATAATGAAACAAGATTCTTGTATGGTAGGTGTCAATTACTATTTTTTAAAAACGGAAAGCTAACTGTCAGCGTGATTCATCATTATTTATTTACCTTTTTAGTAAAATTTAACTACCTACAATTTTTCAGTTTTTAAATTCCCCTTCCCTCAAATTTAAGTTATTAATATATTATATAAAGTAAAATATTTCAAATACGATTTTAATTCTTAAAATATATCTTAATCGGATTATTAATTTCAAATTTCTTACATTTCCTAACCAGTCACTTCTAGTCCTTATTATTAACTGCAACTATGTTAATGCTAAAAAAATAATTAATATAATTAAGACAAACAATAGTATGTTAAATTTAAATAATTATATTTTCATACATTACACAGAGACTACTTTGAAATAAATGCAAGATAATGCCCAAACGTATGACATAATAGTAAAACATAATAAAGTCTATTAAAATAATAAAACATGAGTATTAAGTCAACAAGAATACTTCTGAAATATTAAAAAATTAACTATATTAACTACAAATTAACTATATTTGGTTTCAACATAAAAGAGAGAGAAAGTAGCTGAGACGCACCGTTTAGTAATTTTAAAAGCCTAAGGATGATGTTTGCAGAAGCTGATAGAACATTATCTTTGTAAAGTGCTGATTATGAACTGCATAAGCTGCATTTTCTCATCCACCACTTCATACTTTATACATACATATACAAGCAAAATATAGATATATATAGTTACTATATGTGTGTATATATATTGAAGATATAGGTTTTAGATGGCATAAGAGGCAGAATAGGTGTGATGTTAATTATGATTAATAATCCTGATATGAATGACATAATATAGTAATTAAGTGATGAGTGACAGAGGAAGTTTTTGCATTAAGCAATTGTGGGAAAGTGACTAGAAAGGCAAAACCTTGTGCCAAATGGTAGAATCAACATAAGAACAGTTTTTTCTGTTTACTGTGAGTTTGGTATATACAATAGGCGACCATGGATTAGCAGTGAATAAACATTTGTTTGGTTTTATGGATTTAATAAAAGTTATGTGCTTAACACTGACCATTCATACGCATCATTTTACATCTAAATTATGTCTTTTATGCAACGGGACAAATCCCATGCTACATTATTTTAATCCATTATAAAATTATCAAAATTTAAATATATTTTTAGTTTTTAAGAAATTAAGGACTTTTTATTTTTTTCTCTATATTTTTTTTTATCACAAGAAATTTGCAATCGTTTCTTTTAATCATAGTAAAATGTGTTACTTTTCTTTTTATGGTCTATTCAATGTTTTATCTGATTTTCAACCTCTTAAAATTTTAAATCCATAATTTTAGTTCCTAATAATACTTCATTTACATATATTAAGTATTCGTTAGTTAGAATTTCCATTTAATCTTTAGTTCGATGGTGTAATATAATAATAGAAACTAAAAGTGATAGTTTTAAATTAATTATATAAAGTTAAAATCAAAAGTTACTCATTTTAAAAATATTAAAAATATATGTTGTGAGCTTTTTTTTTTAGCAGAAATGGTTTAAAAAAATAGAGGTTAAAGCTTTGAGTTCAATTATGTTTATTATATAAATTATAATTTTAGTTATTCAGTGATTTATTTTACAAATTTTATTATATCTTTATATTATCTTCTTCACATTTTTCTACCTTTTTTCTAAACTTCTTTAAATCATTTTTCATATTTTCTTCAATCAGACGGAGTTTACAAGTCAATTAAACTTATGATAATCTAACTGAATCAAATTGTCTTTTGAGTAAGTTTTTTCCTCACGTATTAAATTTTTTGTTTTTTTAATTTAGTTTATCTTTATGGGGTTTCATGTCCACATAAGATATATGAATTTGAATAGCTTATTCTCTATTAACTTACATGTTTTGTTTGGGAATCTATGTTCCTTAATAGCAAGTTCGAACTTATATGTACTTAGATTTTGAATCAATTTTCAAATGAGCATTTGAATTAAGGTAAGATAAATGATATTTGTCAAAAATATTTTGCAAAATAAGATAAGACGTGATAATAAATTATAGTTAGTTAATATATTGACATTTGTGTCATTTAATTGACTTAATGGTAAAATTAAATTTAAAAAATATTATATTGGAATTAATATTATATTTTTTATATTAAAAAAATTTACTTACACATTCTTTATTATCTTTTGCTTTGACACTTTTTAAAGATGATGAATGTTCATCTATATTTAAAATAAAAGAGGGACATCTACTATTTAAAAAATAAGAAGTTTCAAATGTATTCAAATAATATATATATATTAACTAGTATTAATATCATGGATCGCATTTGAGTGCAATTAGGTTCAAACCTAAAACATATTAGAATCAATTTCACTTTTTTTTTGGTATTTTTTAATATCTTATGTTTAGTTGTGGGTAGAAGGGGGGTGAGAATGAAAAAAAAAATATATCAGTATTAATTTGTGGAGTGATATCAACCAATTCTAAATGATTCAACATATATATTTTTTAAGGTAAGAATGATAAATTAGATCGATTTGCTCTATTTATTTATTTATTTATTTATTTGCATTTCACTTGTTTAAAATGGATTAAGATATATCAATCTGTGAGTTAATAGATTTGGCTTACCAGTATAATTGCGGGCTTGTATAAATAAAATAAAAAAAAAACAAAATAACATTTTTTTATATATAGTAAACTCAAATTTAAGTATTATATATAAATAAACATTTCATACAAATATAAAAAATTACAAAAAAATAAAAAAATATTATTTACTATAAAGAAATAAGAAAGTTTACTACAATATAACGAATAATAAAATAAAATATAGATTTATAATTGTAATAGAACTATCAATAATAATTTATAATCATATTTAACATACAAATAATACTAAAAACTAAAAAAAATTAATATAAATTATAAACACACGCTGAATCAACCTGTAACCTATCTATGGGAACCAACGGATTTAAATTGTTTAATATACCACATTTTTTTTTATAATGGATGACAATCTTCATTGTGATCCTACTTTTACTGGATCCCTTGACATGCTAGGAAAAGAAGAACTGAAATAGTTAGATTTTTTTTTTATAGAATTTTAAAAAATATTAAAATTAATAAAAAAATAAGTGAGAAATAGAAACCGTGCAAAACATGGTTAAAAAGTAAGGAGAGAACAGGGTACCACGTATATAGAGGGTGAAGTGTGGTAGCAAAGCTAACAGCGTGGTGGATGAATCACTTCTTTCACACATGTCTCTTATCATCCCATGAAAGTAATTTTATACCATTTTATCTAATTTATAAAAGGAACAAATTAGATCAATCCCTTATTTGTTAGATCCAAAGTTTTCTCGTATTTTGTTATCCCTAAGAGAGGATGTGTTGTAATGATCATAACAAGGCAAGTGTATGATAATAAGATTTTTCACGTGCCCAATTTCATATATTATCGATATAAAATAATATAATACTTGAAATGGAAGCCATAAACACATAAGTCGGTGTTAAATTGGTTGGAAAAACGTGGCCTGTGTGTTCTAAACATGTGCAAGAGCTTCATAATTAAATGAAAATATATGGACAGTTTTTTATTTATTTATGGAGTTTCTGCCTTTTCTTTTTTATTATTCAACTTTCATTTGTCAACGCATCTTGTTTCGCTTTTATATTTAAAAATATCTTTTAATTTATACATTGAATGATATTTTCTTTAGTATGAGTGTTTTCTAGGAGTTAAGGTTTAGTGTGTTGAAACTAGCTACCATATTGTAACTCCTCTAGAGAATTTGTGAAAAATATTACTGATTTTTTATTTTATTTTATTTTATGGTTTTCTGTTGAAAATATGAATAGTCATTAAATGTATATGATATAGAGAAAAAGTTTTTGGTGAACTTATTATTTTAAATTAGAATATTTGTTGGGCTTTATTCCTACTTTACATTGTTTCCGGCTTGTTTAATTTCATCTTTAAGGCAAAACCAAACTGCAAGCACATTTTCTCCACTTTTCTTATGATTACCAACTGTAGAAGAATCTGTTTTTAACTGAAATTTTTGTTTTCTTCATTTTCAAACTCGAATAATTAATATCACCAAAAAAAAAATAATATCGTTAAGAAAATTGAGTTACATAAAATATTTTTAACATAACATCATTAAATAAGATAAAAATTAACAAATAAATATAAAAAATGTAAAAAAATTAAATCAAATTAATATTCATTAAATCAACTAATTTACATGAATTTTGTCCAAATAAAATAAGTGCATGCACCTTTTAAAAAATAAATAAAAATACTAAAAACTTTGATGAAATATTAGTTATTTAAAAAAAATAAAAGTATAATTACATAATAATATATTTTTATTTGAAAGTATAAATTTTATTTACACTATCAAATTTATTTGATGATATCTTTTAACTCGTATATTATAAGTTTATAAGTTAATAACTAGTATATGAACTATAAATTAAAAATGACTTTGTGAGTTATGAAGATAGGATGTAGGAGCAAATAGAGCATGCCATGCATTGAATTTCATTTAAATCCAACAAACCTAACGCATTGAATGTTGTGGAGAAACAAATGAAGAGCATGTCCTTCCATCTACACATCCATGCTTAAAACATGTCATGTCTTCTTCTTCCTTTACGTGTGGGGATTTTAAATTTGATATTTCTAAGTGAGTTTGAATTTGAATTGGCACCAGGAGCAGTATCATTCAATCACAATGATATATTCTAAAATTACATTCACTGATGAATAATAACAAATTCTATACGTAATAAATAAAAAACTAAGGTATACATTGCATGGTAAGTTATATTTTGGCTCATATAATCTATGGTTAGTAAATGAATTAAGGTGGATTAAACCGTTGCAACTCTTCCTGAAATAGTATACTTTGAATGTATATAACTTTTGATGAAGAGACACCAATTAACATTGTCACATCTCACAAAATAGGAGCTTTTTTCATTGCTTTCTATATTTTTTAATAAACCAAAAAGGTAAAAAGATAGGAAAGTCTAAAAAAGCAAAATCTGTTATATCCAAAAATATAAATTGGGTTAATTAAGTAAGACGAGAACTCCAATGAAAAGTTGCCTTACATGTAATACCATATTTGAAAAAAGTTCAGAAAATAATAATCTCCTAATTATTATTCTTTTTCCTAAATTAATGCTACCATTATCTCGCAATAGACATGATGTATGACATATTTAACATGTTGTTTACAAACTCCAAACCCAAAACTAAATCTTTACGAAATAAACTCACTTCAAATTATTTCTCTAGGACGTTACGTACTTGACAAAAATTACAATAATTGAAAATGTAGAAAAAATAAAAGTAAAGTGTTTTTTATTTTTAAAAAGTAAATTTTAAATTTAATTTAATTTTATAAACTTACATGATGAAGTTTGCATATGTTTATATATTATCATATGACGTATAGAATAAATATTTAGAGTGATCCAATATTAGTTTAATAATAATATTTTAGACTTTATTAAAATAGATTTTGATATCATATTAAAAAATAAATTTTAAATGTAATCCAACTTAAAAAACCTATTTATGAAAAGGGATTTACATACATTTATATATTGCAAATTTACTTCATATATGATAAATATGAAATCTTAAACTTTTAGTAATTAAAAAATAGGTGACGATTGAATATTATAATAAAAGTGATTAACTTTATAAAAATATTACTGCAATTTGAAAGTAGCATAGTAATTAATTGAATATACTGAAGTTTAATGTTCCAGTAATAAAATAAATATCATAATATTAAAAACAAATAATGTAATGGAAAAGTATGTCCAGAAAAGTAAGAGTAATCTTAACGATAGAACTTCATTTTATGCAACTCTGGTGAAAGGTAACTTTAATAATAAAAATAATAAACTATTATAAGTATATTTGATAAGACATTTCAATTAGTTTTTACTATTTTGTATTAGTTGTTTTTTAATCTTATAAATAATATTTTGCAAGCACAAATTTTTAGTAGTTTATAACATTTTTTTTGTAAGTTACCGCATAATATTTGACTTCAACATAAAACGTATAATTCGCTTCAAACTCAATTCACATGATTATCTCATCCCATCTAATTTAAAGACGATGGTTGTTTATTGTAAAATCTTTTAAAAGGATAAATCCAATGCTTTATTCAAATCATGTATATATTTGATAACGAATTTGGTACATAAACTTTGACTTTCAAAATTAATTTAAATCAAGTTAGTATACTTTTGAAAGATTTTCGGTTGAAAATCATTAAACCGAAAAACCTTTAAAATTTTACTATCTCATTTTTTTAATGCACTTGAAAGATTCCATTATCATAAAAAATGGAAAAAAATGCAAAACTTAACATGATCATAGTCAACTTTAATTAAATTAAAGTACCTATCTCTCTATACATAGCTTTGTATATGATAAAATTGTGTTTTATCAAGAAATTTAAGCAACATATCTCAAAGTTGAACTAAAACATAAAAAACAAAATTAAAATACTTATTTAAAAATCCGTTAAAATTTTACCCTACCATCATATCTCTAAAAAGATGCATTAAACGCAAAATCAAAATTTTAAAATATCTTCATTAACTTTTTATGACATATTTCCACTATAATATTCTTCTTCCAAATTATCTTTATTCCACCGCTGCAACCACCAAAATTGTACTTTTCTAATCTTAAAAAGAGAAGACAAATCTCTATATGAAAAACAAAATTTAAAAATGTAAACAATTTCTTAAAGGTTTAACGATACTTTTGAAATTACATTTTTCCCAAAATTCTAAAATTTAAAATATTTTCCAATAATATTCGTTTAGGATACGTGTAACATGGACACTAAGCCCTGACGAAAGGAATATTCGTTACGATATATATTTTACACAAATCATTCAAACTAACCACAAATCATTATCATTATTTGGTACAAATCCATAGATAAAGAAAATAAATATTGGTGATCGATGCATAATTATTTCACGTAAAATAAAATAATAATACGTTAATTATGTATTAATTAGTTGACAGATAATCCCCGTAACCAAATTAAACATCATGTGCGCGCCTAATTAAACTTTGATAAGAAGCATCAGGTAGGGTTATTATAGTCATTTCAGTCGGAAGCGTGGCGAACCCACGCCACCACTCGTTTCACAATTTTAACGTGTTCGCTTATTCGACGCAAATTATCTTTTCAATATCCAAGGGTATTATTGTATTTTCCCACATACAGTGAAGTGAAATTTCGTGATAGCGCGTTGTATATAAATACTCCCGCTAAATAATTTGAGGCAGGAGAAAATAAATACAACGCATGAAAGCAAACGCGAAATTCTGTTAAGAGGTCTCAGAAAATAGAGAAAACCCTAATTGGAAACGCTTTCGCAATCCCTAAACCGTAGCCCTAGTGATCCGTTGCAGTGGTTTTGGAAGAGGCGAGCTAAACGCAGCGTATTGGCGATGATCGTGAGCCAGAACATGGTTGCGGAAACGGAAATTATCTGCCAGAAGAGCATTCCGATGCTGGATGTGAAGTACCACCTTTGCGTGGCGCAAGAACACGGCGTTAAGGTCGAGGTTTCGCCCACCGCCAACGTTGTTCCCATCTTCGGTCACGTGAGGGTTGCCGCTGAATCTGTTTCTACCGAAACGACTCGTTTTGAATCGGTGGGTACTACTGGGTTCCCTTTCCTGGATTTCTGGATTGTTTTTTTAATGTTTCGGTGTGAAATAATTTTTTCTGCCTTTTCTGAAATTCCTTCTTGGGATTTGGTTTTGTTTTTTATTCGGTGTAGAAATTGGTGTTTCGTTTTGTTTTGGTATCGGTTTTCTCTTGAAAGTTGAATCGGTTGATTTTAAATTTTCTTTTTTGATTTCCCTTTTTTGTGCATCAGTCGGTGCGCATTTATCCGTGAATTTATGTGTTTGACGTGTTCTTTGTCCATATTTTTATTGTTAGATTTTGAGGAGGATTAACTTTTCGTGTGGAATGGTTTTGGGTTTCAGAAACAGTACTTTTTTTTTAAAGGATTTTAAATTGGGTGTTTCTGTAATTTGATTTCAGTACATCTTGCGCAAAGAGTAATAAAAAAGCACAATCTGTTTATTGCGTTTTGAACATTTTTTCCTTCGGTGAAATCAGGTATTGCAACCGGTGTTTAATATTAGTAAGTTTAGATTCTAGTTGGTTCAAGTATAATAGGGTTTCTTAGTATAAGAAGATTAGTGCAAAGCTTCTGATTTGTCTGGGTCTTTGTTTCAAAATTTCCCCTTAATCTAAACGAATTTCGAGTTTTGTGCTGACTAATGTCTTGTGTGTATTTTAGGTTGTGAGTTGCCCTGAGATGATTGGAGATTCAAGTTTAGAGGCTCCAGCTGCTAAGTTTACACCAGATGTGCGATCTGGCTGTTGTGCTGATATTGGACGCAGGGGATCTATGGATGATGAGCACATTCAGATAGATGATCTAGCTGCCCATCTTGGATTCCACTTTGAGCATCCTATGGCAAGTGCATTTTATGCAGTTTTTGATGGGCATGGAGGGCCAGATGCAGCTGCCTTTGTTAAAAACAATGCCATGAGATTATTTTTTGAAGATGCTCATATGCTGCAATCGTATGATGCTGATGCAGTTTTTCTGAAGAGGTTGGAAGATTCTCATAGAAAGGCGTTTTTGGGAGCAGACATGGCCTTGGCTGATGAACAAAGTGTTAGTAGTTCCTGTGGAACAACGGCGTTGACTGCTCTTGTACTTGGAAGGCATTTGATGGTTGCTAATGCTGGGGACTGTAGAGCTGTTCTTTGTAAGCGTGGAGTAGCTGTTGATATGTCCCAAGATCACAGGCCGAGTTATTTACCAGAACGCAGGAGAGTGGAGGAGATGGGTGGTTATATTGATGATGGATATCTCAATGGTTATCTTTCTGTGACTCGTGCCCTTGGGGATTGGGACTTGAAATTTCCACTTGGTTCTGTGTCGCCTCTCATTGCCGACCCGGATGTTCAGGTGGTCACATTGACAGAGGAGGATGAGTTCTTGATTATTGGGTGTGATGGTATTTGGGATATAATGTCAAGCCAGGAAGCTGTTAGTCTGGTGCGGCGTGGATTAAGAAGGCATGACGACCCTGAACAATGTGCCAGAGAGCTAGTTAAGGAAGCTTTGCGCCTACACTCATCAGATAATCTTACTGTGATTGTTATCTGCTTGTCCCCTGTCCAGATTGTTGAGTCATGTCCACCCCAAAGGCGAAGGTTCAGATCTTGCTCACTGTCTGAAGAGGCCCGGAACAAGTTGAGGAGCTTGCTAGAGGGAAACTGAATGTAAATATGGTTCTCTCGATTCACAAACACTTCTTTCATGAAAAGACTGATTCGTGTTTGTAGACTGTTTTAGAGTTAGATCCAAGCAGTCAACAGTTTTGTAGGGGGATAGAAATTGAAAATTGTTCAGAGTTTAGACCTATTTAATTTAGGGGATTTATCTGGGTTATTTTGTTGAATGTAGAGAAATACGTAGCTATCTAATTTTGGCGGGAACAATGGTGGATTTGATATCAGATTATTGTTAGATCTGTAAGTAAGAGATGATTTGGACTTCTCAACAATGTTGTAGGTGAATGCGACCACAAAACTAGTTATTTTCTTAATTGTTGCATTCAACCGCGGTTTGTTTCATGGTATGAGATAGTTGAGTACAGTGCACGGTTTAGGCTGTTTGTTTTCCTTTTCCCTACACGTTTACTTCTAATTCTCTAAAATCGAGGTGCTAGAAAATCTCATAAGAACTACTACATGAAGATATTATATCTTCAAAAAGCAAAACAAAATGTCTTAATAAATATTATATGAAATTTTATGCGTGTCATAATAATGATAATACTAAAAGTATATCAAACTCTCAATCCGTGAATTCTATGAAATTTTATGCAGGTTACAATAATGATAATACTAAAAGAATTGATAATACTAAAAGAATCCGTGAACTCTGCTGGATAAGCATTTGATTACAAATAAGAAGTAAATTGAACTTGGGCTATTGCTCTTCCTTCCACGTTGCATGTAGATTGCAGGACGATCGACACCTGTATAATATATGGCTTTATCTGTATAATATATGGCTTTATGTTTTTCTCAATTATCCGAAGTTTTTGTCAGTTGTGAATCGAAACTTGTAAATATTTGTCTAGTGTGCTCGTAGATTGGCTCCTGCAAGATAAATTTAACTCACTTCGTCATTGCACAGATCCTCTGTCTTTCTTTCAAAAGGAAAATTAAATGACCAGGAATTTTACTATGATTGTGCTTTCTAATCTTTAACTTTGTAGGACTGGTATAGTGTACAATTTTGTTGCACAAATTCTTTTATAATCATAAAAGAGAATTTGGAGGGAAGAAGACTGTTGTTACAAAATTTAAGAAAATATTATGAATTACTACTTTTCTGCTGTTATTATGAACTTCAGTCTGATCTTGCGGAAAAGAACGTCAGGTTGGTCTGATCTTCTGGAAAAGAACGTCAGGTTTTTCTCACAACTGGTGTTTCTCAAAGATAACGACTCTTTAATCACAAAACAATTTGGAAAATCACCGATTGAATTGTAGAATCATGAACCAAGATCTGAAAAAAGTTGCTCTGTTTTTAATGACTTTTTTTCATAATACTCTAATCTCTGAAAAATTTAACATATTCTTCCACATGATGAGCAAGTCAACAATTCCAAAGATAAAAGCATAGCATTAAAATCAATGAATTTAAAACCTCAAATATGGTAAATGGTGAATTGTTTTTTTTCTAGTTATTAAATACTGATAAAAAAATTCTAGTTATTAAATTTTTTAAATGGTAAATGGTGATACTAGCAAAATTACACTTCAACCAAGGGAAACTTAAACATTTAACTGAACTTGATATATGTGTACAATACACCCTTTATATAATGCGTTTTTTAATCTTTTAAAAGACAAGATTATTACCCTTTTATTTCACATTTCTCAGATGAAGCAAATATCTTTTGCTACGTGACTAAATCAAGTTAGAGATGAAACTTGATTCGATTCAACCTCAAATTTTAGAATTAAGTGAATATATTCTTGATTGATACATATGTTAAATATCTAAATATAGGGTGTTCCTATTAAATATATAAACTCGAGCAACTTATTGTACTAATTTAAGCATGATTGACTAAATTATAATCTGGGTTAATAAAAGATTCATTTAGAATAGGGATTTCAAATAAAGAGCTGAAATAAACATAGAAAAGAACCGAAAGCCAAACAATTTAGAGGTGAGTAAAGAGGAATAAAGAGAAGTAAGTTTCAACCATATGTTTGTAGGGCTAAGGCTAAAAACCTAGTTTCAACGGGTTCATGTATATGCATTTTCCAACATGATCAGTGCAGCATAAAAGTGATATAGTCATTGTGTATTTGTGTTTATGCAGAAGGAGAGAATCATGATTATAAGTATCTGAATTTGTGAACAATTGCAATGATTAGACTATAGTATCATACTACAAGGCTTGTTAAATTATGATTTTTGCTCAACTTGTTGAAGCATGTTTAATCACCATGGAGTAATATTGCTTTAATGGTTCCATCCTTTTGGAAGGCAAAGGAACATGACAAGACACTATGCTTTGATAATGGCTTAGACAAAACCATTTGGAATGCTTGTGATTGGAGTGTGTTTCGGTAACTGAGGACATTTTTGTACCATTCCCATACAACAACAATCACACTGAAACAATTAATCCACTGGTGTCCAATTTTCACATCACAAAAATCAGTGTGTGTAGATGCTGTGTTTTAGATATCTTTCATATGGTTGTTCAATCAATATTGAATTTTTATACCATTAATATATGTAAATAAATGTGTAAGCATTTAATTAGTTAAAAAAGGGAAAAAAGTGAATGAAAATAAAAAATACTGAAAAAAGAGAAATAGAATAAAAATAAAATATTTTGTACAAAGAATCTTATTTCACTATAAATATTACTCGTTATGACAATTATTCTTAAGCAAGTTGTATCATATTAGTACAAATTTTTACTTCAAGAGATGGTTCTTATAAACAGCTCACACTTTCATAATTTTTTTTATATTTTGTCTTGTAACAGCTTAAAAATAATTTAATTGTTATAGTTAAATATTAATTTAGCACCATTTCTTAAAGAAGTATCTTTATTAAAAAATTTAGAAACTCTTACTTTCATGTAGATAAGTTTCAGGGAGCTTTTTATAAGACAAAATTATTTGTTGAGCACTCTCCACCAGACACCAATAATTTTGTTTTTCATTCCTTCCTAGTTTAATTATCATTTACTATACAAAGACAAAAGTGAACATTTATTATTATTATTATTATTATTATTATTATTATTATTATTATTATTATTATTATTATTTTATTTCTTAGTTGATCATGCATCTAAAATGTACATATTTGCATATTTATGTAGTATAATACGTGTTTGGAAAAACATTTTATTTAGATTATATGTGAAATTGGTAGATCAAATTATTTTATTTGTGTTTGATAAGATAGATTTTTTAATGCGCAAGTTTTTTTAAGCTTTTTAAGAAACAAAAAATTACCTTTTTAACTGAAAAATAATAACTTACTTTAGAAGTTTATTAAACTTTTAAAAAAGTATAAGCTAAACTTAAGCTGAAAATAGTTTATTTGGACAAAATACTTTAACTTTTCAAAATAAGTTGAAGAGGAAGCTATTTAAAAAAAATAAAAATACAAAGGGACATATTTAAAAAAATGTTTTTTATTTTTTTTAGAATAAACATAAATAATTTTTGTTTTTGTAAAAATCATTTGTTTTGTCATCACTTTTTGTTTTGTCATCACTTTTTCAAAAGCAGTTTATTTTTAAGTTTAAACAAACTTACCAATCTTTTTTTTCTTATTTCAAATAAGCTACTTATACCAGCCTTTCAAAATAGTAAGTTATTGTATGGAAAATTTTACTATCTTATCCCTTAAAAAATATTTATAGAAAATTCTAATATCAAAATCTGTTTTATAATCACGATTTTTGTTTTGCCATTGATTTAATGGATCTCTTATCAGTTAACATGTTCATAACATTAGTTATTATATTGTAAAATAGCATTTTACCTTTTATTATTTACTCTTCTCCTATTTTTAATGTTACCTAAGGTTTAAATTGAAACTTAGGGTGGGTACATTGTTGTATTCTTTAGAAATTATAACTTTGATTTATGAACTTCAAAGCTGTTGCGTCAGAAAAAGTGAAACATAATTTCATTTCCATTTCAATAAATCGAATTCCACACCTTATCTAACAAACACTATTACAAAGGAGCCATGCCGATGGCGATGACGGCGTCGCAGTTGCGGTGGGGATGGAGGCCACCGCCGAAGCAGCAACGGCGGCGTATGGCTCCGGTGGTGTGCTCGGTGGCCATAGAGAACGCGCAGAAAAAAGAGAGAGCGAAACTGAAAAAGCTTTTCGAAGAAGCGTACGAGAGGTGCCGCACTGCTCCTACCGAAGGCGTCGCCTTCACTCTCGAGCAATTCACCAACGCTCTCGACAAATACGATTACGAATCCGAACTTGGCGCAAAGGCACGTTGCCTTCCCTTTACCTTCTGAAAATTGTTTTGAACTTGTGTATGATTGAGAGTGATTTGTGTTTATCTATTTTATACTCTTTTGCGGCATTTGCTAATTGATTGTGTATGAAGAAAATGAAAGAGGGGGAAGAGGTTTTAAATTGTGGTTGTAGTTGCTTTGTTATCTCTGTCCTTGTGTTGTAGAGAATTATGGAAAAATGCTGCTGATGTGACCAATTTAGGTTATATAGTAATTCTTGATGTTGTAGAAAATTGTGGAAAATGCAGCTGATGTGGCGCAAGTGGCTGAGACCCTAAAAATCTAGTAGGTTTGAGGAATGAATTTTGGATACTTGGTAGGGGCTTTTAGCTGTAGCCTGTATTATACTTAAGTCTTATCTGGATAAACTTCTTCTTTAAGAGATGATTGGATAAACTTTTTTATGCATGTAAGAGAAGAAAATAAAATGGTAAAATGGTAAAATGAACTGAGTTTGTAGAAGATAAATGAGAGTTTTATAGAAGTTAAGTGCGTAAGTTGATTTTACCTTACAGGAGAAACTCAATTCTTTTTGCCTTACATATTTTCTTCTTTAATTAGTGTTTACTAAGAAGTTTATCTTAATAGGGCCCAGTACATTTTACATTCTTTTTGCCTTACATATTTTCTTCTTTAAGAAGTGTTTACAAAGAAGTTATCTTAATGGGGTGTAGTACATTTTAGTTTACCCTTGCGTTTTGGGAGGTTTTCAATTGAACTAGTGATGGTTTCTGTTTGTGTCAGGTTAAGGGCACTGTTTTTGCCACAGATTCGAGTGGAGCTTATGTTGACATTACTGCAAAGTCCACAGCCTTCTTGCCCCTGCAAGAGGCTTGCATCCACAAAATTAGGAAAGTGGAAGAAGCAGATATAGTTCCTGGCATGAGGGAGGAATTTATGATCATTGGTGACAATGGAAGGGATGATACATTGATCCTGAGTTTGAGGTCTATCCAATATGAGCTTGCATGGGAACGCTGTAGACAACTTCAGGCTGAAGATGCTATTGTCAAGGGTAAGGTGGGTTTTGCTAACTGAGAAACTTAATTCAGTTAATGTTTTGGCTAATGTGTTTTATTTCAAGTCTTATTTGTTATGACATCCATTTGTGGTAATCTGTCAAGTAAAAATTATAAAGTAAAGCATAAGAAAAATTGATCTTGTTACCTTTGCAAATTGGTTTATTTGATCTTGAACTACATTAACTGTTTCATTTCCCTATCCGTCTCTATCTTCTGACTTATGTATGCTTTATGGCTGGCAGGTTGTCAGTGCTAACAAAGGTGGTCTGGTGGCTCAAGTGGAAGGCCTAAAGGGGTTTGTTCCATTTTCACAGATATCAGCGGTTAGCTCTTTTGACATTTACGGACTTGCATGAATTAGATTCAACTTGTAGCAAAAGCTCAACTTATTGGGACTAATGAGAGTATAATAAGGTATTTGGTGGGAACAAGAATCAGATAAGGGTAACTTAATTGTGGGTGTTTCAGAAGAATGTAAAATCTCAAAAGCATATAAACGATAGGGGTGTAAATGAGTTGAACTGCACCTGAACACTTGAAACTCTAGCTTGGCAAGCATAAAAGTATAGTGCTCAAGCTTGGCTCAAAGTTAGAACTTTGGCTGGGCTTGTTGGGAAACGTAAAGCTTGAGTTTGACTTGTTTAACTCATTTACAACTTTATCAAATACATTCTTAATGATTTTTTTTTAAAATTGATATTGTATTTAATAGACATTTTCTTTACAAAAAGAAATACAAGAAGTGAAAGAGAATATTTGAACATAAAAATTATAGAATCATAATTTTTTAGATTAATTACAATTTATTATTATTTTATTTATATACACATGTACAAGGTATTCTTGAGCCTTTTGTCAAGCCTAATTTGTGCAAGGTACAAAGCTTGATCTAGGCCCATTTGTACAACCAAGTCTAAAGTCACAAGCTTGAGCTTGTTTGCTTGTTATGTGCTTAATCAAACATTTAATGAGTGGTGTTTGAATAATTCACAAATAACTCAAATTTATATTCCTACATAATATGGAGAATGACAAAGCCATACTAACTCTTTGACAAGTATTGATATCTTTACTTATAAATGTCCAACTTCCACTAACATCAATATTGAAATTGTTTGATGCAATTTTACTGACAGCATTTGTATGCTTCAATAAGTTAATGTAGATTATTTTCGGTAAATAGAAATTTTCTTTTCATGTTCATTCTTCTGTCTCATTTTAAAAATTACAATTTCAGCTGCTAACTCAAACGCTTTCACTTTGCCTATTTTCTCAGAAATCAACTGGAGAAGAGCTTCTCGAGCAGGAGATTCCTTTTAAGTTTGTGGAGGTGGATGAGGAACAATCTAGACTTGTCCTCAGTCATCGCAAAGCTGTGGCCGGGAGCCAAGGACAGTTAGGAATTGGATCAGTAGTCGTTGGATCTGTTCAAAGCATAAAACCATACGGTGCCTTCGTTGACATTGGTGGAATCAGTGGCCTCCTTCATGTCAGTCAGATCAGTCATGACCGTATAACTGATATTGCAACTGTTCTTCAACCTGGTGATATTCTGAAGGTAAACCTGCGATAAGCTACAGTGTATTTGCTTGGAATCACAGGTGTCATATGGACATAAAATCTCATTTATTATTTGGTTAGGTGATGATCTTAAGTCATGATCGGGAGCGAGGACGATTAAGTCTTTCAACGAAGAAGTTGGAACCTTCCCCTGGTGACATGATTCGCAACCCAAAGCTTGTTTTTGAGAAGGTATAACTCAAAGGAAGTTAATCAAGTTTTTTGCCTGCTACTCATACAAATAAATTATAATTGTAGGACTTAAGTGGCTTCACTTGTCATGGTTTATTTCCAGTTTTCCACTTCCTGCTTCTTATGTCCTCTTGATTGATATCCTATAACAGCCAAAATACTGGGTTCCTTTGATTATGTTATACTTCTTTCTGTCTTCCTTTGTGTGACAAATCTAATGAAACCTCTTCATTAGCTTTATTACATTTGAAATAAACCGCACCCTTATAATTCTAAATTTGTTTTTAAAAAGGCGGAGGAGATGGCTCAGACATTCAGACAGAGAATCGCGCAAGCAGAAGCTATGGCTCGTGCTGATATGCTTAGGTTCCAGCCAGAGGTATTTATTTGTTAATTATTTGTTCAAAATCTCGTCTCAATGATTAATACTGAACGGAGTGCTAACCTAGTTAGATTGCAGTCGGTATAGTGATGCATTGGCATTTTCGCTTTTCACAAAAAAAAGTAAAGTCACTTGCTAATGCTGACTAAAAGTATTACAGATTCTGAAATGACAATATTTAAATGATTCTTGGTGGAGCTTTTTAGTAGATGAGATACAAAAGTTTATATGCATTTCAATTCTGATGAGCTTAGTTGGGATACCAGTACTTATAATATTTTGGAATTTGGACTCCTAAATGACTCTTATTTTACTGACTTGAGATATGTGAATATATTCTTGCTCCCGACTATTACAAGTTTAATCTTTGGGTTGGATATATTTCTTTGATCACCTTATAACATTCATGCATACTTACAGAGATGCACTATTTGTTCATTCCATGAACCTATTTCATACCTATCCTTTTGTTTACAGAGTGGATTAAGTCTCAGCGGTGAGGGGATCTTAGGACCACTTTCTTCAGACTTGCCTCCAGAGGGAGTGAATCTGAGTGAGGTACCCCTGGCTGCAGATTCATGATTGAGAACTGAGAGGTCTCTTTTCCTCTTTTTTACACCTTGGTCTGAATATTGTTGTAGAAAGATGAACCTAATGTAAAGAACTGTTCTTTAGCAACTCATTTTTGTAGAATAGGCAGTTGTAGAACTCTTCATTTCATCTCTAAATTATTTCGAGGGATTGTCGCTGTTATCTTTGATTAGGTTGACAATAGTGGAACCAGTTCAAAAGCCAGATTTACATATTTGTCTCTGATAACTTTATCATTACCAACTGCCAGAAACGTAAGTGTATCTCTAGAGTTAATGCTATAAACAACATTTGGAGTACTTATTTCATTTTAAATAGAATTTGTTATGCCACACTTTTTAAGCAACTCATACTAAATGTATTCAAGGTTTGCTATAATAAGTAATTCTGGCAAGTACTCACATTATTATAATTTTTTATTTATACTTCACTTTTTTACAAATTAAAAATAATTTAATTATTATAATTTTTTTATCATTTTTCTTAATCATAGTTTCTTGTAGAATCAACATTGCTAAAATTTTGTAAATTCTTGTTTGTTGAGGTATAAATCGGTTCCAGTATAATTTCTTATAATATACTGTTACTTTTTTGTTGAACAAGTGAGTACTCTGTCGAAGAGATATTTTAATATGTTATAAGGTCAGGACTGGTCCCTGAAAACAATAATTAAGGTTCTTTTAGTTTTAAATGTTTAAAAATTATATTGTATAATATAAAAGCAGATATAGTTTCACCAAAATTATTATATTAAACAATTAACATAGTTTTTATTTGATTACTCTCCTGTTACGGTTTATCATTTAATTATATATATATATATATATATATATATATATATATATATATATATATATATATATATATATATATATATTTTAAAGTGAAAATATATAAATATTTAAGAGCTTTTGATCTTAAATATATAAAGTTTGATGTGATCGCATTTGATAACATATCCTTTTCAATTTTTACATACACTTTTTTTTTATTTTTCTTTTATAATTTTATTTTGTTAAGAAAAAGCAAACACTTTAGATATATTATTAATAATTCTATCACACATTGATATATTACAATGAACTAAAACTCATTTAATGTATATTATAAATGTAATAAGTAAAAACTAACAAAAAGTAAAAATAGTATTTTTAATCACACGTCACATTTAATTTGAAAATACAAAAATAAAAAAATAGTTTCCATCTATTTACAAAGATAATATAAAAATTTATTATATGACCTTGAAAAAGTTTGACTCTATTTACTTTAGGTCCTAAGATAGTCCCTCATCCAGACAGTTCTGAGGACTGATCATATATAAATTAAAAAGCACATAAGAAAATAAGTAATGCATAAACAATGTAAAACAGTTTTAAGATATTATTCAATCACAAGTTATATGGATAATAAATTTGTTGATTTTTACTAGATCTTACTAATGATGATTTTATTGATTGATAATGTAAAAGTATTCATGCTAATAGTACACAATCATTCGTCACCTTGTCCCTTTTTATTTATTTATTTGTTATAAATCATTCTCTATTTTCTTGACAAACACATCACGGGTTTCCATAAATAAAAACACTTCTTTCTATTTTCACTTTTTTTTTTTCAACAAAAAATAGAAACAAAGAACAAAAACAACCTTCCCTTGTTCAAATTTTTTATTCTAAAATCAATAACAGCAAACAAATTATTATAAAATATGCTAACCAAAAAGGCCCTATAATTCTAAATAAAATAAACAAACAACTTATACATGCACGTTCATGTGTTGTAATTAAGTATGATTTGCTTCAAATATATAACTTTAAACAAAAACTATATTTAAGATTTATATCAAATAATTTAGTGAATCAAACTTATTTGAAATTAAACTTAAAAACGCATTTGAAAGAAATAAAACTTTAACTATTCTATATATAGATTACAATACAATTAGACATATAGCTTAATAAGAATAAAAATAAATCGTAAAAATGTTTTTCATTTAAGAATAGTTTCTAAAGGTCACTCATTTTTAAAGATTGTGAGTAAATAAAAACATTCTTGTTCAATGAGGAAAACTTAGATTTACATAAGAGAATATATGGCTAGAATGTAGTGACTAACCAGCTGCTTAAATATTTTCTGAATAAAATCCAGAGACTGTAGAGGTCTGTGTCAGTACGGCAAAAAACCAAAAAGTATACAAAACTTCTCTAGTGTTGGAACTTAGAAGGATATACACCATACAGATTTCTAAACTCTAGCTAAAATAAAAGAAACAGAAACAAAACAAAACTTCAGCTGAGTAAATCGTACACCGGGTTGGGGATTTAGGATCCACGTTCCGAGAGTGGAAAAAAAACTGCAGGGGTACAAGCAGTTTTATTCCAGGGAAGAATAGAGAACATAAATAGAATAAGAGTTTCAGAGGTGCGGAAGGAGGATTAAAACTGTGAGGTGCCGTTATCTGCAAACTGTTATGTGTTGGCTAACTAGCTTGTTTGCTGCTCTTCTTACCTTTCTTTTGTTTTTGCTTCAATTGAGTAAGGCCGGCTGCTGATATTTTCACATTACCAATAATTGCAGCAACTAGCTCAGGATCTGTACAGGCCTTCATCAACTCCTTCTCCCGGGTTGTTGCTTCTGACATGTGGCTGAACAAGTTCATTGCAGTTTTCGCAGCTGTACAAAAAATGTATAAAGAAAAATGATTTTGGCAACATCGTGAAACAAATATCGACTACACTAAAACTAAAACTAAAACTAGATTGTCATGGCCAGGGGAGGAGAGAGAGTATATCATAGACTCCAGGAAAGAAATAATACACATGCAGTAAATGCAACAGTTAAAACACCATTTGAAGATACTAGTCGTCAATTATGAAAGAACAAATAATCGAACCAAAAGGTAGTTTTCTAAGACTTACTCCTACAAGGTACTACTAGTCTAAGAAAAAAGATACCAACACAAAAATTAAGGTAAAATTAAATAATAATAATAATAACCTTTCCCTTTCTTCGCTGGTCCAGGAATTATCTTCACCCGATATTTGTAAGACTGTAGTGCACTGTAAGGACCACAGACAGGAACAGCATACAAGAGAATGTCATTAGGAAGTGGATTCCCAGTCAAGTAATCCACGTCATTTAGTTTTTCTTTTTCTTCTTCTCCTATTTCATTAATATCATCTTCTTCCATTGTCACCCTGTCTGCTTGGGAACTGTCAAGATCAGTCATTTTGGGATTTTCTTCAGCTCCACCATTTGCGTGCCTATGCACCAGATCATCTGATTGCTCCTTACAATCCCGAGACAAGTGACCTGCCTTCTTACACTTGTAACATATTTTTGGTGCTTCAACAGGACCTGCTACAATATCATATCATAATACAATAGACAAGATAACAAATTAAACACTGCGATAACTGCTATATAAACATGTGTCTAATGTACAGCGAAATTTAGATCTCAGTAATTAGGTAATAGATACAAGGTAGTACACAATGAATTACAAAACATGTACACCACGGTCACTATCAATCCTTTAACCAGTAACCAGTATTACTGGTTATGAAACTATCTGGAAGGCTTACCGTTGCCAGCTTTTTCCCCTTTGTCCAATGCATCATTTTCAGATGAGGCCTCTTCCTTCTTGATTGATTTTCCAGAAGACTACAAATACCAGAAAAACAGCTTGAGAGTTATAGGTGGAGACAGGGAAATCAGAAGAAATATGCAAGAATTACATGGGAGGCAATAATATGTTCTAGAAATTTCCATTTTGTGACCTCATGTTCTCCTACACTGATTTATCCAAAAGATGTTTTAGGAATTACAGCATTTATTAAATTTATCATCTTTTGGACTCATCTTAGCAGGTATGTGACATGTATTCTAGACACAAGGTGCCTTCAATTTAGCAAATATAAAGCATGTGGTGCATAAGGCTAAAACATAAATTATCCTGTGGATGGAAATGAAAGGACATGTAAGCTACTGAACTCACAGCCAACAATGCCATTCGAATGTTCCTTTCTTCCTCGTCCTGGTCAGCATACTTCTCCTTTATCTTTTTAAGTTTACCCTTCTGCCCTCGGCTGATTTTTTGACCACCACCCTTTTTCACATTTTGATCTTCTTTTACAGGTAGATTTGCGGAAATATCTTTCACTTTCGGTTCATCCTTTCCATGTTCAACATTTGAATCTGCATCTTCATGTTTCTGTTCCTTTTTAAGCTTTCGTCTCTCAGCTTTTGATATATAAGGTTTATCCCTAACTGCCGCTTTTTTGCTTTGTTCAAAATGTTTGTCACCGCCTAAATCAATTTGAGAGTTCTCAGTTCCATAAAGCTTACTTGATTTAGCAACAGATCCAAGTTCCAGAGCTTGGTCAATAAGTTCCTCAAGTTGAGGGGTGACAGCCACTAAGCCGTCTCTGCTAATGTCTGATATCTCCCTATCAACCATATTTGATGTACTTGTCTCTTTCACAGGAAAATCATGTGAAATTTCCTTGTTGGCCCTGATAGTAGCCAAACCTGTTTCAGATGAATCTTCGGGAAAATCTTCTGACAGGGGTTTGTGTGAATCTTCCGATAATATACCATTCATTTCTGAGTCAGTGACAGATTTTATATCAGTGACATCCTTCTCAGACTCTGAATCAGAAATGTCTTCAAGAGGAGCATTTTCTTCATAATCATCTGTTGCTTCCTCCTCTCCTCTTACTCTTCGTTCATTTAAATGAGATCCTAAGGAACTCTCATCCAAGCGAAATAGTAGGCCAAAACCCATGATAAGAGGGTGTGGTGGAAGAAAATTTTTCTTTCCCCGGATCATGAAACTCCCTACTGTCAGATACTCACCTGTAGGAGCCGTTTTGCTAACCTGATGAGGATAAACCCACCAGGCACTAGTAACAATTTTTGAATCCCATGCCTGGCTATGGCAGACCTACATTCCAAAATGATGTGGAAGTGGTAACAGTTAAGGTTTGGTTTAGTTCACAACAAAAAAACTAAATTTAGATAACATAGTAAGGGCAGGTGTTAAGCACATACTGTGAAACATCCTGCTTGGTTTAGGGTCAGTGGTGGAACTGGCTGCACAGGCTTGTGATTCTTGATAACAGTACTAGAAGCTCCATGCAGATCAGCATGTACATATCTATTGTATGAACAAATCAATGAAACGAGAGAATCAGAGATCAAATCATACTTCAAACAGAAAAATGTTTACACATTTTAAGTGAAGCAGAAACACTATCTGAAGAGCAATTACAGATGTCCCACGTGATTTAATAGAAAGAAATTGGTAAAACTAACTTGAACTGAAAATAGTTTTGGAAGGAATACAAGTGCTAATGACTTGATGATGTAACAAAGAAAGATGATTAAGATAAAGAGAATACAAAAAGAGGATTATCTCTTTAACCACAAATCCTTTGGATATAAAACCAACCTGAGATGTCACACACCAAACAAAGAAAAGCAATATGCTCATGAGAACAATTTCCAAGAACCTTAATTTGCAATGTCATGGTATTCACATCCTATGATCCCACACAATACAATCCCATACTTCCAATGTGGGATTCAAGTCCCACATTTTGCAATTGAATCCTAGCATTAGCTATGTTGGAACTGGGGGAAACCACCATAACCTTTTCTTAGTTGAGGCAATACTCTTGGACACCAAAGTTTTATTACATAACTCCCCCACCCCACGGCCCCAGGTAATTCAAAGGGTAGCAACAAATTTCCAACTAGCAAATCTCTAATTTCCGTTGGTATTTGGTATTCCAACTCTAACAAAAGGAAGTTTCCTGCGATTTTCTCCACTGTTTACAATATTCACAGTGATCTGGGACCTTTTTGTAATACTCAAATGTTCTTAATCAAGTATACAGCATGTTTTGGTTAAATATAGTGTTCTTTTTCAAAAGACATAGAAGTCAACATATTCTTCAAATAATATCGAGACATGTTAACAGTTAATTGTTAACACTCAAAAGAACAAGTTAATATTATTTTCAACATTTCTCAACTTTTTTTTATAAGATTTAAGCATTAGCCTCAAGGAGAGAGGAATTTAGGAGTGCAATATAATAAGAAATACTCACAGGTCTCCTTTTGACATATACCGCTTCACTATCAGCTCATTTTGCTGTGCATCACGTCCACTGATAACCAAATAGTTCTCACTGGTAATGAACCAATTAAATTTCTCAAACCAGTGGACTTTACGCATATGTGAAATTGAGGCAACAGTTTTTTCCTGGAAATAAATTTGATAGAAAGCATACAATTAATTTAGTAGTTAAGTAGCGCAATTAGGAATGCAAAAAATCAGACTACGGCAGCATATCAATGTGTTACAGATATAAATTTGGAGATAAAAGCCTATTGTTAATTTCTAATTTAGATAGAAGCGATCAGAAATAAAAAGACCATTGGAAAATTTCTAATTTGGAGAGAAGACACCAAAGATGACAAAAAAAGATCAAAGGAAACCACAATCCCCTGAAAATCACCTTTGGCCAAATATCTCCTATATAACCATAACATGAGGTAACATGCCTTAAAATTTAAGAAAGTTAAGAAGCTTTTTTTTTTTTTCAAAATAAAACAGTTTCATGAGAGCAGAGAATGTATCTAAGCAGATTATAATAAATTTTCCCAGGGAAGATCCAGAAAAATATACAGGATAAAAAAATAATAGGCACAAGTTGACTTCTATGTCCTACCACAAATGGAAACCCAATTAGGTAACAAACTTATAATGCACATATATGATCATAATGACCCAATAAACTTCTTAGAAGTTGAAATGAGACAAACTCTGCAAAACTAATTTATGTTGCCTAATTCTTCCCATAATTACAGACTGCATACATGCTTTTTTAAGGGTTTCTTTTCTTATTCAATTAATTATTTGAAATAGTGATAAGAACCAGGGTGGGACCCCACCATGAAAGCTATCCAGTGTGGTTGGCGAGTCCAAGACCTTAAAAACCTCGCAATAGTATAATATTTATTAATAATAAGTTTATATGTAGAATAAAAAAATGAAAAACGACTACTATTTTATGTTGACTTTCACTTTTCAAGAAAAAAAAAGTTATATTATTAATTTTATTTGTTGAATTGGATTTTTACTAGTTTGACCCCGGTTTGGTGAATAACCAGTTTTATGTCTTAACTCAACCGAACTGAATAGGGGTTCAGTTCCACCAGTCGGATTACTGATCTGATTTTGGGATAAACAATCAATAAGCACCCATAGACTTCCGGAACCCTCCCATAAAAGCTGCCTCAGAGGGAGCAGGGTAGAAAAAAATCACTAAGAGACAACATCACAGCAGCATACACTCTAAGACGCTTCACTCAGTATTTTTGGTCAGTCCCGCTATAGTTAGCCCTTTCTGAGACATGCAACCAACTCTAACACCAATTGTTAATAATCTTGGGAGAACCAAACTACAAAAGCTAGATGTTTTAGTCGGGGAGCCTAAGGCCTTACAAACTCACATCAGAATCCTATACTTCCAATGCAGGATGCAAAGTCCCATACCTTGCAATTGGATCCTTATAGATAGCAATCCAATATCTAAATATTAATTTGCAATATAGATTAAAGATTCACATATACAATTTTTAACTACCTGATTAAGCTGTAGGCGAGTCTTTCTTTCTGCAGCTTTAAAAGCCTTTTGATGGGCAGTTACAGTTTTTTCCTGTTTGCTCTCCTGCTTTTTCTTCTGTTCATACCACCTCCGAGCATTGGCATGGGCTGAAAGAGCTAAATCAACTTCAACCTGGAACATAAACATACTATATTTAGTAATGTTAAACATTCAAGAGAAAAAACATAAAAAATCAGCATTCAAAAAATATGAAGAAAATCAGTGATGATAGTGATAAGGTAAGATAAAAGGTTGATGAAAAGGTGATAATACCGACTTATGGTCATAAGACTAGCCTATAAGAGAAGAATATAAGGTAAACATCAATGGCATGTTTCACGGGTCAAATTTTGTGTTTCTTTGTGACAAAAGGTAAACATCAATATCATTTTATGTTTGGTTGAAAATCATGACAATGGCCGACAGTTTAAGAAATGCAAAACCATAAACAAGTCTCCTTATGCAAAACAGCTTACATGTGTTCAAGAATTTGTAGGTTGAATAAATCAATTGAAGACAAACAACTTGAAAATATTCTACGTAGCCTAATAGAAGTTCTAGAAAAAAGATTTAAATTTATCCCATTTCAATTTTTATAGCAATGGCAGCCTATGGAACACTTCAGTACAGTGAGTTGGAGCATAACTCTTATTTTAAGGTCTAAAAGATGGATCGGATAGCTTTCCTCTGTTGGTTTTCTTTTTTTCCTTTATTGTTTACTATTCCGCCTTTTTTAAGGAGGATCATTATCCTCCCTTCTCTTTGTACGTTTCTGTCTTAATGAATTAATTATTTGTATAATAAATAAATAAAAACCTTATCCACAGGGAGTGTCTTCTCATCATCATCCATCTCATCCAGATTGTTGCTTAACAATAAAGTCATGCAGTTCCTCTCAAGATGGAGCTTGTCAATGAGGCCAGCTACTGGGTTTCCAGCTTTCTTTTCTTCCTTCACCATCCGAGCAAGGTCATCCCAATTCATTCCCTTAGCTAGAGCTACACGAACAGCTAATATAGCAGCATCTACATCTTCCAAGTTGTATTCTATCAATTCTGCCATCTTAACACATTGATCAGCTTCTTTCCTCAAAGCATGTACTCGATTTTCCTACACAGCAGAAATGGGATATATTATGCTGAGTATCGGATGTCCTAAATATTCATTTGAAGTTATATTTGTGTCCAGTGTTACCACATGCAACCATAAATAATTGTTTTTATTTATAGATGGAACCAGTAGTCAAAACATACATATGTTAAAATTCAGCCCTCTGATGAATCTGAAGTAAAAAAAGGAATTTAAAGCTTGCTTGTTTCAAAAAACCATGTTTTGTCTTCATTTCCTATCATGTTATTAATGAAAATAAAACATGAACACAGAGAAGAATTTTGAAAACCGAATGGGCCCCCCTTATTTTCCTGTCCTTTGTAGCAAGAAATTATGATTTCAAGTACCACAACCCAAATATATTTTGCAAAATGGAAGCACAAGTACAAACGACAAATTGAAACCATACAGCACGAACACAAAACGGTAAATTTTAAAAAATATAGGAAATGACATGGCTATAACATAATATATAAAATTTATCTAAAGCAAACATAAAAAACTGAAATTACAAGAGAGTTGTTTTAAAATGAGCACAAATCATTAGAAACATAATAAACTATAAAACAAACTATTTATTGTGGTAATCAAATCAATATTAGTACAAAAGTGTAAAAAGTAAAAGAATTTTTTTAAAAGGAATTAAAATAATTTAAAACGGTATCTGACATGGTTAAGACAAACGCGCAACCACTATTTAGGACTGTCCATCATGTTCAGTGGGATAATGGACTTCAGAGGATACAACTATTAAGCCTTTTAATGCACTCTTTTAAAATACACTTTCACATCCACATGTTTTATGTTCAATAAGATATGCTGCCTTTATATGATCCAAAATGAGATACTCCATTAACAAGATTGTGTGCCACTGGCACAGCTGACTTTCAAAGAAGTGTGTTGTCAGTTTGGGCAAGGGTACCAACCTGATCCTGGCGAATCTTATTAAGTTTCTGAGCAGCTGTGTTTTCTTTGGCTTTCTGCTGCTGTTCAGCTCTTTGACTCTCAATTTTGCTGTAGAACTCATCCAAGGCTGCATCAAATGTCTCAAATTTTGTATAATCCCTTGACTTAAATTGGTTGAGTAAGATGGGGCAGAACTCATCATACATCTGTGACAAAAGACACAAGTATGTAAACACTAAATTCCACGAGAAAAAAAAAATGAATAAGAAGTTTTTTACTATTTTCTCCTCCGTATTTATAGTGCTGCTAAATTAGAGGGAAATATAACACAACCTGGCTAACACTTCCAGGCTGAGATATTGAAGAACTGTTCCCCAAATTTTTGTTCTGCATCAAAATGTATCCTTCAGGGACAACTTCACCTGAAATAATATCCTGCATCCAATCTTCAAACTTCACAACAGCTTGGACCAAAGCCTGAATAGTAGCATTATCCCACGTTTTATCTTTGGGAACTTTTGTACTAGGGATTAGGCCAGCATCTAATATTATATGTTCAGAAAGTGCAGGTCCATAACCAAGTGCCTCCCCAAGGACAATTTTCAGTGTTGAAGCCTTCCCACTTTTTTGGGTTCCCTGCTTCTCTTTTGCTACATTAGAAGCATTACTTCCATTTCCATTGTCCTTAACAGTCTCATCATTATCATCTTCCTTGGAAGACACCAGAGATGCCTGCAACTTTTCAATAGTAGTTCGCTCAAAAACTCTACAACTTTCAACAGGATAACGATGACGTGACATAATTGCAAGCCCTTTATCATCATCCCTGTAAATGACAAATTGCAACCACTCTGTCAATCACAGAGACATTTTCGGAATCCCAACAATAGGTAAATTAAATAAACAGACAACCCATGCCCTGAAGAAAATAAATAAATAAGTGCAAGCTAATTATCCTTCAAAAAGTACACTTAATTTCACTCATGATCCTTCAGAAACATACGCCACCCGCATGCAAACAGTTGCTGGCATGCAAACAGTTGCTCCTTAGTATTTTATAACACAATAGTTGTAGGGTCTGTCCAATAAACTTATCTAGAACCATTTAAAAGAAAAAGTAAAGAAAATAAGAAGGAAAAATGAAATAAGTTTGTCCACGCCTGCGGGGAAGTCAATGTGAAAGAACTTCTACAATGTATAAATTAAAAGACAAACTTTTTCATTCTTGTTTTTGTTTTTATTTGTATTTTCTTCTTATATAAATACACACGGAGAATCTATTCTAGAAGACTCTTAGGCAAGAAATGGGAAGTAGAGGACAGAAGAGAAATTAGCAAGAACCTGTGAGACCGCAGCAGAGTCATGACGGTAAAATTAGAATCTGTGAGGAGGATATTCCCCTGAGCATACAGCTCCAATATAACATAATTTGCATTCTCCCCAAGTCCAAATTGGAAGAGAATAATCTGCCACAGTTTTCATAGAAGAAATTAACTTATTTTTCTTTTGTGAAATAAACAAAGTATATGGAAGGAGGGTTATACTATATACCCGATCGTACCCAAGTTGGCGCACATCCTCGAGCCTCCTCGTCCGAATATGCTTCCTCAATTTGAGAGTGAAGCCAGAAGGCGTGTTGCTCTTGTCACGCATGTAGATAGTGGAGTGCAATCTCACGCCACTCTCCATGAGCAGGAGAACCTTCTCGCTCTCCCCGGATTCCGAAACTCCACTGCTGTTCATCAGCTTGAACACGTAGGTCTGCAGAAAGGGAAAATCAAATCGAATAAAATTGAGAAAAGTGAAAGAATGAGAGAATGGAAAAAACGAAAATGGAGGTATTACCTTGGGAGAGAGATCGTAGACGTTGGAGCACCGCATTCCGATGAGGCGTCGGAGGCATTTGACCTCGGCGGCAACATCGGCGGTGTTCATGCGTACCTTCACCATCTTGTATTAGGATTAGGTTAATGAAATTTGCTTTGATAAATTGGTGTGAGAGAGGAAGAAGAAAAGAATATAAGTTTATTGCGATTTAATTGATTAGAATGGTTTTGGAGAAGAAGAAGAAGGAAGAGTTTGGTTGCAGGCAGAGGAAGAAGGTGGCTTTTAGTCTTACTCTTTTTTGGATACTAAGTTAATTTATCTTAAAATATTTTTAATGGGATATAAGATAAAATAAAAATAGCACATTTTCAATTAAACATAATAATTCTACTATATTAATTAATCCGATGTTCAAAATATTTTCAAATGTGATGTTAAAATTTCAAAAAGTAATATAATAATTAAAATATCTTCAACTACAGTGATAAAACAGAAAAAACAATATAAATATAAATAATATAGTGGCTAAAATAAATTAGATAACGTAGCAATATTCAAAAAATAAACGTACAGATATCAATATCTTAAAATGATTAAAATATCTTAAAGTACAATGATAAAACAAGAGAAACAATATAAATAATATAATGGTTAAAATAAATTACATAACATAGAAATAGTCAGAAAAATAAAAATGCATCCACATACACACACACACATATATATATATATATATATATATATATATATATATATATATATATATCTTAAAATTATCAAAATATCTTAAACATCAATGATAAAAGAGAAAAAAAATATAAATAATATAGTGGTTAAAATAAACTACATAGTATAGAAAATAAAAAAAAAACATATATATATATATCAATATCTTAAAATATAATGTTAGAATAATAAAATATATATTATAAATAGTACAATATTAAAATAAATAAGAGTAAATAAACTAATTATCCATAAATAAATATTTTATGTAATAAAAATGCTCTATCTTCTCAGATAAAAGGGAGGTGAGATATAATAAAAAAAAGGTAAAATATTAAAAAAGAAACATAACATTTGAGTGAAATAAAATAAATAAAAATAATACTAAAGCCAAAAATATACAGAAGAAGAAAAAAAGTATTTTAAGAACAAAATTAAATAAATATATTCTGTGTCATTTTAGTATATTGTGCACAACCTACATCTAAAAATCAAATAACAAAAATGAAAAAGGAAGATAAATAAAATAAAAATAAATTTAGTTAAATTGAGTAAAGTGGAAGATAATGAAAAAACTTAATAGATAAATGGAAAGATTGTGAGTTATAATTCTATTTGAAAAAGAAAAAAAAAATTGGCTTATGGTTGTTTTTATGTAATTACCATAACATGATGCAGTAGGTCAATTTAAACATGTTGTATATGTTAAATTCATTATACATAATCTCAGTGAATGGAGAAGAATTGTTTAGTTGAAGAGAGTCTCACACTATCATTAGAGATTGCTTTTATTAAAAATAGAGAGGTAAAGAAGATTGCTTTTATTAAGTACACTTATCCTGAACCTCCATGGTTCTTCCAGTACCCCATATTTTTAAAAATTTATAAAATACTTTTTTTCTTAAATATACAATCTAAAATATAACTTTTATACTTTTAAATTATACAATTCAAAATATAATCTTTATGCTTTAAAGTATATAATCTAATTTTTATATTTCAGATTATAAATTCAAAATATGATTATTGTATTTCTGATAGTTTTTTTTATATTCTAAATTATACCACCTAAAATATAATTTTTTTTAATTTTAGGTTTAAATATAATTTTTTAATTTCTATAACCGAAATAAAAAGGTTAAGAGATGTAGAATTTGTTTAATTTTTCTTCATCCATGACTATTTTGCTTAGTCGGATTTATTTCATTTTTCTTCATCAATGACTATTTTGCTGAGCTGAGTATATAAAGAAGCAGGAAAAGTATGAAAGTGCAAGAAGAAGACGTCATGAAGGACTAGTATTGGTACCAAAGTCTATTTACCAGTCAGTAATCCTGTATACAATCTAGGACCGGTGACTAACCTCAATACTTATATTATCCCTAAGATAAAACTAAATCAAGGGTTGAGATTTGATGTAACTCATGTATAACCACACTTATATAATTTAACCTCTTTATATATATATATTCTCATTAACAAAAATTACAATACTTATGTATTATCGTATGCAATGCCATGTTTGACAATATCAAGTGTAACTTAGGTTCATTCCGGAATATTTTAATTCCATACAACTTTAGTGATACAAAATAGTATCCCACTGTAATTATTTTTTGCCAAATATATTTACATTTGAGGACAAATTGACAGAGAAGATGAAAATGAATATATTATGTACATGGCATTCTTATCCTCAGTTCACCTTGCATTGGATATTTTTGTTCTGTGGCGTTTGTCTAGTAAAGAATATTACTCAACCCTCTAATGCTATGAAACGAAATGATGCGGTAAATTGTGGTGCCTCCTTCTAACTCAAATCAAATCCAGCATCAGCATTTATGGCATACAGTAATTTGGTTTCCAGTTGCTCTTTACTGCATTGAAGAACGAGTGAGTAGGTTTGCCACACAAAATACATCAAAAGGATAGAAGTACACCAGTTAAAATAAATTCAAACCAATTATCGAGAATCAAGATCATGCTAAGATGCATGAACATTGACAAGAGTTACGAAAAATGGTTCCCATTATCGTGGCTCAAAAACTTAGTTTTCATAGTCGTAATAATAGACAAAATTGAGGGAAATGATAATACTGAAATGGAAACTATAAACCAGAGATCTGTCCTCCCTGGAAAACTTACCTGAACAATGTTTGAATTAAAATTAGCGTGAACTATCATTATAGAAACGTTTTTATATAATGACTGCTATCCAAGCCAAAACATTAAGGACATTCACAACAAACATCTTATTTAATGAATTAATATCCAAGAACCACTTGATAAGGTTTCAGATCAGCTAAAAAGGTTTTCAAATTTTTAAATCTGCTAAGATAATATTTCAATATTCTACAAAACTACAATCATTATTCTTCCATGATATCTAGTACACATTCCCTGTAATGTCAAATCTAGAGAATCTGGTTCTCTCGATTAATTTGTGTTTCCAATGTAATTTCCGATATCTTGTGTTTAAACACTATAAATTCACAAAAAGCAATTTCTCCTTACCTATGTCGGTGTTATTAGTTCTAACATCATTAATTTTCTAACCACTCTATAACGGCAGAGACACAAATTTTCATGTACACACTTCAAACTGTAGAGACAAGCTAGTACTATAACGAACCTTTTATACGGTGGAAGCTTTAGTAAATTCATACAGGTGGCTGATGTCGGTAATCGGTCAAGAGCTTCCTCCGACGAATTGCCACCGGCCCTATAATAAGAGACATCAAACAATTCCAATATGATCCTTTTGTCTGTAAAATATACCAGCTTTGGTAGAAATCAATTGGAGAAAATATTTGATACAATCAAAGCATACCTTTGTATGCAAAACAAAGGTTCAAGATATCGGAATCCAAGCAATGGTCCCCGAGAGCAACCTGTCACAAACCTGTAAGGATAATAAATTTTTATCTCATACTAACATGTCATAAAAAGAGCAAATAAATCTTATTGCGGTGTACATCTTACTTCAAAAATTTTTTCTTGTTTTCTAATGAAAAGCCTTTGAGAACTTCCCAGAACATCTCAATAACATAATGGTCCTATCAGAAGAAGACACAAGTCAGAATTCACAAGTCAAACAAGAAAAAAGCAAAAAAATAAAAACTTATAAACCAAAATGGTTCAAATGCTAAAAGACATTCAGACTACTGATATTTACCCTAGATAGATGGGAGAAAAAACATAAGCTACAAGATCAGCCAACATCACTTTTACGGAGAGAGTAAAATTTGGAAGAGCACACATATCCTCCAACGTGGAGGAAAGAAAAAACCAAGATGGAGGACGTTCCAGTGCAAAAGCAACCAAAAGATATAAACATAACCAGATCCAGTAATTGGTATAGCATGAGCCGCCCTTAAGAATCAGATCACTATGCACCAACCAAATGCTATGCTCAAGAGTTAAAAGGTTCAAAAGACTACACACTTCCACGGAAATTGTTCCCTTTATTTGACCAAGACCCTTAGAATGAGAATCAAATTTGATCCAATGCTGAATGGAAAACCCAATAAAAAATATTCTTCCAGCGGAAAGTATTCACTTTACAGAGTTAAAATGCAAAAATAAAAAGCTACAATGTTTATGAACTTGTTGAATTTAAAGCAGCTGATGTAGGATTGAGTTGAGTGGAGATGGGAAGAATTTGGCAACCATATTACGTGTTCACTTCATAAATTAAGGGTTTCTTTGGATATGTTTCTCCATGGACATTTATAGTAAGGAAAAAGAATAACGAATAAAAGCAAGCATTTGATATGAAAATTCTACAAATTAACATATGTATAAATTAATTTAACTTACAGAGAGTTTTTTTTCTTTTTCATTTTTCCCTCTTATTTTCTTTTTGTTATTAAGTATTTATAGACAGATTTATACAAATAGGCCTTAAATGGGTACTGTTTCCTAGGCTGAGTAACTCCGTGATTGGTTTATACATCAATAAAAGACAAATTACATTTCTCTCAAAGTTTCTACAATCTCCATCTTATCAATCTTCAAACCAACAACTAATTATAGAAAAAAAAAAAAACTAAGCAAAAGAATAATCTTGAAAAGCTTTTCAGTTAGTGTATCACTTGAATGTTTCTTGCTTTTGCATTACTGATCAAATCCTCACAGAAATACCAGAAAGCTTACACTATGATAGCCTCCTGCATAGTTTGTATGCTGCCGCAAATCATCAACATCCAAGCTGTCAAGTGAACCTGATATCAAAAGCTATGGAAAACAATAGTGTGAAGCAAGTTGAGTACTGAATTACATTGAGACATTACAGATTCTACAAGAAGATTGGAAGTTGAGCATATATACAAAAAAATTCAGCAAACTATCTACAAATAAGTATACTAAAAGACCAAGCCTTTCATCTACCACATGTTCACAAAAAACTACGGCTATTAGTTACAACACAATGATTTCATTTGGAATCCACTATATACCTCTTAGAGTTTGAACTTAAAGACCAAACTTAATTTCACAAAATCGACTTTAATATTTGTACTTCCTACACTTTATATGCTTAATTTGAAATAGGACCCTTGAGACTACCATTAAGGAAGCCATCAAAGTGGTCGCAACTAATTGTGGACTAGGGGTGATTGTTGTACTTGATGAAACCCCTTAGCTACCAATCTTACTTTATATTTATTTGTAGATCCACAACATTTTCCTTGACTCTCAAAACCCACTTATAGTCAACAACTTGTCTATGAGGAGGTAGAGAAACAAGTCCCATGTATTTACTGCATAAGTGCATCACATTCTGGCTTCATTGCAGCCCAAGAATTAGCATACTCAAGTGCTTGCTTAACCACTGTAGGTTCAGAATGAGTAAGAAACAATGAAGGATGAATTCTGGACTGAAGAATACCAAATTTAGATCTAGTTACATAGGATGAGTGTTAACTGCTGTAGCTGTATAGGAACAAAAATAGACTCATAAGATGATGGATCAGAAGTGATAGATGATGCATCAAGAGACTCAATTGCGATAGAAGTTATTGGTGAAGGAGCTGGAGAAGTTTGAGGTGGTGTAAGAATGGGATTCAATCTGAACTACGAATTTCTTAAAGAATATGAACGAGAGAAGCAAACTGAACTGTTTATCATTTTCACACATCTGAAAGAAGAAGGTTACAAGATTATTTATAGGAAACTGCCTCACAACAAAAGCTAATGTTAGTAAAGGCTAACAATTATTAACTCTAACATCCCCCTCAAACTCAAGAAGATTTTTCAGGAGAAAAGCTCTTAACGTTGAGTTTGCCTCTAAGAAGCAAAACGAGCTGAAGATAGAGGCTTGGTCAACACATCTGCCCATTGATCAATTGCAGGAATATGATACGTTGTTTTGCCATAATCTTTTCTCGCACAAAGAAAACATCGATCTCCATGTGTTTAGTATAATTATGCAACACCGGATTGTGAGCAATAGACACAACACTTTGATTGTCACAAAGAAGAATAGGAGTAGTAAACGAAACTTTCAATTCAGTGAGCAAAGTAGAAATCCATGTTAATTTAATAGAAGTTTGAGCTAAACTTCTACACTCAGCCTTAATTCTAGAACGAGTAGCAACTCCCTGCTGGCGACACCACCAAGATATTAAATCAGAACCAAGAAAGATGGATGCTCTTGATGTAGAACATCTATATTCAAGAACATATAGACTACCAAGATATTAAATCAGAACGAAGAAAGATGGACGCTCTTGAAGTAGAACATCTAAAATCAATAACATATACCCAATCACCAAAACAAAAGGTTTTCTAAATGACAACAGTTGGACAAGAGATGCAAGCTGAAAATGTAGTATAAGAACAAAGTACCTTTAAGATACTATAGTATGCATTTTAACACAACCCAATGAGAATCTAGTGGTTTGGCCATAAATTGACAGACTTTGTTCACAACAAAGCTGATTTCTGGTCTTGTAAGGGTGGCATATTGCAAAACACCTACCATTGAATGATATAGGGTAGGGTCTGAAAATAGATCAACCCCAAACTTGGATAACTTGTAATTAGAAACCATAGGGGAAGAAATGAAATGAGCTTCTGCCATGTGTTTTGTGAAGCAAGTCCTAATTTCTAGGCCAAGAAAATAATCTAGATAACCAAGTTGTTTTAACAGAAAAAGCTACATTAAGTTTGGTCGTAATCCATTGAATCAGAGTAATACAGCTGCCAGTGATTATTATATCATCAACATAGACCAGAATATATAACTAGAGATCGTGTTCTGTAAAAAAAGTGAGGAGTCACATTTACTGCTCACAAATCCGAAACAATTTCAATTCATATGAGATAGTAAGAGTGTTGTAAATAACATACTATTTGGATAAAATATATTCTCAATATCTCCCTAGTAATTAGAAAAAATATCTTCAAAATCTTCCTATTCATTTACAAATATATTATTTCCTTATTTAAAGGTTAGTTTATTATTACAAAGAGAGATGATAAAAATGTAAATGGGGTGATGGTTATCAAAAAATAATTCTTTATTTTCTTACATAGTTCAAGTTGGTAGAGCTTCCGATCTTGGGAGCTTTATTTCAACTGCCACATGTTGTCAGCATCGTTGTTCATCATTGTCGTTGAGGTTAGTGGGGGGCCAGAAAGGTGTGCCCACTTGCCACTGCCACAAACAGGGTTGTCAGGACCTCTTGAGCCCCAAGGGATGAAGTCTCATTTGACAATGATTTGGTTCTTTTTCCAAATAAGTTTTTTTTCATTATCTCTTTGTTTTGTGTTTTTCAATGTTTGGTATGAAAGATTTTATAGAGGAACTTCATCATTTGAGAACAACGATTAAATCAGTTACTAAGTTCTTTGGATCTATACCCTACCCATGAAAGGTAAGAGCACATTCAACACCCTACCCATGAAAGGTAAAAGCACATTCAACACTATTGACCTTTTGTCTTAGTGTGTTTGGATTCTTGATTGAAAAGCAACTAATCACATCACTCATTTTTCAAAACTCTTCAATTTGTATGTCAAAATGATCAAAGAAAAACTTGTTACAGTTGCAAATGGGGATAGTGTGCCCATATATGAATGTCGGAATAAAACTTTAGTATATTTGGATTCTCGATTCAAAAGCAACTAATCACATCACTCATTTTTCAAAACTCTTCAATTTGTATGTCAAAATGATAGAGAACAACTTATTACAGTTGCAAATGGTGATAGTGTGCCCATATACGAATGTCGGAATAAAACTTTAAAATCATTTGTTGAATTGAAGGATGTTTTATAAGTCCCAAAATGACCAACAACCTTCTTTCTATACAAAAGATAAAAATTGTTCAGTAACTTTTTTCTCCCCTTATTGTGTATTTCAAAACCTTTCCATGAGGAAGACAATTTTAATGGCTAAGGGGCAGAGGGTTGTATCTACTGGACCACTCACCAATATTGAATCCCACACTCCATATGTTCGTCTTGTGAAATAAGGAGATGTGTTGAAGATCTCCCATCAACTAGAAATATGACTAAATTATAGTATATAACTAGGAACAAAACTCATGTGCGAAACTGGTTCTATAAAGTTGCATTAGACTTAAAGTCACTTTCTAAGAAGATCAAAACATAGAAGCAAATATAATGAAATGAAGGCATACTTTTCACTTATAATTATCGGTCATTAGGAACATAAATTTGTAGCTAGAGACAAAAGTAAGCTAAGTACATGGCCATCGAACAATGGCAAGCATAAATTATGCCATGTAGGAGAAAACGATAAGCATGCAATTGTTGATCAGACCCGTAAGATCACTATGCAAGAACAGGAATTTAAATTGAAAAACCATAGCTTTAGAGGCCTAAAAGTTGGTCAAGAGAGAAGGAAACCTGAAGTTCATGCTCATTGAACATATCAATCCAATCCTTCTGAATAAGTTGCTGAAATCCTCTCAGGAAATGAGAACTTTGTTGACGTATCTAAAAAAGATATTTATTTTTAATACATTTGACGCATATATACAGTCAACCTGATATGCAATTTAAATTAAATAAAAAAAGTAAGCCTTGTTTGGTTAATTTTTTTCTACAAACACTTCTAGTACAAGAAAGACATGGCAAATAAATCAAAATTTCCCATAAACTAAAAACTAAACATTTGATGCACTCAACTTTCAGAGAAGAGATCATATAAAAATGTATGCATAAGTTGATTTTACCTCTTCATTCATTTTTTCTCTTATATGAGTGTTAATTGAGAACTTTATATTCAAAGTAGGTACTTTACCTGAAAATTCAAGCGGTGATTGGCTACAAGATGAATAAAAGTAATGACATTCTCATTAGTAACACGGGTATTCTTTCCCCCTGGAAGCAGCTCCTCTTCTGTTTGCTCTCCATATTCGTTGTTTACTATAACAAAATATAGTTCCAACTCCGAAATGTCACCCTCATAATGCTGTTAGTCAAAAAAGAATCAGTGGGAAAAAGATTGACACACTCACAAAGAAAATCAAGGCTTTCCTACAAGCAATCTTTCATTAATTCCAAAGCAATTGTGTTACCCACCCGTAGTTCTAAAATATATTATATATTTGGGATAGTATATCATGTATTATGGTAGGATTACTTACATTAAAATTTGTGGTAATCCAAACATGTATAAGATTCATGCTAATACCCCCTTTCCATTCCAATGTTGATTTTCAGTTGTTTGATCATACATATGCAAGTATGACAGTATGTTTATATGAATGATTAATTATTACATTTGATCCTAAACCTCCCTCTTTCATTCCAACATTGAAACTAGAAATTGACAATATTTGCTTCTAACGTTGAAATTTTTTTAGTGCATATCAATTCAACAAGGGGCCATGAAATCGTGAGTGTTAATGAAAAAAAAAATTATGTCAACCTATATATAGTTCTATTAGTTTTTCATAGCTTGCATACGAGCTTAAGCTGTTATTTTATTTGCAAAAAACCTTGCCAGTCCAGTAATAACTAGCACACGTAAATTAATTTTAGTAGTTTTCTCAATAATGTAGATGCCAGGAAATGAAAGCCAAAGAGGAGCTATTACCTTAAGAAAAATAAGATGACGATATAATTCTGGATCCAGGGAAGGCAAGTCATTTAAATAGTTGTGCCTGATACAACCGGAAAATAAAGTCATAAGAACGTAAAGCTTCGTATAGCACTATCGCACAAACCTTTCATCGAACTAATGCATCTCAAATTATGCATAATTTCTCATTCTTTTTCTTCATATTCCTAGCACAGGCATGTTTTACTTAGTAATTTGCATGGCTTTATCTTATTGGTTCATGTAATTTTTCTTGTTTATTTTCTATATAGGAAAGAAAATTTTAACCTTTATAAAGGATCCAAGGTAAATTTAATTGAATGCAGGAGGAAAATAGGAAGTCAATCATCGTACCCCTTTAGTACATGACACTTGTGGAACATCCAAAAATTAATTATGATGTTGTCACTAGGCTCCAATTAGAAACCTGTATGGTTTATTATATTTCGGGTTTTCTTTAGGATCCTTCAACTTTTAGGCCTTTTTTAGAAACCTTAAATATAAAAAGGTCTTAGAAACTCTAAGAGGAGACTTGTGTCTCTGTTTAAAGATAGGTTTTTAATTCTCTTTCTAGTTTCCTTCGTTCTTGTGTTGTTATGGTTTCCATGCGTAACTAAACTCTTTTACAGGATGATGAGGTCCAAATTACTACTTTGTTGGTTGTGCAAACATGGTTCTCTCCAATTAACAAGATAGTATAAAACAAATTAGAACAGTAGATCTATAATTGTCTATTAATCTTTAATAACTAGTGGAAATCAACGACACTGGTGTCGAAATACAACATAATCTGTATAAACCAAGCCAACGTGTTTGTTAGTTCCCTTCAGGAGTTAAAACTATTGATAGGCCAAAATCCTAGGAGTTTATTCAGGCTAGTGTGTTGGTAGTAATGGAAGTAGTCAATGAACTTCTCTTGGTTATGAAGAAAGTATAGATAAATTGGCTATTACAGCTTATTAATATTTAAAATCAGTTTGTTTAAAGGAAAAATATACATCTTTGAATCAATAATCAATCCTAAGAACTGAAGCTAAGCTTTTACCTTGGGCTCCAGTTTTCTCGTCATTAAATCCTAATTTTATTTTTTACGTTAAGGAAGTAAGCTTTACCAGTCTGTATGGATATAACCCTCTCAATGTTCTAAAAAAAGTAGGAATAAAATTTAATGGGCTGACACCCATCACAAACACAGGAATAAACTTCAAAAACAGAACACTCATTGAATGCAGTAGTAGAAATAGACTTATTATAGGAAGAGCACATAGGCCCATTCATTTCATGAAATAAATACATTTACAACCAGCTATTGCATTACATTAATGCTACCAGGTGTCATTTGTGAATCACAAAACATCAGCATAAAGCAGTTGTAAGCAAGTGAACAAATGCATGGAAACTCAAGATCTGAGCATTGAACAATCTAAATTTAAATAGGGTAAATAATAACTGAAGCAAACAAACCAATACAGCCAAGTCTTACTTTTGTTTCAATTTGCTCAAAAAGAATGTAGCAAATGGTAAATCAACCAGAATCCCTTCAAACATAGCCTGCAAATGTAATTTGTAAGCGTGAGGTGTTGTTCTAATACACAAGAAAAAGAATGCATACAAACAAATAACTGATACAGACCAATGACCCACTAGGCAGATTCAATCACTATGCAAGGTCAACAGATTGCTTGAGCCAAACTAAACCCCAAAAACTATCTCAAGGGAGGGAGGATAGCCAGGTCATATACGGTGTATTTTCGCCTTCTTCCTACTATACACTATTGGAAATCTTAAAACACCCCTCTTGCACCTACGAACTTGACATCTGGAGAGTGAAGTTTGCAGGGCATACTACAGGTAATGTTAACAGGTAGCCAATATTAAGGCTGCATAGCCTCTAATTTAATATATAAAAAAAGAACTGAAAAGGAGGGATTCCCTAGATCATGTAAGGATTATTTTGGCCACTTTTAGAAAATATGGGATGTCTTGACACACCTTATTAAAAAGACGGAGGCAAATGGACAGAAACATACCTTTGCAAGAAGAGTACCAAGAAAATGGAAAAATTGGAGATGTTGTTCATGTATCATTCCTGATCCAGGATTAGGATAAAGCAGGTGATCTGCTGTTTCCTGTATATAATGATGTTCAGAACATCAGATAGCCATAAAGCAAAATTCAAAGTAAAAAAAAAATAAGGATTATCAAGGCAGGTGTTTTGCTGAAGCAATGTCCAACCAAAGATTACAAAACTTAAAAGCTTATTTTTTTTAAAAATATTTTCAGTGACACATTACAAACAGTTGGTCGCTGTTACTAGGCATAATAGCCAATATATTTTCAAAATTCAACAAAGAACTGCGAAGTTTGTGCACTGCAATTCTTGTCTTTCACACTTCACCCATACACCCAATACCAGATATCCCACTGCAACAATATGTAAAAGTTGAATTTGCAGCTGAAGTTGGGCTACAGCGTTGAAATGAAATACTAACACAGTATCCAGAACCAATTCTTCTCAAAGCTTAGGCTATATGTGAATAGTTTTGTGACGAACCAGCTTATCCCAAAAGGTTTGTCAGGCAAAAGCACATTAAGAGTATTTAACATGCCCTCCCACACAAGAACCCTTTGGAATTGAAGCATAAACATGATGTACAAGCCTATCATGTGCTCCAATTGAACTTTAATTTAAAGGATGTAAGTAACAAAATTCAAACTACAGACCACACGATCATGGAGGTTATGACATGAACCAACTCTTCCCAAAGCTTAAGCTATTAGGTGAAGCAGATAAATGGTTTTATATCTAACAGTTGTTATACGTCAAGAAACATGAAACATAAACAGTAGATAATGTCCATATAACCTTAAATAATCCATATTGCACATCAAATGCAGCACGTGTGATGTTCTCCATGAAATCTTTGAATATTCCACCTCCATCTATTCCTGCCTCTTCAACTCCAAATTCATTAACAAAAGCCACACGAATCTGAAAAATTTCATTGAAGGATGACTTACAAGTACTCGAAGACCAGGGAGGAAATGATTAGTAAACATTAGCATAGGCCTTACCAGTCCTCGAAGGTCATCTTCTGACAACTGACTCATTTGATTGTAGGCATCTTCCAAAATATGATTCCGACGTATTTTGAACCGGTTTCTAGTAAAAACAGCCTGAGATCCATGTCTTTGCCTAGCAGCAGCTAGTTGAGACTGATGAAACAATAAATAGACAACAGCAAGTTTATGAAACACATCGGTAACATATTATGATATGCTGAAACTCCAATTATTTAATTCAAAAATAACCCATATCTGAATCAAATAAAAAATTAGAGATTCTTACAGTGAAAATTTTAGCCCTGCTAGTAAATGGTATCAAGAAAGGAGCCTGCTTCAAAATTTCATTTGCTCGTGTATTTTCTATAACAGCCTGCAGAAAAAATTTGCACAACTAACAAATCATGTTTCTGTACATATTACATTAAATATCAATTGTATAGGAAATACCTGAGAGATAAAGTAGTCATTCACCCCATCAGCATGGAAGTCACTGGGGGATGTAAACTGTCGTCTGTTGTTCCAATCTTGCAGCTATGGGGGAAAAACGTAAATTAGGAAGATAAAAGAACCTTCAAATGCATAAAGTTATTGGTAGGGCAGATGCCCTTTTAAGGAAAGAGGTATTAAAGAAATTGTAATTTGAGTAAGTATTAGAAGAGTATGAATCCTCCTTGTAATTAATAGAAAAAAGATATTGCCATTCTTTTTTATTAGAAACAAATGATATGTCATTTTTTTTTATAAAAAAGGACCTGAGGTAAGATTATTTATTAGTGAAAAAGGAACAAAAGCACCACTACAGAAAAGATTACATACCCTTCAAATGGGAATAACAAAAATTAATCGACAAAGGAAAAAAAGAAGAAAAGTGCAGTAAGGCTGTCCAATTTCTCTAAAACTCCCAAGAAATAGTTAGAGCCTAGCACTATAGAAGCCACAAACATATAAACCCATTATAATGTAAAGCATCAAGTGATGCCCTTGATAAAACATCATAATATCATGACATCTTTCAAGTTCAACAGAGAGGAAACACGAAACTGTTGTTTCTATTGTTCTACCTGGGACAGAAGCTCAGAGACTACAATGCTAACCCTCTGTTGAATGGCTTCGAACTGCTTTTTAATTGCTGTGCTGACTGGAACAGATTTTACCAAATTAGCAGAGGCGGTATGATTCACCCACAATAGTTGCCACAGAGCCTGCAGAAACAGCAAACTTCATAAACTAGTTGCTACTGCAAAGCAGGTTACATTTGTAAGGGGCATTGCACTAAAACTTAAGGGATGTTTTTTGACATTTTTTGTCATGTTATGACCACCAATTTTCCAAAATGTAACTTAGTCCAATTTTTCGAATTCTTATGTATGTACCCATTGGTAGACATCGTTTGAAAAAATTTGACACACCTTGTTTAGGTCTTGATTAGAGAGCAAGAAAAATTTTATTTTTCATTATAACAATCCGTGAATGAATAACCTCTCCCTCGGGACTACAGAATTCAATCTCTGAACTCTCAACAACTTGTCTCACTAAAACAGGCATTCCATTCCATAACATTACCTGCCTTAGCAGAATGATAAGGCTTCTAATATCCTTCAGTGATAGTGGTTTCTCCTGCTCATAATATTCCTCATTATCAACTATCATGAGCATATGCCTGATTAAAGAACAGGTTATGATTAAAAGAAATACTAAAAGTGTGCAGAAACTACAATTCATGCATCTATAAAAGCATTTATTAAACAAGTCAATAGTATAAAAGATTCTTACTTGTAAACAGGACAGAATACAGAAAGCGGCAACAGCCAACCTGGTGCATCGCCAGAGAGGTATGATAACCGTTCAGACAAGGATGACCACTTTTTGTTCTCATGGCACCGTTTCATAAAATTCCAAAGTATAGGAACAAGTTCAGTTCTGTAGGCAAGTACAGTCATAATCTTTTCAAGAGGCAATGTGTTGAAGATAACATGTAAAAATCCACAAACTGCACCAACGGCTGCGACCTCCCTGTCCTCTGGCTCACGATCTGAATCATTGGCAGATGAAAAATCTCTAAATAATATATTTGTCTGCATGTGACAAAAATCACAATTTATCAACTTTTCAAAATAAATGGTAAAGAAAATTTTTTGACACTTGATAAAGAAATCATTTGCAAGTATACCAGTTGCAGAAGGAAGCGAGTATCTATGGCATTAGAAATTTGTTGATTCAATTTCCTATCCAAAACTACTTCCATGACTTCATCTTCGCCAGTCATTTCATCCTCAGCAATTTTAGAGTCTGAAATTAACAGTACACAGCTTAAAAACAAATGGTAAAGAAGAGAACCATCTCACGTACACAAAAAAAAAAAAATAACAAATTTAATAATTATGATTAAATATAGTAACCGGGCTTCAGAGTTACGTTCAAATCTAACATAGAAAAGTTGCACGCTTTATTTTGCATAGTAAGTTGACTTCTCTATGATAGATTACTTTGTTTTGGGGTTCTAAAAAAAGTGTGTCCTTCCACTTTTGTGCAGTTTCTAATTGTGCACTCGGTGGTTGCATGTCAAACTAGGCTGTGATGTTATGGTGTTAGAAGTAATAAAAAACAATTCATGTCCCTTCACTTAATAATAACTTAATCTTTGTTTGTTGGGTCATGACAAATTACAACATGGAGTGTCAATTTTTTGCCTATGGTTGTTACCTGTTGTTAGTTTCTATAACTAATATGCAAACAGATTATAGACTAATTAGTTAAATTTTTCAGACACCTGGGGTTGACCATTTATCTCCCCTTTTGGCTTTTTTGATATTGTTTCCTGAAATGTAATTGCCTTCTTCCTTCGTAACGTTAATATATCTTGAGAATTGTTTATATTGGGAAAGGTGATCCATCCTTGATTAAAGGGTTAGGTTATTGCCTAATTAGTCTCCTTAGGATTATGTGTGTGTGATGTAATTGTACCTTGTGATAATCAACAAAAAATTCAGAAATACTCACTAAATTAACAATACATTCTTCCTTTTAAAGAGAAGAAAGTTGATGTTTGTCAATAAAATTTAAAAAGAAAATAATATCTTTAATAAGAAAAGATTGAAGGTCTGATCAGAAATCATACTCTCTCTACCATCAGATCTTGTCGGAGATGGATATGATTCCAGCAAAAATGTAGTAACAGAAGCAAGGTCTATAGCCTGCATACAAAACAAACACAAATCAACTTAGGTTTTAAGAATAACTCTCACACTTCATTCTCGTCAAAGATTGAAAATCTACTACCACCAACCCTAACCCCCCATCAAAAAATAGTTAAAGATACACTTTTACAGTCATATCTAGAGACAGCTTTGTGCAGAATGATTTGAAGATGATTAAAAGTTTAAACATAATGGTAGATGAATGCATAGCCTTACGGCCCTAATCCACAAAGCCTGTAAATAGCAAGAAAAGTTTGTGTTTCTGCATAATTTCCAAAATTTGTATTACAAGAAGTTTTACATTTATACATATTGTCAGTTGTTAAAGCAAAATCAAATTATCAAGACTTAGAATATATTGATTACAAATTACGTGTCTTCATTGTAATTGTTTCCTAACGCGTTACATGAGCTCCTTTGGCTGCAAATTAAGTGCGTCACCATTTATAACACAATGAAAAGTTTGTCAATTAGCAAAAATAAAGCAATATATATATATATATATATATATATATATATATATATATATATATTTATATATATATATATATATATATATATATATATATATATATATATATAAAATTTTTAAAATTATAAATTATTATATTTGAAATATATAATATATCTTCATGATAATCTATTTAAAACAATCTTATT